>Ga0268262_10000929_pt1 | contig 37810 bp, 33 predicted proteins | sample TergutNc150P3_FD_190354 | JGI IMG/M metagenome (GOLD analysis project Ga0268262, IMG submission 190354) | Nasutitermes corniger P3 segment gut microbial community from laboratory colony in Florida, USA - Nc150 P3 (SPAdes) (version 2) | ecosystem: Host-associated > Arthropoda: Insects >...
ACTCTGCATAATTCTACATAATCTTGCATAAAGAGTATTGACTTAATTCCTTACCTGATATAGAATTAGCATAACAGAGCATAACTCTGCATAAAGAAAAATAGAGTGCGTGAATGCTACAAGCGTTCCCGCCCGCCGGCGGCGCGCCCGCGGCGCTCCCTCCGGCTGGTTTATTCAGCATAAAGTAAGTGCATTTGTCTTAGTTTCTACTCTGAAAAAATCAACCACCGAGCGCCCGTATTCACGGGAGTCCTGTTTGTATAACGTGTCAATTTCCTCTTTTTGATAATCCTGCCGGGGCCGGTGCAGCAGTATAAGGCTTTCATCTGAAACCAGCGGAGAAACCGCAATACGGGATATCAGTTCCCACTTGTACTGGTAGGGAAAGGGGGGGTCCAGAAAAATGAAATTAAAAGCCTGTTTGGCCCGCCGCACATACAATTCAGCGCTCATAAAACGGCAGTGTATTCTGACCGGAGAGATGGCAACATTGTGTAAAAGGGTTTTTCGCTTGAGCGGGTCGTTTTCTACCGCTTCAATGGAGGAGGCCCCCCGTGAAGCGGCTTCAAGGGCGATGACCCCCGATCCGGCAAAAATATCTACAAAGGATTGTCCTGAAAGATCGCCCAGACAGGCAAATACCGACTCCCGCATTTGATCCATGCTGGGCCGGATAACCCCTTCCGGTACCTGTATCCGTCTGCCCCGCAGGGTTCCGCCGGTAATCCGTAAAGTAGCGGCATGGCCGCCGCCGGCAGAATTGCCGCCGGCAGAACTGCCGCTTTTGCCTTCGAACTTGCCGTGCGCCGTTTAGGCGCCTCCCAACAGGCCGTTCATTTCGGCGGAAGTGACCACCGGTTCCGCCTGGGCAATTTCCGAAGGTAAACCGGAACCTTCAACGGCTTTTCTGCGGACATCGCTTGACCGGCGAAATGCGGCGATTTTTTCCATGGTTTCGGGAAAAATACCGGCTGAAAACGGGCTTGATTCCAGCGAAAATTCGGTGAGAAGCTGGATAAATTGCCATTCGGTGTCCGATATATAATCCGATTCGCCGTTGCCGTTGTAGTGGCTGCCGTTTTCCAGGAATGTACGGACAAGCGCTTCAAGGACACCGTCGATAAAGGCAAGATCGTCCAGGCTTTTTCCCAAAAATAATTCCGGCGGCGGGTTCAGACGAAGGGTATCCCGTATCATTCTGATCCGCATATTCAATATAAAAATGGTATCTTCAAAATTAAGAGGATTCATAGGTTAATTATCGGCATCTTATAGCCGTAACATGACCCTTGTCGCCAATTCTTCATAATGCCGGCCTTCCTCGGCGGCAAGGCGCACAAAAGCGTTTCCCTCAGGTCTACCCAGCACCTGTTCCATTTCAGCGGTATTGCGGTATGTCGCTTTCCTGAAGGCATCGTGGTAATCTTTTGCCCTGCTCTGGTAAATTTGACCGCTTATCCGGCGGCGGGTTTCAATGGAAGCGGCAATTTCCTGTTTGAGAAAAGCGGGGTTGTCGGCGAAGCTGCCCGCAGCGCCGCCGCCCAGCAGGGCAAGCGCCGCCCAGGCATGGCGGGCTTTATCCAGGGGGTATGCCTCGTGCCAGAGGTCGTAAACATGATGAATCTCGTCCCAGTTACGGTATTTTCCCGCGCCTGTTTCCTGCCGCAGTTGATCTACGCGGAAAGCCGGCGCTATCTGTCCGCCGACGTTGACCCAATCCTTTACCCGCTGTCCATCCAGCAGCGCGCGCAGGCCCCGGTAATCCAGTTCTGGCCGCGTATCCAGAAAAACGGCAATGGTTTTTGCCGCGTACCAGCGCAGCATCTGGCGGTAGGCGGCAATGGCGGCAAGCGGCTTGATAATCACATGGTTTCGTTTGCTCCGTTCTACATGGCGGCAGGGGATCACGCGCGGATCATGAGGATCATGCATACTGGTCATGTCCCCCGGTGAAAAGCCCGCCTCGCCCAGCCAGCCTTCCAGCAGGGAGAGGGCGGTGATTATTTCTTCCGCCGTATCCGGCGCAAGGTAGTCCGTTTCGATGTGCTGAATTTTGATCTCGCGGCGGTCGCGGTCGCGGGCCTTCCACGCGTTGCGTTCAAGGGCGTAGAGGTTGTGAATCCAGAAATAGGCGGGCATTATTTCCAGCCGGTTTTTATGCACATTGTTGTTGATCAGGGAGAAGGGCAGGGGGATATTAAGTTCCGACGGGTATTCCCCTTTGGCGATAATGGTAAACGAGGCGAAACAGCTTGAATGTTTCAAAGATACGGCAAGACCCGGCCAAAACCCCCGCTTTGCCCGTATCTCGCCGTCGTTGGCGCGGCTGTTGTGGTTGCTGCCGACAGTAGCCGCCGCCGCCATATTGGACATTCCCTGTATCAGGCTGGCGATGAGGAATGAATTGTTGTGGTGCTGCTCGTGTACGGGGAAAATCAGGTTATTGAGAATCTCGCAGCAGGACACCGTTGAATTATCGCCTAACACCGAATGGATAAGCCGCGCCCCGTATTTCAAGTTACAGTTCCGCCCCATGACAAAGCGCACCGCCTTGGAACCGTAAAAAGCATGGCAGCCGTAACCGACAATGCCGTTTACCAGTTCCACCCCCTCGCCGATCTGGGTAGGCTCGTCGTAGGAGGACAGTATCGTTATGTTTTTTAGTTTGTTCGCCCCCTTGATGTAGGTACGGCAGCCCGCCGCCATATCCTTGATAATGGCGCAGCTTTTGATAACGGAATCGGAACCGATAGTCCCGTAACTGCCGCGGCTGCCGCCGTACTGTTCCTGGGTGATTTTTTTTAATGCGTCCGTCAGACTGGTATCGTCGCGGTACGCCGCCCAGAGAAAAGCGTCGGCGGCTATCATATTGTCAAAGGGAAGTATCGCCCGCCCGCCCGCTTCGTTCATCACGTCTATCCATACCCGCACATTTTCTTCTTCGCCGTCCTTGACCGCGCCGTTTCCGAATTTCGCGTGATTTGTCGTCTGCATTTCATCAATACGGAACAGTATGCAGTTGTCGCCGATGATGTAATGGGAGATATAGGAACAGTGCTGTATGGCGGCATTGTCGCCGATGTCGCATGAGATGATGGTGCTGTTCTGTATGCCGGAAGGTATGCAAAAGTCGTGGTATTTTAACAGGGTGTTGCGCAGCGTTCCCAGCCGGACCAATCCGTAAAAATGGGAATTGCGTATCAACGCCGGATCAAAAGGATCGCTGACCAGGAAATTGTTCCAGTCGGGGCAATAGTTCCCGTTACGGTTCAACGCTTCAATTTCAGCGGATGTCGGTTTACGCCAGTTTTTTGCGCCCTTTAAGGCGGCTTGCTGGGCGTTGCGCCGCCAATATTCGTCCGCGCCGGCGGGCAGAAATTCAGGCGGGATAAAATCGTAACCGTAACGTTCCGGCGGCAGAACGGCGTTTTTTATCATGGCGACAGTTCCTTTGCGCCGCATCCTGCGGATGCGCAGTTTTCAGGCGTGAAAATCTTTTGAAAAGCCGATTGGGGTTTTTTAAGTTCCCGCGAGCCGCGGACAATTTTACAGAGGGAAATACCCAGATCATGGGCAATCTTCCGCTGGGGGATATTCTGTTTCAGCGCTTTAACCAGCGCCCAGCGGGCGGCAATGTCCGCTGTTTCCGCCGGAGTCAGCAGACAGCGCAACAGGTCTTTGATAAACCCCGAATCGCCGATTTTTGCCAGAATACCGGTCAATTCATCAAGGTTTTCTTCAACTCTCGGATCATCAATATCCATTGGTGTTACTATCATGCAGTATAACCGCATTAAGGAAAAAAAAGCAACATGACCTGGAGATTTCACACAAAGAACACCAAGAAAGAGAAGAACACAAAGAAAAATTAGGGTGTTTTTGTCCGTTATCTTATCGTGATTTATCAAGTTCAGATAGCATACAACAACCCCCTTTTTTCCTCCTTTTGTGTTCTTTGTACCTTTGTGATCTTTGTACCTTTGTGATCTTTGTGTGAAGTCTTTTGGTCATTAACCACCAACCAAGGTTTGCAAAAAGAGGTAAATTCATGTACCTTTAACCCATGAACGCTATTCTGGAGAAGATCGGGAAAATCGGCATAGTGCCGGTGATAAAAATTGACGATGTGGAAAAGGCTGTTCCGTTGGCAAAGGCGCTGGCGGCGGGAGGTATCCCCTGCGCGGAGATTACTTTCAGGACGGCTCAGGGCGAGGAAGCCATCAGGCGCATAGCCGCCGAAGCGCCGGAGACGCTGCTGGGAGCGGGAACGGTATTGACCACCGATCAGGTTGACCGCGCCATTAATGCGGGGGCGCAGTTTATTGTCAGCCCCGGCTTCAACCCAAAAGTGGTGGCGTACTGCCAGCAAAAGGAAATTCCCGTTACCCCCGGCTGCGCCAATCCGTCGGATATTGAGCAGGCCCTGGAATTCGGCCTTGAGGTGGTAAAATTTTTCCCGGCGGAACAGGCCGGGGGGCTTGAATACATCAAGGCAGTTTCCGCCCCCTATCCCGGTTTGAAGTTCATACCAACCGGCGGCATCAACGCGGGTAATATCGCACGGTATATCGCTTTTGATAAAGTCCTCGCCTGCGGCACTTCGTGGATGGTTGGCGCCGATCTTATCAGTGCCGGTGAATTTGAAAAAATTACCACCCTGTCGCGGGAAGCGGTACAGGCCATGCTGGGTTTCAGCGTCGCGCACATCGGTATCAACGCCGGCAAAGATGAAGCGGCCGCGCAAGCGGCGGCGCTCTTTCATTCACTGTTTGGCTTCGCGCCCAAAGAGGGAAACAGTTCCACGTTTGCCGGGGACACCCTTGAACTGGTAAAAACAGCCGCCAAGGGCGCCGCCATGGGCGCTGCGCCGGGAACCCACGGGCATATCGCCATTGCGACTAACAGCGTCGCGCGGGCTGTAGCCTATCTGGAGCGCGGCGGCATTACCCTTGACCATGCCGGCGCCCAAAAAGACGCACAGGGCAAAGTGTCTGCGGTTTACCTGAAAGAGGAAATTCTTGGTTTTGCCATACATCTGGTTCAGAAAAAGTAATAACGTCAGCCTTTGACCGCTCCGGCTGATACGCCGCTTGTTATTTGCCTTCTGAAGATTAAATAAAAAATTATCATCGGCGTCATACCGATAACCAGCGCCGAGAACTGCTTGCCGAAATCGGAAGCCAAAGCGCCTGAAAACTGGTTTACGCCTACAGGCAGGGATTTAAGCTCGGTTTTTGATACCAGAATGTTTATGAGCATAAACTCGTTCCATGTTCCGGTAATGCCAAGAATAACCACTGTCGCGGCTACAGGCGCCGCGATAGGCATAATAATTTTCCAGAAAATATGTATATATTTAGCTCCGTCAATTCGGGCTGATTCAATGATTGAATCGGGGATACCTTTTATATATTCGGTTCCCAGGTAGATCGCCATGGGAAGTCCAATCCCTATATAGGGGATAAGCACGCCAAAGCGCGTATTGTATAAACCCACCGCGTTTATCATCAGAAACAGGGGAACCAAAATGGATTGCAGGGTTAATAGAATACCAATAATAAAACTGCCATGCAGCAGCGGAGTTAATTTGGACGGAAGTTTCGCAAAAGCGAAAGCAGCCATAAAACTTAACATAAGTATTGAAATAACCGTTACTGATGTATAAAGAATACTGTTAAGTATCAAAATGCCAAATCTTCCGGTTTGCCAGGCAATCGGATAATTTTTATAAAACCAGCGTGTGGGAAAAGCGAGTTTGCTTATCCTCATATATTCCTGGGTAGTTTTGAACGATTGAATTATCAGCCAGAAAATCGGGTATATTGCCAGAATGGCAAAGATAGCAACGATAAGATACATTAAAACAAGCGATAATGGGTTTGTCCTTCGAATATCACCCAATCTTTTTACTCCTTTGCCCCGAAATATTTTTCAACAGATCGTGTAATTATAATAAGTATAAAACTGATAATAACCATTACGGTCGAGATGGCGTTGGCCACCGGATAATTCGGCGCGCCGCGGAAAGCTTTTTCATACATATAGAGCGACAGAACGCTTGTTTTATGAGCCGGCCCCCCTTGAGTCATTACATAGATTAAATCAAAGGATTTTAACGAGCCTGAAATCGCGAAGATCGCGGTGGTGACAATTACGCCGGACAGAGCCGGTAAAATAATGTATCGCAGGGTTTGCATTTCACTCGCCCCGTCTATTTTTGACGCTTCAATAACTGAAATATCTATTTTTTGCAAATTTGCCAAAAAAATGATAACATAGATACCTGTATACATCCAGAGCATTACGACAAGAATAGGCATCATGGGATTTCTGCCCGGATTAAATTCGGCGGCCGGATTAAAAATATGCTGAATTTCCAGCCATACGCTGTTGGAACTTAAAAAGAATTTGTTAAATAAAATACCTATAATAACAGCCGATATAACATTCGGCAGATAAATTACTGTCTGAAAAAAATCGGTTCCTTTTATCAGTCCGCGCGATAAAATATACGCAAGAAAAAATCCCAGCGGGATCTGCCCGAAAACCGACATAAGAACAATAAACAAATTATTTTTTAATGATAAATAAAAGTAGTTGTCGGTGAGTATCACTTTATAGGCTCTAATTCCGGTAAAACTGACATCCGGGTTGCCAAAAATTTTTCCGCCGGAATAATTTGTCAAGCTTAATACAACTGAAAAAACGGTAGGAAACGCCATTACAAAGAGATAGAGGAGCAGGGCGGGTAATACCAAAATTAAATATGAAGCAACCGCTTCCGTTTTCGAGCTATAATTCTTCATCGCCGCCCTGCCGCCATAAAAAAATCGGGAACTGTTACCGGTGGTAAACAGTTCCCATAGTTTAATTAAAAACTATTTTTTTGCCTTCCATGTGTCATATGCCTTCTGAACTGTCGCCGCTACCTGAGCGCCGGTTTTTTGGCCAAGGCCAAGTTCCACAAGCCCATCGTTAATGGGCGTATACACGTCAGCGTGGAACGCGCCGTCGATAACGCAGGTGCCGACAGTGTATTCTTTACCAAGATTTCCGACCGCTACCTGTATCGGTTCCAGTTTAATCTTGCTTAAGTCAATGTCGGTGCGTGTTGGGGTGGCAAGACCGCCTTCTTCCAGACGCCGTGAAAGTACTTCAGGTCCCAACAGCCACTTAATCAGACGCCACGCGGCGTCTTCTTTGGGGGAACCGGCGGGAATAGCGGCGCTCATCGCCCAGCCTACGCCGACAATCGTTGAAGTTGTCTTATTGATCTTCGCTCCTTCAATATCCGGGAATACGGTTACGAGGATTTTCTTCTGTCTTACGGGGTCGATTAACGCTTCGCCGGTGCTTTTGTCAGTAAGGAAGGAGCCAACGCGCCAGTCGCCGTCAATGTAATACGCGCATTTATTTGTCGCGAATAGTCCGGGGCCTTCGCCGTAGTCAATGCCCAGCGCGTTTTTGGAAATTACATTATCCGCGTAAAGCTGGCGGATAAAATTAAGGGCCGCCACAAAGTCGGGGTCGGTAAATTTGGCTTGTCCCGAAAGAATTTTCTTTTCCCAACCTGCGCCGCAGAAACGGCCGGCAACAGCGGAGAACAAGCAGCTCTGCATAACCCAGGTGTCTTTGTTGGGCATTATGATGGTTTCATAACCCTTTGCCTTTAATATTGGCACTTGCGCTTTAAGTTCCGCATAGGTTTTTGCGGGTTTCAGACCGCACGCGTCCAGCACTTCGGTATTTACATAAAACGCGTGGCTCGCGGTAACGGACTGGGGCAGCATTGCCTGATAACCGGAAGCCTGTTGTGAAGGATCCAGCGCTATTGGCAGATATTTGCCCTGAAGATTGTCCTTCTTGATAAGGGGAGTAAGGTCTTTAAGCAGCTTTTTCTCATGCAGGCCCGTTGAACGTCCCGACGGCCATACGTACATTACATCAGGTACATTGCCTGATGCGATGTAGACGTTTGTTTTGTCATGGAACGGCTCATTAAACAGGTCTTCCTTGTCAATGGTTATATCCGGATTTGCTTGCAGGAATGTTTCCCACATCCATTTTTCAAATGGCACCGTGTTGGCAACCGTCAAGTCTGTGTAATTTAAGACTTTTAAGGTTGTTTTTTCGCTTGCCGAACCTTGCGCCCCTCCGCCGGCAAAACCCACGGCAGCTACCAGTACCATGAGGATGCTGAGGATTACCATCGTTTTTTTCATTCAAATGCCTCCTATAAGAATGATATCTTAAAATAGTATAATAAATCGAAATATAGCCGGCTGTCAAGATAAATTTCTTATGGTTCGGCGCGATGGTTCGACCGGTATGCCAGCGCCCGAAATCCGTTGCGCTTACCGTCCGCCAGGCGGGTAAAGCCCGGTGGTTTTTTCCGGTCAAAGCGTTCCGCGTCCGTCGAGGTAAAAGCGGCAAGGAAAATGCCGCCGTCGGCAAGCAGCGGCGGCAGGGCGTCCCACAGGGCGGTAAGCTGGCTGGCTCCCTGAGAACCTTTGGCTGTTTTGGGCAGGGAACTTTGCGGCACTAATTCGGGAAAGGCGGTAATAAAGCCGTACTGTCGCCCCCCGCTTGTTTCCAAAAGCGCCGTCCTGCCCAACGATAAATCCGCTACGGAAACAATGGATACCGCGGCATTATGCCGTTCGGTGTTATGCCGCGACGCTTCCAGCGCAAGGATATTTCTGCCGGACAAGACTATGAGGCTATCCAATGAATAAGAATTAACCACGGAGTACTGCTGTCCGTTGGACAGCCTGGAGTCGCACGGAGTTTTGATACGAAAACCATCTCTTCCTCCGTGTAACTCCGTGTACTCCGTGGTTAAAAATTCTTCCTGTACTGACGGCGACCCGGATTTACCACACAACAACTCAATCATCCAGCAAGGAAAAAACCCCTGCCCCGGCTCATGAACCAACAGCGGAGCGCCGCCATCAAGGAGGAGTTGCTGCAACACCGTCTTTTTCAGGCGGGCGATAAGCCTTGCCGCGGCCAGAACCGCGCCGCCGGGATGGTCAAAGCCGGAAGCTCCGTGAATGGTTTCAAGGTAAACGGGTATGTCTTCTATGGGGCAGGTAACCGCGGCGCGGGCATAAAACGGGTACCGTTCAAAAAATCCCGGTCCGGCGTTTACCGGGCTCGCCGCCGGCGCTTGTGCCGTTTTTCCGCCGTACACAAACACCGTGTGGCCGGGGCTTTTGTGTTCCTGTAGCAGTTCCGCATCAATGGCGATCCGCTCCCGGAAAAAATCAGCTAACGGGTGTACCGCCACCATGATAACCCTGCCGCCGGGATTCAACATAGTCGCCGAACGGCGGACAAAATCTTCCAGCACCGGCGTCCCGGCCTTGGCGGGGATATTGGTCAAAATCATGTCCCAGCGCCCGCTGTCCGGCCCGGCCAAAAGCGGCTCGGCACAGGCTTCCAGCGCTGCGGGGGGAACGCCGTTTTTATCCGCGTTGCGCAGCGTCAGCAGCCGGGCCAATTCATCCCGGTCCTGACAGCGAATGCGCGCATCGTTAGTTGTAATCGCTTTGGCGGCGCATATTCCGATAACGCCGCAGCCGCAGCCTGAGTCCAGCAATCGCCGGGGCGGAGGTTTTCCCGCCGCCGCGTCCTCATCCAGAATCCGCGAAAAAACCTTCAGCAAAAGCTGCGTTCCCGCGTCAACACCGGCGGAACTGAACAGCCCCTGTGAAAGATCAAAGTTAAAATCTATCCCTCGAAATTTAAAGGGAACCGTCTTGCTGATAAAATGGGAAATGAGATGCCGCTGTTCGCTTGCGGATATCAGGAATTTACCCGTTCAAGATAATCGTTGGTTTCGGTGTTTACGAGGATTTTTTCACCCTGCTTGATAAACAGGGGAACCCGCACGGTCAGGCCGGTCTCGGTGACAATCGGCTTGGTCGCGCCGGAAACCGTATCGCCCTTGACATAATTTTCGCTCTCCGCGACGGTAAACACCACTTTATAGGGGATCTTTATGTCGATAACCTTGCCTTCCCAAATGGTCATCTCGTAGGGTTCCCCTTCTTTCAGGTAGAATTTCTTATCCTCATGATCCGCGATGGACACTTCGTACTGCTCAAAAGACTCATTATCCATAAAGTGATAATTGTCCTGATCCGCGTACTGGTACTGGCAGGTATGGATGGAAACCTGGGCGTCCTCAACTTCCTGCTGGGTAGGGATGGTCAGGGACAGGACAGACCCGTCCTTGATGCTTTTCATTTTTATCCGGGCAACCGCGGTTCCCTTTCCGGGGTTATGAAATTCCCGCTCAACCACCAAAAAAGGCTGCCCTTTTTGCAATAGACAGCTTCCTTTAACAATATCTCCGCCTCGTATCATTATTTCCTCGCTTGGGTTTTGGCGCTTTTAACCAGTTTGTCTTAATTATACTGATTTTGTAGTTTTAGGGGAAGCAGTAAAGTGCCCTACATACAAAAAGTACCAAGAATTGTCCAGTAAAGAATTTTTACCACGGAGTACACGGAGTTACACGGAGGAATAAAGTTATCGTATCAAAACTCCGTGGTACTCCGTGACCTCCGTGGTTAATTCTTACTTAATTTGGATACCTCTGAATACACCATTGGAAAAGAGGGTATGGTTACCAGTACCCCCATTTTTTACTTGAAATTCCATACAAAATCCACTATACTGTAAGTCTACCCCTAAAATGGCGGGAAAGGAAGGAAAAATGTCGATACGTATTAAGGTTTTTCTGATCATTACCGTAATTATTCTGGCGATTACCGCTTCCAGCGTGGTAATCAGCGTTTCATCGGCGCAGAATCAAATCATCAAAACACTTGAAAATAGCATGCAGTCGGTGGCATCGGTAGCAAATGAGTATATTTCAGGCGAGTTGGATCTGCTCATGGTAGACGCTTCCGCCGTAGTTCAGGCTTTACAGGGCATATCCATCGAAGATCTGCGGATGGTTCTCGTAGAGCAGGTTGCCGCCTATAGCGACAGTTTCGTGGCGGTAACGATTTTTAACTCCCTGGGCAGGATCGAGGCGTCTTACGGCAGTATACCCACGCCCGAAGATATGGCCCTCGGCGAATACGGACAGCAGGCCTTTAAGGGGCAGAAGGTTATTTCTTCCACACGGTTGGCGTCTTCGGGGGTTCCGGTTTTCCACATTTTTGTACCGATGGATGAATCCTATTACGAAAGTGAACGGCAAGACAGGTCCCGTTCCCGCATAGCGGCGTTTACCGTTCCGGGTATGTATTTCAGCAAGAAGGTCAACCAATTCCAGTTGTGGGGGACCGGAAATATTGCCATAGGGGATCGTGAAGGAACAATCCTTGCCAATGTCAACCACGAGTGGGTTACCAAGCGCGTCAATTTTCTGGATTTGATAAAGAAGGATGGCCGCTACCAGGATACCGCAGCGATTATCCGGCGCATGATCTCGGGCGAAACCGGCGCAGACCGTTTTACCTTTGACGGCGTTGACGCAGTTACCGCCTATGTGCCCTTAACCCTTTCAGACCAGGGATGGTTTGTCGCCGTTACCGCTCCCATAGCGGAAAGTTCCTTTTATCAGGTAAGAAACCTGATCATCATTTCCGGATTGATTTTCCTGGGTTTGGGGATGCTGGCGGCGGCCATAGCGTCGGGCAGTATAGCAAAACCCTTCTACGAAGTGAAAGAAAAGAACGTCCAACTGACCAAGATGGGCGACGCCTTGAGGGCGGCGGAGACCGCCAAGACCAATTTCCTCGCCAACATGAGTTTCGATATGCGCGCCCCCCTGAATGCGGTAATCGGCCTTTCCGAATTGAGCCTTACCAAAAAGGATGTATCGACGGATGTAAAAGGTTATCTTGAAAGAATCTACCGGTCGGGCGTATCTCTCATGAATGTTATTGGAGAGCTCCTTGACATCTCCAATATGGAATCGGGCAAATTCGGGATAATGCCCGCCGAATACGATTTGTTTGCGTTTATCCGCGAAACGGCAAACGCCAACATGGCGCATATCGGTTCCAAACCCGTTGTCTTTCGTATTGTTCCGGATGAAAAACTCCCCGCCCGGCTGGTCGGCGACACATTAAGGATAAAACAAATTTATAACAATCTGCTGACCAACGCCATTAAATATACCAAAGCGGGTACCGTTGAGTGGCGAATTTCCGCTGAACGGAACGGGGATACGGTATGGCTGATTTCATCCTTTAAGGATACCGGCGTTGGGATCAAGCAAGAGGACATTGATAAACTCTTTATTGATTACAACAGTTCTGACGCCGCCCGGGTGCGCAGCCGGAACCAGGAGGAAGTGAGCGGACTGGGCCTTACCCTGACCAATAAAATAGCCGCCCTCATGAAAGGGACGATCACGGTGGAAAGTGAGGTGGGTAAAGGCTCGACGTTTACCGTGCGGATACAGCAGAAATACCTTAACGATGACATTATCAGCGCGGAGCGTCTGGATGAACTGAAAAACTTCAAGTATATCGAACAGAAGCATGTTGATAAGGCCAGTTTGCAGCGCGTCCAGCTTCCGAATGTACGGGCGCTGGTGGTGGATGATATCGATCTTAACCTTGAAATAACGCAGGGAATGTTGAAGCCGTACGGAATGACGGTTGACTGCCTTGCCAGCGGTCAGGAAGCGGTTAATGTTATCCGCCGCGGGGAACCCCATTACGATATAATCTTTATGAGCCGCTGGATGTCGGGAATGGACGGCAAAGAGGCGGTGCGGATAATACGGGACGAAATTGGCAACGACTATGCCAAAAACATACCGGTTATCGCCATGACCAGCACCAATGTTATCGGCAACAAGGATATATTCCTCAGTTTGGGCTTCCAGGATGTTCTCGCGAAACCGCTGGATGTTCTTCATCTGGACGAGGTAATCAACACCTGGGTTGTGAAACGGGCCTAAATGAGAATATAACTACGGAGGACACGGAGTAACACGGAGGTTTAAGATATTAGTATCTTAATTCCTCTTCCTCCGTGAAACTCCAAGCTGTCCTATGGACAGCAGTACTCCGTGGTGGATCTTCTTGTGTGTCAAATTATGAAGAAATACCCATACTCATACCTGTTACTGATATTGTTCTGTTCTGCGCCGGTGTTTGCCCAAAACAGCGGGCCTTCGGCGGATGCCGCAAATACCGCCGTGAACACCGCCTACCTGTGGCGGCAGGCGGTTGGCGGGGCGGTCATCGGGCGGCCGACGGTTCAGGCGCAGTCGGTAGTGATGACGCTGGACGGGGGCAACATCAAGGCGTATTCTTCATCGGGTAGGCCGCTGTGGAATTTTTCGGCGAAGGGACGCTTAAGCCCCTTTGTTACCCGTTCGCTTGAAGGCACTTCGTATATTTGTAGAACAAACGGTATTTTTATCGTGGTTAACCGCGTCGGGAGGGAACTCTGGCGGACCAATATCGGGCAGGCGCTTGCCGGACCGGTAGTTTTGGGCTGGGACGGCAGGGTATTTATCCCTGGCGCGAAAAAAATTTTCTGTTATACCGCGTCGGGGAATCTCCTCTGGACTCGGGAACTTGCGGGCAAGATAAGCGCCGGCCCCTGGCTCGATCAGGCGGGCGGCATTCTGCTGGTTCTGGAAACCGGCGACGCGGCGCGTTTTGATCCCTACGGCGCGGTAATAGTCCGCCGGCTGACATCTGTTCCCCGCGTACTCCTTTCCATCGGGCGTTCTGTTGCGCCTAACGCCATTACTCCCGGCCCGGCGATTTTGGCGCTGTACCGGGACGGCGATATACAGTTAATAGATCCAGCCCTGCCGGATGCCGCGCCGCTTGACCTGCCCCGTCTGCCTTCACCGCCTGTGGCGGCGGCAAGCAGGGGAAACAACGCGGCGGCGGCCCTTGCCAACGGACAACTTGTTCTGCTGTCGGGCCTTGACGGTAAAATACTCTGGACTGCCGATACCCATGTCCGGGTGGGAAACGACGCGGCGGTAATTTTCGATGAGCGGGGTATTTATATGCTGAGTACAAACGGAGCCGCCGGTTTTACCGTTAACGGAGAGCGTTCGTGGTTTGCCACGCTGAAAAACGCGTCGGGTATTCCGGCTTTTGATGATGAGGGAGTCCTCTATTCGGGAGGAACGGACTGGATACTGTACGCGTGGAAACTGGAAGACCGGATACTGAACCAAAAACGGAATCTGTACGGCCCCGCTCCGGAAGGTTCCTACGGACTGCCGTCGTCTTCACTCAGGGTTTCTTCCGGATTCAATGATGAAGCGCGAATAAAAAGCAATCTTGAAACCATACGCCGGGAAATCCTGGCGGGCAGGGTAGGGGAGAACGAGCGCGAATGGCTGGGCTATCTTATGGAAACGGCGGGGGGCAGTCTGCGGCAGGGCGCTTCTTCTTTTAACCGGCCCCGTTCCCTGATAAACAACCGGATTCTGGCGTTGCAGCTTTTGTCCCGTATCGGCTCAAGGGAAACCATTCCCTGGCTGGCGCGTTTTTTCAGAAATGAGGAAGAACCGCTGGTCAAAGCCGCCGCCGCGCGGGCGATAGGCGATATAGGCGTAGACCCTGCCGGCGCGGCGCTTCAGGAATTTCTTGCCGCCATAGTTCCGGAAAATCCGCCGCCTGATGAGCAAGTACTCATTGCGGTAGCCGCCGCCTCCGGCGCTTTATGCCGTTTTTCCGGTCCTCCCCTGTTCAGCACCGGCGCGCGCATACTGGTGCTGCTGAGCAATAAAAAACAACCTTCATCGGTACAGCGGCAGGCTCGTCATGAGTTGGATACGCTTGCGGGGGAATAAGCGTAAAAAAAAAATTTACAAAATATTAAAAATATATAATAATAAAGGCTCTTCGCAGGTTTTGGGGAAAGCTTGCGGAGAGCCATTTTTTTTACTATAGATAAATGCCGCTTCTGTTTATTCGTAATATTGATTGACAATTATTCATTTTAACGGTAAAATGTTGTATTGTTTTTGGGGAGGGTTAAAATGGAAAAATATTTTAATAAACACATGAGATTTATTTGTAAATTATCAGGATTATTTATTATTACATTATTTTTTGTATCTTGTGCAAAAAAGGATGATTTTAAAATAATTATATTTAAAGAATATCAAAATAAATTATTGGATGATATAATATCATATAAAAACTATAAAGTTAATATGATTGATAAAGGAAATTATTGGATAATGGAAAATGCAAGTGAAGATATGTTATTGGATATTATCAATATAACTTTATTAAAAATGGATATAATAGCTAATAATATAGCTAACGAGGAAACAACAAGAACTGCTGAAGGAGGTCCTTATGTAAGAAAAATATTGGAAATTTCGCCTGAAAAAGGCATTGAAATTATTGACGATACAAAAAATAAAAATAGATTAATGTGGAATCCATCTCATCCGGACGCGATCAGAAATGGAGATAAGCAAGGTTACGTAATGCTTTCTAATGTTGATATTATAACTGAAAGAGTAGATTTAATGGCTGCGTCAACTTTATATGAGGTTATTTCAGAATATTTAAAAATAAAATATAAAATTATTATTTTAAGATAATTTATATGTGGCGCTTCGCCTGATAGGACTGTAACTGCTCAGAAAAAGTAATGCTCAGGTAGTGGTTTCATTCCACTTTCCCAAAAGCGTCACAAAGAAAAGCGTTCAGAAACAGCAGCCCTTCGCGTGAAGGGGCAAGGCTGCCATTGTCTTGTTCCGTTTCAAAGAAGCCCCGTCCGCGCCAGCGGGCGATAGTTTCGGGGATGCAGTCCTCAATGCCGCGGCCGAAACGCTGTTTGAATATCAGAGGATCGGGTCCAGCGCGGCAGCGGAAACCCATGAGCAGGCTTTCCCGGATAAGGTTGGCTTTGTCCAGTTCTTCAATACATGCGGAATGAACACGGGGTTCCGGCGCGGCAAGGTAAGCATTAATGTCCGCCGGATAGGTGAAACGTCTACCAGTACCGGCTGTGTCATCAATAATCGTGCCCGATGCGGCAGGGCCGGCTCCGAGCCAGTTTTCCATACGCCAGTACCGTGTATTGTGGGCGCAGGCTTTATTGGGCAGGGCAAAATTGGAAACTTCATACTGGGTGAGACCGGCTTTTTCCAGCATATCGCGTCCGATAATCCACAGATTATCGGCTTCGTCCCCGCAGGGTAAATAAGAATTAACCACGGAGTACACGGAGTTGCACGGAGTTTTGATACGACAACTCCTTCTTCCTCCGTGAAACTCCGTGTACTCCGTGGTTAAAAATTCTTCCTGCGCAACCCGTTTACCCAAAGGCGTTTCCGGTTCAAGAGTAAGGCTGTACAGCGAAATATGCGCCGGCTGAAAAGCAAAAACACGTTCAATATCTTCCCGCAATACCGTGGCAGTTTGAAAAGGAAGGCCGGTGATAAGATCAACCGAAAAGGCATCGGGGAAAAAAGATTTTATCAAAGCGAGCCGTTCTTCAAGCAGTTTACCGCCGCCCGCCCGGTGTACCGCCCGGCGTGACGGTTCGTGAAAAGTCTGAACGCCCAGGCTTATCCGGTTGACACCGCCGGAAACACAAGCCCGCAGAAAATCCTCATCAGCCGATTCGGGGTTGGCCTCAATAGTAAATTCAACAGGAGTTTTTTTCATCGGTTCCAGCAATACCCGCAAACCGGCAAGCAGGCGTTCTATGCGCGCCGCCCCCAATACCGAAGGCGTCCCTCCTCCTATATAAACGGTAGGGACATGATCAACATGGAAAAAGCCAAACTGGTCTTTAATATCGCCTAACACCGCGTCAACAAACAAATCCATGAGAGTATTCTGCTGTTCATTGACGGCAATCGAATAAAAATCGCAGTAATCGCAGAGGCTGGCGCAAAAGGGAATGTGCAGGTATAACGACGCGGTCATTCGTTAGGGTAAGGTTATGGACGGCCTATCCGCGCCGGGGGCCAGAACCGGAATATCGGCCTGCCGATTATCTCCTGCGCGCTGACCGGCCCCCAACTGCGGGAGTCGCCTGAGTTTCCCCGGTCATCGGAAACAACAAAATATTCGCCGGGGCCGAGGAATCTTTTGTCCATGTTGCCTGAAAAGGGAATCGAGTCGTCCCACAGGGCCGGAACCTGGGGAATATTCGGATGATAGGGCCGGTCGGAAAGTTCAAATTCAGTCAGGGAATAGGAACTGTCCGCCGGCCTTACCCGCAGGACAAAATTAGTCATGCTTATCTCGTCTCCGGGAAGGGCAATCAGCCGTTTGATGTACAGGTATTCCTCCGTTTTTATCATACAGTACCGTTGCGCGGTAAAAAAACGGACAAGATTATCAGCAACAATTAAAAACCAGTTGTGCTTTACCTCGCGCCTGGTATCAATCAAAACAATATTTCCCCGTTTGAAGGGAGTCCCCTCTGTCTGCTTGAGTTCCGCAAGCAGGGAAGGCAAAGCCGAAGAAGCTACCAGAAAACGATCTCCGGCGCGCAGTTCCGGCTGCATGGTATTATTTTGTAAAACCCATACGGAACAGAGAAAAGTACTGATTATGTTATACAACAGATACAGGAACAGCAGGATCAATACCGTCCGCAGCAGTTTATGGCGCTCCTGTTTTTGTGCCGCGTAAGAATATTTAAGCGCCTTGTCAAACATTGCTACCCCCGGCAGTTAACGAATAATGCCTATTCGCTTCAGGGGCCAATGGATCATGCCCCCCTTGCCCAATACCTTTGAAAGCCGTACCGGTCCAAAGTAACGCCCGTCCCGCGAGTTATCCCGGTTATCGCCCAGGGGGAAAACCCTCCCTTCCGGCACATACCAACCCAGCGAATACCGGGCCGACAATACCGCATAACGGCGCTCATGGGGCATGGCCCCCCGCAAGGTTTCAATCCTCGCTTTTTCGTGGGCAAGGTAGTCGGGGTAACGAATAGTGTTTACCGGCGTCATCGCGGTTTGCAGGCGTTCAGGCACCGGCAGCCCCATGTCCTGCCACGCGGAGGCCTTCCCCGCCATTTCCAGCGCCAGGTATTGATCTTGTTCCATAAGGCGGCTGATCCGGTGTTTCCAGCCGCGCCGGGCGTTAAATTCCCGCTCATCCGCCCACCGGTCTTCCCCGGCAAAACGAACCTTCATCTCGCCCCGTTCCATAATAAAACGGTCGCCGCCCATCCCCACCGCCCGCTTTATCAAAAAATGCGCTTTTGGCTGGCCCATTTCATCGCGGTCAATATCCACCAGCGAAATGGTCAGCATATAGATGATCCGCTGGGCCACGTCAAAAACCGGCCCCCGCGAAATATATGAAGGATTTTCAAAAATGATAATATCGTTCCGTTGCGGTTTAATGGGGCTGGGCAGTTTTATCAGACCGGGCAGCAGTTCCGGCCCGTACACCAGTTTATTGACAAATATCCGGTCGCCAATCAGCAAGGTATTGATCATGGAACCGGAAGGAATCACATAAGCCTGCAGCAGGTACTGGTTTGCCAGCAGCACCATACCCGCCGCCCAGATAAAAGCCCCCAGCCAGTCCAGCACAGGATTTTTTGCTTTTTGTTTTTCTTTTTTGATACGCCGTATCCGGTTCCGCCGAGTCAGCAACCCCTCGGTTACGATTTGGAGAGTATCAAAAAAGTCACGTTGTTTGGGGGCCATTACGGTACTATAGCATAAACAGGGGAAAATGGGGAATAGGCAACGGAGGGGGCATTAAACCGGACTTTCGAATAACAAATATTACTGAATTTGACCAATACTTGACAACTATGTGCTCATTTTATATAATTTGAACTTGATTAGGCTTATACAGCCTTCCGTATTGGATACGGTCCCCGGTTGTGTAATGGTAGCACGGCAGACTCTGGATCTGCTTGTGGGGGTTCAAATCCTCCCTGGGGAAAATTTCCTGAACGGCTCCTTCGTCTATCGGTTAGGACATGAGATTCTCAATCTTAAAAGACGGGTTCGATTCCCGTAGGAGCTAATGTTTATGGAGATTAGCCTGCATGAAGGACAAACTCCTGAGATTTGGGAAACTAATGAAGAAAAACAACTTACTATTGCCGCATTGAAGAAGAAATACCTTATTATTGCCAAGAAGCAGTTTATCCGTAACCCGCCGATGACAGTGTTGAATAAAGATACCAACTGGCCGATAACACTATCCAACCGTGTCATTTCTGAATGGCGTATAAAGTCCAGAACACGGGAACGCATTTTGTCTATTCAGTTGTTGAATACAACGATTGAAGAGGCAAAATTCATCAAAACCATAGAAGATACCAAAAACACTAAGGGCATTGAGAGTGTTAGTTACTTTGAAAATACCTGCAAAATCAATGGTAAACTATTCAAAATCAACATAACGGTAAAAAAGCAGAAGATACCGGATAGATGGTTTGTATATTATTATTCAGCTACAGAATTTGAAATAAAATAAAAAACCGCATCCGATGGGTAAAACGCGCTGGCCCTTACGGGAACACGCAGCCTCGACGGATACGGCTTTCGGCTACCGCCTATTTTTAATATAGCGTAAATTGTAGGGGTTGTCAAGTATAAGATTTTACATCATTCCCCGTGGTATTGAATCAAAGTGGTAATGGGAGTAGGGGCGAGGATTTTTTCATAGTTGAGGAAGGGAAGCCCCACGATGCCGAATATTTCAGGGACATGAGCGCCCCCGGCTTCAATCAGGGAGCGGGCCGCGTTCAAAGTGCCGCCCGTGGCAATCAGATCATCCATCAGCAGTATATTTTTTCCCGTCGGAATATCAGCGCGGTGTACTTCGATTTCCGCCTGGGCATATTCGAGGTCGTATTTTTTGGATAGGGTTACGCCGGGCAGTTTGCCCTTTTTCCGTATGGGGATAAGGGGAATTTTCATATTGGCCGCAAGAGGGGCGGCAAAAAGAAACCCGCGCGCTTCAATGGCGGCAACGGCGTCAATCGACTTGTTCTTGTAGAGGGCGGTCATCGAATCAATGCAGAACAGAAATGCCTCTGGTTTTGCCAGAATACTGGTAATGTCGTAAAAGAGAACCCCTTTTTTGGGAAAATCGGGAACCTTCCTGATATAATCGTCAAGATTGAACGTACTCATTGTATCCTCCCGTATGCCTATTTCTGAAGAACCTCTTGCACCCATTTTTTCAGTTTGTCGGGGTCTGTCGCGTCGTTTTTTACCTCAAAGGACTTGACGGCGATTTCACTGTCACGGACAAGGGCGGTAAGGTATTCGAGCGCCTTGGCGCCGGAAGCGAAAATACCGCAGGAGCGTCCCGCCAGATTGATATGTTTCAAAAGAGTTTCGATAGAGGCGAATGAGGACGGCCGCGGCTCCTCGCAGCCCAGAAAAATGGCATAGGCGGACTGGAGATCAGTGCCGGAAAAAGATTCGGCCTGAATTACCGCCGCCGCATAACCGGGACAAGCCCCGATAATGGCGGCAATAGTTTCCGCCGTTTTGTGCGTGGAGGCCGCGCCATCGGTAATTATCGCTATTTTTTTGTTTGTTTCCACGAATTATAGTGTATGCTTCCGGCGGATATATGTCAACCACTGAATAATTCAGACCCAAGAATTTCACCACGGAGTTACACGGAGTTTTAGTACGAAAATCTTTATTCTCCGTGAAACTCCGTGTCCTCCGTGGTTTTTATTTTTCCTTGTGCGGCCTAGAAGACTTGAACTTCCATGCCTCTCGGCACCAGCACCTCAAGCTGGCGTGTCTACCAGTTCCACCAAGGCCGCAATTACCCTTAAAAATAGCCATTTTGGGCGTTTATGTCAAGGCGGCGGCGGATTCAAGCATTCCCTAAATATCACTCTCAGTCGCCGGCTTGCCCATATCCCTGTTGCGTATTTCCGCGCGGCGGATTTTGCCGTTAATCGTTTTGGGCAATTCGCTGACAAACTCAATGACCCGCGGGTATTTATAGGGCGCGGTGTTCTGTTTAACAAAGTCCTGCAATTCCTTAACCAGCGTGTCAGAAGCCTGGTAATTTTTGGCAAGCACAATGGTCGCCTTCACGTTGAAGCCGCGTATCGGGTCGGGTATGCCGGTTACCGCCGTTTCGGCGACAGCGGGATGCTTCAACAACACGCTTTCCACTTCGAAAGGCCCGATGCGGTAACCTGACGATTTAATAACGTCATCGTTGCGCCCCACATACCACAGATAGCCCTGTTCATCGTAATACGCCAGATCGCCGGTGTGAAAATATCCGCCATGCCACGATTTATCGGTGGCTTCGTTGTTTTTATAATAACCCATAAACAAACCGACCGGACGGCGGAGGGTTCCCGGTTGAGGGTGTTCCGCCTTCATGCAGATTTCACCCGTCGCGCCCGTGGGTACTTTATTGCCGTCCGCGTCAAGAAGCGCAATGTCGTAACCGGGGATTTCCATGCCCATTGAGCTGGCGTGCGGCTTGGTGAAGGGGTACAGCGTTCCGCAGCAGAGGGTTGTTTCCGTCTGCCCGAAACCTTCGTAAATGTTCAGCCCGGTCATCGTCTCCCATTTTTTGAACAGGTCCTGGCTTAAAGCCTCGCCCGCCGCGGTGCAGTGTTTAAGACTGGAAAGATCATAAGAGGGCACATCCTCGTTCATGATGAAGCGGTACATGGTGGGCGGCGCGCAGAAACTCGTTACATGATATTTTTCGAGAGCTTTCAGAATATCGCGCGCGTTAAATTTTTCAAAGTCATAGGTCAGGACGGCGCATTCTCCCAGCCACTGCCCGTACATTTTGCCCCACAGCGATTTCAGCCAGCCGGTATCGGAAATGGTAAAGTGCAGGCCGCCTTTTTCCACCCGATGCCACAACACGCCGGTCGCCAAATGGCCGAGGGGGTAGGTGTAATCGTGCGCTACCATTTTGGGATAACCCGTAGTGCCTGATGAAAAGGACATTATCATTATATCCGAAGCGCGGGTAGCTTCCGATCCGATGGGCCGCTGCCACACATCGGAAGCGGCTTCCAGTCCGGCTTCAAAATCAAGCCAGCCGTTTCCGGCTTTTTTACCTTTGGTTACCGCCTTGATTTGTATCGTTTCATATTCACTCATGCCGCCGTCAAAGGCCTCGGTGCAATTATTGTCGCCGGTGATGACCGCCATCTTGATGCCGCCCGCGTTACAGCGGTAAATATAATCGTCTTTGGTTAAAAGGTGCGCCGCCTGAACGGCAACCGCGCCGATTTTATGCAGAGCCATCATGCAGTACCAAAAAAGGTAGCTTCTTTTAAGGACCAGCATTACAAAATCGCCCTTGCGTATGCCGAGGGATTTGAAATAATTGGCGGCTTTATTGGAATACCGCGCCATATCCGCGAACGTTATACGTTTTTCTTCACCCTCATTGGAGACCCACAGCATACAGAGCGCGTCCGGCTGGCTCTTTGCCAACTCGTCAAGCACGTCATAGGCAAAATTAAAATCATCGTTATAGGTAATTTTATAGTTTTTGCTGATATCTTCGTAAGACTTAAAATCGTCTCTGTTTCTTCCGATATATTTTTCGTAAATCAACATACCCGTCCATCCTTTTTATTTGATTACCACGGCAAGAAATTGTGCCGCTTGATTGCCGATAGTTTTCATGGCGTGCGGAACGCCGGAATCAAAATACACGCTGTCGCCTTCGTTCAGTTCATAAACTATATTGTCAAAGTAGAATTCCATAGTGCCGGAAAGCATATAGTCAAACTCCTGCCCCTCGTGAGAATGTAATGTCGGCTTTTCGCCTTCCTTTGGTTCCACCGTTACGAGAAACGGTTCAGCCTTTTTGTTGCTGAAGGTGAAAGCAAGATGTTTATAGTCATACGCCTTGCGCCGTTCTATGTCGAATCCCTCACCCTTTCTGACCAGGGCGCACTTGGTCAGTTTCGGCGACTCACCGGAAATAATGTCTACGACATCCACGCCAAAAATTTGCGCGGCGTTTTGTAAAAAGCTGAATGAAAAATCCCGCTGCCCGCTTTCATACGCGGCATATTCGTCAACGGAGACTTTCATGGTCTGCGCCATTTTTTCAACAGAAATGTCGAGAACATCCCGCAAGGCTCCCAGCCGCGCGCCAATTTCCTGTAATTGATCAGTCATAATTTCCTCCTATGTTTTTTTCATCATATTTTTGGGCGGCGATATTACCCAAAACACCCGCAGGGGTTTTTTGCCGGGATTTGACATAGTGTGCGGAGTATCCGCCCTGAAACTGACGGAGTCACCCGCCTTGCATCTGAAAACCTGATTACCGGCGGTAAGTTCCATGACGCCGGATTCCACGATCCCCAATTCCCAGCCCGGATGCCCGTACTCGGCGTTTCCGGTTTTTGCCCCCGCATCAATGGTAATCATGTAAGCTTCAATGCCGCCCTGTTCTTCCACCTGGGCAAGATGCTCATACTTAATCCCCTGTTTGATTTGAGAAACAGGCCGTTCGTTCTTTTGGACGATCTTTACCGGCCGCTCCCGTTTCAATCCGGCGAAAAGGTAATCGAAGTCAATTTCCAGCGCGTCGGCGAGGGCGAGGAGGGTGTCTATTGCCGGCGAAACCCGGTTCCGCTCAATCTGGGAAACCAAACTTTCACTAACCCCGGCCTTTTCCGCCACCTCTTTCAGGGTCAGCCCCCTCCGTTCCCTGACCGCCCGTATCTTTTCGCCAAACTGGTACTTCTGCCTCATTCCGGCGTTTACCGTCCTTTAGTAGTATTGCAAGTACTGAAGTATAGTTAAAGTTGGGGAGGAGTGTCAAGCGGTTAATTGGAAGCAAAGTAAATAGATTATACACTCTGCATCAATTCCAGAATTAACGCGGTTAATTTATCGGTATCACCGTCAATGGTTCCTGACATAGATCGAACAAGCAATAAGTGCTATAGAAGGAACAGAAGCTATCAAGAGAAACCTTGTTTTTCCCCTTGATATAAATCATGAGAGGCGCTGGGCTGGAAACGCACAACATTGCTATGTAATGGCAAAAAATTTTAAGTCAAATTCACCGGGCAAGCCGTTTGCGCAAAACCCTTATCTGCCGCCTGACTTCTTTGGGAGCGGGACCGCCGGGAAGGTCACGGGCCCTTATGCAGGCGGCGGGTTTAAGGACGCGGTAAATATCTTCCTCAAAAAGCTTTGAGCGTTTTTTCAGTTCCGCGAGGCTGCGGTCGGCAATGTGCCGCTGGCCCGCTTCAATACAGTCGCGGACGATGAGGGCGGCGGTTTCGTGGGCCGTGCGGAAGGGAAGACCCTTGCTAACCAGATAATCCGCCGCGTCGGTCGCTTCCATAAAGCCGCCGGAACAGGCGGCTTTCATTCTTTTTACATTGAATTCCGCGCTGCCTATCATGCCCCTGAACATAACCAGGCAGGAGCGCAGGGTGTCCAGGCTGTCGAACAGGCTTTCCTTGTCTTCCTGCAAATCCTTGTCATAGGCGTAGGGCAGGCCCTTGAGCAAGGTAAGCAGGGTAACCAGGTTCCCCGCGGCGCGGCCCGCCTTGCCCCGGATCAGTTCGGCAAAATCGGGATTTTTTTTCTGGGGCATGATTGACGAACCGGTGCTCCATGCCTCCGCCAGATTGATAAAACCGAATTCTTCGCTGGCCCACAGGACTATGTCTTCACAAAAACGGGAAAGGTGAATCATGGTGATGGCGCAGGCGGAGGACAGTTCCAGGGCAAAGTCGCGGTCGGCGACCGAATCCATTGAGTTAAGGGTGGGCCGGCTGAAGCCCAAAGCCTCGGCGACGGCTTTGCGGTCAAGGGGAAGTCCCGATCCGGCAAGCGCGCCCGCGCCCAGGGGACATTCGTCCATGCGGACAAGAGCGTCGGCAAAACGGGAAAAGTCCCGTTCAAGGCCGGCGCACCAGGCGGTCAAATGATGCGCCAGAGTTACCGGCTGCGCCCGTTGTAAATGGGTATAGCCGGGCATGACGCTGTTCAGATGCTGTTCCGCCTTGTCCAGCAGGGTAAAAATCGTCTGCGCTAATTCCCGCTGTAGTTCCGGCACTGTCCGTTTCAGGTACAGGCGGAAATCTGTTGCCACCTGATCGTTGCGGCTGCGGCCCGCGTGAACCATACGTCCCGCGTCGCCCAGTCGCTCGGTGAGAATCCCCTCGATAAAAGAATGAATATCCTCGGCGGAATCATCTATCACCAGTTTTCCCGCTTCCAGTTCGTGGGCAATGCGACTTAATTCACTGTTGATTTTTGCGGCGCTGCCTGCCGGGATTATTTTTTGCCTGCCCAGCATAGCGACATGGGCGCGGCTTCCGGCGATATCGTCAAGGGCAAGGCGCTTGTCCACGGCAATGGACGCCTGAAACGCGAATGCCTCGGCTTCAGGTTTTTGCGCGAGCCGTCCCGCCCACAATTCAGGTTTTCTTTTGGTGGATGATTTTTTTTTGTTGATGTTGTTCATAGCGGTGCTCCTTTTTATTTTGATAACTTTTTAATTATATCTTTTGCCGTATACTCATTTATATCCGGATGTCGCGGTATTGAAGTAAATTCATGAGTTCGAGGATTTTCATAAATATCATGTTTTTTTCCGTTACGAATAAAGACAGCGCCAGTTTCTTTCACTTTTTCGAGCAATTTCTCTCTTTTCATGCAGGTATTTTTATTTTGCCGGTTTTACGAATTGCCGCAAGATGTTTTTTTTCTTCCTGCTTTACTTCATATATTTCAATAAGAGCTTCTTCTAATTCTTTCAAAGAAACACCCTGTGTTGAATCATCGGGATAATTATCCAAAAATCCAACAAAAAATGCCCCATCCTGCCAATAGGTATATTCTAATTCCATTGTCTTTCTCCCTTATAATTCATGATAATACAGAAGAAAAAAAAATGCAATTTATTTTCTCGCCACCCCGCTTTTCCTTGCCGCGTCCGCCGTCGCCTGAGCCACCGCGTCTTTGACACGGGGATCAAAGGCGGCGGGAATAATATAATCGGGACGTAGTTCATTTTCAGCGACAAGGTCTGCCAGAGCGTAAGCGGCGGCGATTTTCATCGTATCGTTAATGTCGCTGGCGCGGACATCCAGCGCGCCGCGGAAAATGCCGGGGAAGGCGAGAACGTTGTTGATCTGGTTAGCAAAGTCGCTGCGGCCTGTCCCCACTATCGCGGCTCCCGCGGCTAAAGCCTCATCGGGCATGATCTCCGGCACGGGGTTGGCCATGGGGAACAGTATCGCGTTAGGCGCCATTGATTTTACCATTGCCGCCGTAACCATGCCGGGAGCCGAAACCCCAATAAACACATCCGCGCCGCGTATCACATCGGCAAGGCTTCCCTTTTTCATCTGTTTATTGGTTAGTTCAGCCATTTTTTCCTTTTCACTGTTCAGGCCCGGACATCCTTTATAAAGCGCCCCCTCGCGGTCGCACATCACCACATCGGAAAGCCCCAGCGCCAGCAGCAGACGGATAATCGCCGTGCCTGCCGCCCCCGCGCCCGATGTAACGACGCTGATGTTTTCCAGTTTCTTTCCGGTCAGCTTCAGCGCGTTGAGCAGGGCGGCAAGCGTTACCACCGCCGTACCGTGCTGGTCGTCGTGAAAAATCGGAATGTCGCAGCGTTCTTTCAGTTTCCGCTCAATTTCAAAACAGCGGGGGGCAGAAATGTCTTCCAGATTTATGCCGCCGAAACTCCCTGCCAGCAGGGCGACGGTGTCTACAATTACATCAACGTCTTTTGAACGGACGCACAAGGGAACCGCGTCCACGCCGCCGAAAGCCTTGAACAGCACGCACTTTCCCTCCATGACGGGCATTCCCGCTTCCGGGCCGATGTCGCCGAGTCCCAGCACCGCGGTCCCGTCGGTGACCACCGCCACCGTATTCCAGCGTCCGGTCAACTCCCAGCTTTTTGCGGGGTCTTTTTGTATTTCAAGGCAGGGCCGGGCGACGCCGGGCGTATAGGCAAGCGACAAATCTTCCCGCGTGGACACCGGCATTTTGGGTATGGTTTCCAGCTTGCCCCGCCATTCGTAGTGTTTTTTAAGTGATTCCTCAGCGTAGTCCATAGGTCAGTATGGCATTGAAACTAACGAAAGGCAAGAATACAATACAAGCATGAAGGAACGCTTTATCGCGCTCATGGAGAAGTTTATCGCGCTCGCCGCCCTCCGCCTGCCCGATGACGTGCTTGCCCGTCTGAGGGAAATGCGCGAGGCGGAAGACAGCCCTTTGCAAAAAACGCTGTATGACAGCTATTTTGCAAATCTGGCAAAGGCGCTTGAACTGGGGCGTCCCTGCTGTCAGGACACGGGCCTGCCGCATTTTTACATCAAGGCCGGAACCGCGTTTCCCATGCTTGATATAACCGCTGAGGTGTTATGCGCAGCGGTACGGCGGGCGACGGCGAGCGTCCCCCTCAGGCCCAATGCGGTAAATTTTTTTGACGAAATAAATACCGGCGACAATACCGCCGAGCGTATCCCCTGGATCAGTTGGGAGCTTGTTCCCGGTTCTACCGATATGGAAATTACCCTGTATTTTTCCGGGGCCGGCTGCAGCCTGCCGGGAAGGGCGCAGGTCTTCAAGCCCTCTGACGGTTATGAGGCGATTATCCCCTTTGTGTTTGATGTGGTTGCGGGACCGGGCGTTAATGCCTGTCCCCCCCTGATAGTGGGAATTGGTTTGGGTCACAGCATGGACAATGCCGCCCTCATGTCAAAAAAAGCCTGCCTGCGCCTGTTGGGAACGAGCCACCACCACCACAAAGGAGCGGAACTGGAGCGGCGGATTCTGGAAGGGCTGAACGGCCTGGGAATGGGGGCGCAGGGCTTGCCCGGCAAACAGGCGGCGATAGCGGTACATATTGAAAGTTCCGGCAGGCACACCGCCACCATTGCCTGCGCGGTCAATGTTTCCTGCTATGTACACCGCCGGGGCATAATCCGCCTTGATCGTAATTTGTCGTATACACTGCCGGTTTACGAAGGCGCGTCATTATGAAAAAAATTATTGTCACTCCGATAACTGATGAGGCCATTGCGGATCTGCGCGCGGGCGATATTTTTTACCTTTCGGGGACATTGGCGACCGGCAGGGACGACGTTCACCGCCGGGTGGTGCATGAGGAAATGCAGAGCCCTTTTGATTTTCGCGGTCTTGCCATTTTTCACGCCGGCCCCATTATCAAGGAAGGCTCGCCTTCTGAAGAAGGCGAGCCTTCCGGCGAGGGCGAAAAATATGATCTCATCTCTGTCGGGCCGACCTCGTCAATACGCATGGAGGAATGGGCGGCGGATTTTATCGCGCGTACCGGCGTGAAAATCATGATAGGCAAAGGCGGCATGGGCAGCAAAACCGCCGCCGTCTGCCGCGAGCATAAGGCGCTGCACTGCGTATACCCCGGCGGCTGTGCCGTGCTGGGCGCGACTCAGACGGAAAAAGTCACCGGCGTTTACTGGCGGGAACTGGGTATGCCGGAATGTGTATGGGTGATGCAGGTACGCGAATTCGGCCCCCTTATGGTAAGCATCGACACCCAGGGAAACAACCTATTCGCCGAAAACACAGCGCTGTACGCCTCCCGCAAACCAGCCTGCATGAAACCCATCATAGACAGCCTCAAAAAGTGACAGTCACTTTTCTATACAGGGAAAATTCTGCCCTCTATGCCAATACCGGTCAGCCGGAGGGGGCGCGCCGGCGGCGGGCGGAAACATTTGGAATTCCCCGCCGGAGGAGACCAGCGAGTAATAGCAACGAGTGTGGATAATAAAAGCCCAGCACCTCAATACCACAATATATCGTACTATCACGATGCGCATGGTAATTGAGGTGCTGGGAGGCTCCGCAGGCGGACTCTACAAGCGTTTTGCCGCCCCCGCAGCGCCTCCCCCTGCCGGATTTTCGCGCATTTATTGGTCAAATTGAGCCATTTATGGCTGGACTGTTGATTATTGCGCCCGGCTCATATAATCTTAAGGTAGAGCAATAAAAGCGCGTAATGGGGGTATAAATGTTCAACGACCAAAATGACAAACAGCCGGAGCGGCCCACGCCGCCCCGTCCCCCCACGCAGGGAGGCAGACCCAGTGGTCTGGCTTTGATTTTTTTTCTGATAATGGCGGCGCTGTTTATCGCGTACTTTTTCAGGGGAAATTCCACTCCGATACGGGAGATACGTTACTCTGATTTTTCCAATTACCTTGAGCAAAACCAGATCGATTCGGTGACGATTAGCGACAATAATACGCTGGACATCATCCTCAAAGGGCAGTCCACGCAGGATCCTGTCCATCTGCGGACCCGTATTCCCTATCAGGACCCCAATCTCCTCGCGGTATTAAAAGAAAAAAATGTCAATATTTCCGGCGCGGCGGCCAAAATGAATTTCTGGCGGATGATTATCGATCTTTTGCCCTGGATTATTGGTTTTGCCTTCATTATGTACATGTTCAGGAGTATGCCGGGAGGGGGAAATAAGGCCTTCCAGTTTGGCAAAAGCCGGGCGAAGCGTTACCACGATGAAGGCAAAAAGGTGAGTTTTACCGATGTGGCGGGTCAGAAGGACGCGAAATACGAACTTGAGGAAGTGGTCGCCTTTTTGAAGAACCCCCAGAAATTTACCAAAATGGGGGCGCGGATTCCCAAAGGCGTGTTGCTCGTGGGAATGCCCGGTACGGGCAAGACTTTGATGGCCCGCTCGGTCGCCGGGGAGGCGGGCGTCGCCTTCTTCCACATGTCCGGTTCCGATTTTGTAGAGATGTTTGTCGGGGTGGGGGCAAGCCGCGTCCGTGACCTTTTTGAACAGGGCAGGCGCAGCGCCCCCTGCATTATTTTTATTGATGAACTGGACGCGGTCGGCCGCACCCGCGGCGCGGGCTACGGCGGCGGCCACGATGAGCGCGAACAGACCCTCAACCAACTGTTAGTTGAAATGGACGGGTTTGATTCCAAAGACGGGGTGATAATTCTTGCCGCTACCAACCGGCCCGACGTGCTTGATCCCGCCCTGCTACGGCCCGGCCGTTTTGACCGGCAGGTGGTGGTCGCCATGCCGGACATTAAGGAACGCGAGGCGATATTACAGATTCACTCGGCAAAGATTCCCATGAGCAAAAACATTGAACTTTCCCGCATCGCGCGGGCAACGCCGGGGATGAGCGGCGCCGATATTGCCAATCTGGTCAATGAAGCGGCTTTGTTTGCCGCCCGCAAAGACAAGCCGGAAGTGGAGATGCACGATTTTGAGGAAGCGCGGGACAAGATACTCATGGGCGTCGCCCGCAAAACTTTGGTGGTCTCTGATAAAGAACGCCGCATGACGGCAACTCACGAGGCTGGTCATGCCCTGCTGCACTATTTCCTGAAAAACGCCGATCCCCTCCATAAAGTTACCATCGTTCCCCACGGGCGCGCGCTGGGCATGGCCCTGTCTCTCCCTGAGGAAGATACTTACAGCCGCACCAGGGGCTGGATCGAAGACCGCATCGCGATTTGTTACGGCGGCTGGCTTGCGGAAAAACTTTTTTATGACGAGACTACCACCGGAACCAAACAGGATATTCAGCAGGCGACGGAAATGGCCCGCCACATGGTTTGCGAATGGGGCATGGCTGATGAATTGGGGCCGGTGGCTTATGGTAAAGAGGAAGAGCCTATCTTTCTGGGCAAGGAAATTGCCCGTCATCAGGATTATTCCGAGGAAACCGCCCGGCGCATTGACAATGCCGTCAAAAAAATTCTTGACCGCGCGCGGGGCGAAGCGGAACGCATCATCAAGAAACAGCGGAAGGGGCTTCAGGCGCTTGCCGATGCCCTGCTCAGCCGGGAAACCCTCATTGACGAAGAGGTACGGGAGATTTTACGTCTGCCCGCGGCAACTACCGGGGAACAACTATGAGAAGAAGAATTTTTACCACGGAGTACACGGAGTTACACGGAGGAAGAAAAAAAATTCGTACTAAAACTCCGTGGTACTCCGTGTACTCCGTGGTTAATTCTTATTTCTTATTTGTAATCTTTCTTGGTTTGTTTTTAACCGCTGGCTTATCCGCGCAATCTGACCAGTTTGGCAACTTCCCCGGTGAACGGGGAGATCCCGCCGTTGCGGAAAAGTACCTGCAATGGGCGGAAGACGCCATTGCCGAAGGACACTGGGCCCAGGCCCGCGCGGCGCTTGAGCGGGCGGCCGATTTTGCCGATGTCTCATCGGATATTTCCTATCTTTTGGCGCTGGCCCGTTCCGAGGAAAATGAAGACCGGAGACTGGTGCTGCAATCCCTGGAACGGGCCATAGGAACAAAACGCTGGAAATACTATACCGAAGCCCATGCGCGGCTTTTACAGGCGGATCAGCTTATCATCATGCGCAGTTATGCGTCAGCGCTGAATACGCTTGCCGTGTATAAGACCATTGCCGGAGAGAACGCGGATATGGCCCTGCTGCGCCTTGCCGCTCTTAAAGGGCTTACCCTGAATGGGCAGGTCAATAACGGGAGACCGGCCCCCGGCGTGGTAACTCTGCCTGTTCCGGCGGAATTCCGCCGGCGTATGCTTGAAACCCTGGATCGCTACCCCCGCGATCCCCGCCCCCTGCGTATGTTTTTTAATTACGCAAAGGACCGTGATCTTAATCGGGAAGATAAAGCCCTTATGGAAATCGCCCTGCGGCGGCTGCCTTTCCTTCTTGAATCAGACCCGGAACTGGCATGGATGGCGGCCCCTTTTATCAGTAATGACGACCAGGCGCGGCGAATGGTGGCGGCCTATCGCGCCGGTTCCCTGAAGCCCCGCGCTGACATTGGTTTCAGGCCCAACCCCGCTTCGTTAATACCCGCGCTGAATCTGGGGCTTGTCGATGATTTTAACGCGGCGGATGAATTGTTTGCTGAAACTACTCTGGAAAAAGAAATTGTTGTTGATATTGGCGACCTGCTGCGCAGCGGGGAAGGGAGGGATTACTTCGTCCGCAAACTCCATTCGTTTACCGGCGCACTGACCGCGGATGAAGACGGCGACGGCTATGCGGAAAGCCGCGCTGTGTATCGGCAGGGAAATTTGCAGGAGTATTACAGCGACATCGATCAGAACGGCATTACCGATTTGTTTGTTTCATTTAACGCGGGTACGCCCCTGCGGGCGGAAATTACAACCCTGCCGTCACAGGGAAGCGGCAGGACGGAGGCGTTAATTTTGTGGGAACGCTATCCCTCGGTACAGAGGGCGGTTCTGGGAAACGAAAACTACCTTCCCGCGCCGGCGGGATTTCAGTTTGTTCCGGTTAATTTTATAGAACTGGGCGCGTCAGACAATTATGCCGGCCTGTTGTTTCCCCTGCGTAATCCCCGCAGTCCGGACATAAGCCGGCATATGCTTGCCTCGTTTTCCGCTTCCGTTCAGCGTCCCAACGCTGAATTTGAAGGCGGCATAGAACAGATATTTCTGGATCGGGGCATACCCCTCCGCGCTGAAGTTACCCTGCACGGCGCGCTGGTCTCGGTAACCGAATTTGAAAACGGTCATCCCCTTGTTCAGCGGCTGGATTTGGATCTGGATGGGCGTATGGAAACCGTCCGCCATTTTCGCGGTTCTGCGTCCGGCAGTCAAAGCGCCCTGCAATCATCGGAAAGCGGCTGGTATGACAGCGGCGCTTTTTCAACCGCGGAACAGTATCGGGAAAACGGTTCGGTTGTTTATTCATGGGATTTGGATGGCGACGGGAAACGCGAATACTCCGAAAGCAGATAACCATGAACAGTGAACAAAGGGATTATAGAATAGATATGAAACATATACAAATAAAAACTAATACACCTTTACATTGTAGTCATAGATCATTATTCCTTGTTTTTTGCTCATTACTGTTTGTATCCTGCATAACAACAACAAAGCAGCAGGAAGAGCGGCTTGCTCCCCGCCGTTCTACCGCGGAGATACGATTTGACGACATCAAAGAACAGGTTACGAAAAATCCGGTAAAGGCGATAGACCTTATCGGCATCTACCGTGAAGCTTACCGGATTATCGCTGAGGATGTTGAAACCGCAGCCAGGGCCGAAGAACTTACGGCGCTGGAAAAAGAGGCGACAGATAATCTGCGGAATCTTCTTGATCAGGCAATGGAAGAGGAACGCTGGGATGACGCCGCTTCCTACAGCCGTTCTCTGGCAAGTCTGGAATCGCCGTCTCAAGCCGCCGCGCGGGAACCGGAATTCATCCTTGCCGGGGCAAAGAAAAAATTACAGGATGGCAACAATCTGGGCGCTTTTCTGGCCGCGGTGCAGGCCAACGAATTGCATCCCCTTTCCACGGGAGACGCCACGCTCTTTCTTGAGCGGGCGGTGTCGATAAAACAGCGGCGGGCGGCGGCCTGTTTTTTTGCCATGGTAGAAAAGGCAGGCGGCGCGGGAAAAGTATCCGCTGAGATTCGGGAATATATACAGGGTTCTGACAGTGTCCCGTCCATGATCAAAGGCGTCGCGACGGTATTGATAGACCGCGGCATAAAAATTGAGCGGGGCAGGGGTTATGCGGACAAGATTCTGGGTTCCGCCTTTTTTATTGATTCATCGGGATTAATGATTACCAATTACCATGTGATCGCAAGTGAAGTAGATCCCAAGTATAGGGGTTATTCCCGGATGTACATACGAATGGGCGACAGTACCAGCGCCCGTATTCCCGCGCGGGTAATTGGCTGGGACCAGACTCTGGACCTTGCGTTAATTAAAACGGAATATACCAGTGAATTTGTTTTTTCCATAGTAGACCGGGTAATACCCCAGGTCGGCGATACGGTTCTTGCTATCGGCTCGCCGGGCGGACTGGAAAAAACCGTTACCTCAGGCATTGTTTCGGCTTTAAGCCGCCGCTTCCTGCAAATTGGCGATGTTATTCAGATAGACGCGGCGGTGAATCCCGGCAATTCCGGCGGTCCGGTTGTGGATACATCGGGCCGTTTGGTGGGCATTGTTTTTGCCGGTATTGAGCAGTACGAAGGATTGAATTTTGCCGTTCCCGCGGAACGGCTTGCCGCCGCCCTTCCCGCCATGATGCGGGGCGGCAGGGCGGAGCGTCCCTGGCTTGGCCTGGCCCTCAGCGAAACTTCCCGCGGGGCTGAAATAATTTACGTTGCCCCCAACACCCCCGCGTCCCAGCATCGCGTGCCTGAAGGCAGCTATATCAAAACAATTAATGGCCGCGAGATAAAGGCCCCCCAAAGCCTGCTTATTCCCGCCCTGCAGGACGCTGTCTTTCAGTCGCGCCCCGGCGAGTTGGTTGTTCTGGAAACCCAGGACCCCGACGGCGGAGGACTCAATCGCTGTCTGGTAATGACCGTCCCCCGTCCCGAACTTCCCCTTGGTGACGCGGCAAAAATCGACAGCCGCGAGCGGCTTGCCGCCCCCCTCTATGGCATGATACTTTCCCCCGGCCTGGGAAAATCCTGGTCTTCCACTTATCAGGTAAAAAAAATTGTCCGTGGTTCTATCGCCGATGAGGCAAACATTTCCAATCAGGACCCTGTCAGCATACGGGGCTTCCGTATTTTTGAAAAAGAAGGCTATGCCCTCATGGAAATTGATATTAAAAAACGCAGCATGGGTTATCTGGAAACCACCATGCAACTCCCCGCCCGCCTTGATTCACCAGATACGCTGTAGAAAGATGATGCGCTGACATTATGCGTAAGGCGTACGCTCCATTGACAGTCCCCGCCGTTTTTGGCATAGTAGGTTCAATGCTATAGGGGCCTTTAGCTCAGTCGGTTAGAGCTGCAGACTCATAATCTGTAGGTCCGGGGTTCAAGTCCCTGAAGGCCCAACAAGAAGAAGCACCGCGTAGCGGTGTGGATGAAAGAATTCAGCACGTTGTAGCCCCAGTAAAATCCACAGTATGCCAAAAGTGGCGCTCTGGCTTTAGCCAGAGCAGCGGGCGCCAACAAGAAGAAGCACCGCGTATAAGCGGTGTGGATGAAGAAATTCAGCACGTTGTAGCCCCAGTAAAATCCACAGTATGCCAAAAGTGGCGCTCTGGCTTTAGCCAGAGCAGCGGGCGCCAACAAAAGAAAGCACCGCTTTAGCGGTTTCAGCGGGCGCCCGGCAAAATCCGCTGTATATTCAAAACGGCATTTATTATGAGGTTTTATAACCCCTTGTAATTTTAGAACATTTTAGTCATGTTAACCTAACCATGCTGATTAAAATTTCCATTTGGCTCAACCATGTGTATCAGGAGCCCCCTTATGATCTGCGAGACTTCGAATAGACCGTTACGATCAGGTAAGATAGCCGTCGGATGCGCCCCTTACCGCCGACTGATATGCCGTGGACTGCTATTCTCCCTGTTTGCCGTTTCCTGTGCTTCCACCCCTCTCCCCAAAAACAGCTCCGCCGTAATTCCGGAAGATTTTTTTGGTATAGTACATGCGGGCAGAACCCGGACTCGCGAAGAATACCGGTTACTCGATGAAATGGAAGTCAGATGGATACTCAATACATTCTATTGGGACAGGATTGAAAGGGAACGGGGTAACTTTTATTTTGCCGATTACGACGCTTTTGTTGATACCGCCAACAATGAAGGCAAAAAAATCCTTGCCGTATTGGGTTATGAAACGCCCTGGCTTTACCCGAAAGGAAAAAGCAAAAGATACATATCTCCCGAAAACATCCCCTTCTTTCTGAACTTTGTCGAAGAGACCGTGAGGCATTTCAGGGGCCGGGTTCATGTCTGGAATATATGGAACGAGCCTAATTTAATGTTCTCATACTGGAAAGGCCCGCGCAAGGACTACATCGAATTAACGAGGCTTACCGCTCAAAGAATTCGGGAGGTCGATCCGGACGCGTATATAATGGGCGGAGCGTTCTGGCGGGCGCCTGCCGGGCTTATAAAAAGCATGCGCAAGGCCGGCGCAATGGAAAATCTTGACGGGCTGGCCTTCCACCCTTACTCCGTTTATCCCCGGGGGGCCATGCAGGCGCATGACAAACTCCTTAACATCCTTTCAACAATTAACTATTCAAACCCGGTATGGATCACCGAAGTGGGTTATCCTACGGCCGGATGGTATCCGACAAAAGTTTCCCTGAATGAATTTCCCGCTTATGTGGTGAAAACCATAACCGGAGCGGCGGCCCGTGGAGCGCGAGCCCTTTTGTGGTATCAATTATTGGATGACTACAATAAAAACGAAGTTCCGCCCGGAACTTTTAATTCGGAGGATTTTTTCGGCCTTGTTTATCCGAATTATGAGCGGAAGAACGGCGCATGGGCATATCAACTCTGCGCCCGGTATCTGCCCGGTTCGCGTTACACCAGTGAATTACCCCAAAGGGAAAATGTACCTTCAAACATAGCCGTCTTCTGCTTTCTTGGCGGAGTTTCGGGCGGCAATACCCTCATACTCTGGAATGACAGAAACAGTATCCAAAAAGCCAAACTTTCCCTTTCCGGCCCGGTTCTTCTCCATGATATTACTTCCGGCAAAAACAGTTCCCTGACCGCGGAAGCCGCCGTCGAAATCGGCAAAACGCCCCTCTTCATCACCTGGCAGGGAGCGGGAATTCCACGCCTTGAAATTGTCAAATGATCTGATTACTTCTTCTTGAAAAACTTAATCCGCCAATCTCAAAACCGGTATCACCGGTTCGGTAAGTTCCATCACGGCGGGAAAATCTTCCTTCTGCAATAAAACGGCTTCGCCGTCCATTTGGGCAAGAATGGGATATTCGCCGGAGAATTCTACGCGGCGGGCGTTGAACAGAATCGCTTCGGGTTTGTCGGCGTGGGTGCCGGTGGCAAACAGTCCCTTGAGGGCCAGCTTGCGCAGCAGGGGCATTTGTTTGAGGGCGCATACGTTACGGTCATCGGGAAGAATTTTCTTTTGGGAACCGTAGGTTCGGTGTCCCGATATGCCGACGGCAAGCAGCAGAATTTTTTCATGGAGTGAACAAACTTCCCCGCCCTGCTCATCCAATGCCCGTACATTGAGAGGGCCGACGGTGTACAGGCGGTCGTAGAGCAGCGCGGCGATATCTACCCACAACTTGTAAAAATCGCCGGGGAGTTTTCCCTTCATTTTATTGGTCATGTGGGTAACAAAAGCGTCGAGGCCCACGGAAAGAATGTTAAAAGCAAGGAAGGGGCCTTTTGATTCGGCGCCGCCGCCGGAAGCGGGGATAAGCCGTATCGCGGGAATCAGTTCGATTCGTGACGGTTTTATTAACAATTCAAGAGCGCGGGCAAGCTGCGGGGAATCCGCGCCGTCATTGCCGGTTCCCATCGGCAGGCGGAGAACCGCCGTATTTGCGCGTACTGAAGCGGGCGCCTGGTACAGGACGGAAAGCGCCTCAAGGCTGGTGCCGTCGCCGCCGGCGGTAATGAGCAGGTAAAAAGGCGCGGATTGAGAATTCGGAGTTTCACTCAGGACGGTATTGGCTTCATTAACCAAAACTTTGGTAATTTCCACAGCGGAACCCGGCCCCGTGGTGGGGACGAGGCCGTATGCGGCAAGCGCGGAGCCGGATTCTATGAGAGACTCCAGAGGGGCGCACTGTTTCCGCGGAGGGTTCGATTGCGCCGCCGCGCGGCATTCTTCCAGCGCGTGGCGGCTTTTTCTCCACCGCGACGGAATAACAAAACCGCCGGCGCCGGGGTTGGCGATAATCACCCAGCGCAGCGGCCTGCCCGAAGCAACCAGCGAATGAGCGCAGATTTCAGCCAGTGATTCGGCAAAAAATTTCATGCTCATAATTCCATCCCCTATTCAAATAATTCCGGCAGTTTGTACACATCCTCCACACCGTCAACCAAAACGCCGCCCATGCCAAGTTCCAAAGGTAAGGCAATGTCAATGTCGTA
>Ga0268262_10000930_pt1 | contig 37761 bp, 41 predicted proteins | sample TergutNc150P3_FD_190354 | JGI IMG/M metagenome (GOLD analysis project Ga0268262, IMG submission 190354) | Nasutitermes corniger P3 segment gut microbial community from laboratory colony in Florida, USA - Nc150 P3 (SPAdes) (version 2) | ecosystem: Host-associated > Arthropoda: Insects >...
TGGCTGTGTCCTTTCATTTTTGAAAACCAAATATTTACATGGATTCCAATCTTTCATACATTTTTCTCCAAAATTATTTGTATAATAATTTCATAACAATATCAATCGGCATTGCATATAACATTCCGCCCAAGCCGCCGACACGCGGCGAAATAGTTACAGTCCTGACCAGCATACTCTATACATAATATAGTATATGGACATTAAAATGTCAATATTTAAATAAAAAATTTTCACCACCCCACCCCAGCCATCCCAGCGTTCAAGATTGCACTCCTACAGTAACTCCGATGTTCTATGTATCCGATAAGAACTTGCGCACTCCGTCAAGTCCTCCATCGGAAAGGGCGTTCAAGTATGGTATGTCTATCGGCTCGGCTCCCCACTTTAGGCAAGCGGCAAGAGGGTACATTGGCCATCGTTCTTTTGATATTTTGTCGTCTCCATCTGGCAACTGAGTTATCCAATAGTCACCACCATCGTCATATACTCCGGTTGTTCCTTCAAGTTTACAAATTAACCGCATGATTATCTCTTAGATGAAGTAAACTTATTTTAATCATTATATGGAACTTTTTCTTCAAAAATAACACCGCCATCAATTAGAATCAATGGAATATTGTGATATCTACACATATTTTCTAGACTATCATCAATTGTATCTGTAATTATAACGAATTTAAATTTTTCTGTTGCTTTTAGATTCTGATCTTTATATTTTTCATTAATCTTGTCTAAATTTTGTCCAACCCATGCTCTATATTTTAAATACTGTGTATCGATGGTTTTTTTATTTCCCTTGACTTTATTTTCGACAATAACTAATTCTCTGGTCGTTCTATCAAGACATAATAAATCCATCCTGTTAGCTTTTAAATCAGGCCAAGTTATATGAAATTGTCTATCTATTACATCTAAATCAGCAATCGCTTTATGAATATTTCGCTCTAGCCAATCTTCCATAAATTTTTCATCCTCAAATATTTTTTGAAGAGTCTCATATTTATCCAATCGATCTTTATATTCAAATAATTCAGAATTTGTTTCTCGAAGAAACAGATTCTCTTTTGTAAGTTTTGCAATAATTTCTAGTAAGTCTATTTCAGATAAATTTTGTTGTAAGTTATTAACAACAACGTTATCGGGTTCTTTATCAGAAATTAAAATTGTGTTATTGTTTTTGACAGATATGTAAATAATATCATTTATAGTTAAATTCTTGAAAAAACCACTACAGCAAAACCTGACGGATGCTTCTGATGATTTTTCATTAAAATGTATATTTGTAAAAATTCCTTTAAATGTCTCTAAATTAAATGTTTTACCAAAAAAAGCTTTAAACATTTCCCGCGCTTTTATATTATTAGCGCCAGAAAGTGCAATTTGCCCATGCTTTATCTCCCAAGGAGCTATTTTCTTCTCAATGCATTCCATAAAAATCTCCTATGTCTGAATATATACGATGATTTTTTGTAGCTATAATCACTGATAGATAGTGAAGTGGTTACTAGCCTGACTTATTACATTCTACTATAATATAGTATATGGATATTAAAATGTCAATATTTAAATAAAATTTTTTTCAAAGCCCCAAACCCACCACTACTTCCCCCTCAAAAAACGCCCAAATACGCCGTTCCGCAGACCATTCAAACGTACTTTTCGCCCTTATACTGCCCGTCCGTCCTGCTTTTCGGCTCTTTTTAACACCTCTTTGGCGTTGTCCATGTAGCGGATAGCCTCGGCGTACTCCTTCGACAGATAGAGGTTTTGCTCGTCAATCGTCATTTTCGGGTCTCCTGCACGGTTGTTGGGAATTCTTATTTCTTGACTATTGCTCCATATTTGAGTCTTTAGGTTCTTCTATATTATCTTCTTCCGAAACATTTATTAACGTTGCATCTTCAATGTTATGCTTTTTGATAAGTTCCTTATATAATTTTTCGACATTTGAAGATTTGTTTCTACTCTTTTTAAATTCAATATGTTGCTTAACTGCGCACAAAGCCTTCTTGAAACTATTTTCGCCATGATCATTTAATATTTGCGTTAAAAAATATTCCGTATCATCTACGTTCATATAGTGTACATATTTTTGACCATTCATAAGACAACGAATGTTTCTTATATAATATTCCGCAGAACCTTCAGTCATTCCACTGTTGTCGTATATTATTTTTTTACCACTTTTCATATCTATTTCGTTATTATGTACTTTTGGGGCTACAATGTAAGCCTGCTTTGCCATTTCATGTGTTATTTTTGTCATATTTTCCTCCAATAAGGTTTTTTATAGTTTCCAAAATAGCCGTTTTGTATGGTATATGTAATATAATATATGGCATTTAAAATGTCAATATTTAAATAAAAATTTTTTCACGATATTTCTTTAATTTTTAGTTATCCATTTTTTATTTCAATTATTTAATATGCTATTTAACGCGCTTTGAAAGCGATATGGATTAGCTATTCTTGTATACCATACCTCTCCAGATCCCGTCCCTCGTACACTCACCGACCCATAATTAAAAATCCTGCCCCAAATACTTTGTTTTATATCAATACCTTCAACTTTTTTTAATGAAATATCCCGTGCGTTTCTCGCAATAAAGCCTGTTTTAACAATTATCCGATTGTTTGTCAGTGCAATTTCCGTACCCGCTCGTTTTATTAATCTGCTGAGGAAGAAAAAAATACATATAGTTACTAATCCACAGCCAATATACAAACCGTATAACCCATATTCACCCATATACTTGTTCAAAAGAACCGTCAAAGTTATTGCAAGCAAAATGAAAAATATGGGCTTCAGAAACAATACCCAATGTAATCTTGCCTCATATACTAACGATTCGTTCGGGCCTAAGTTTTTGTTAATGTAACTTCCCATTTTATTCCTCCTATTTGTTCAAAAACAGTATATAGAATTCAGAATGTCAAAAATGTCTAAACGGTCATTTATTTGTTCTTTTTTCCTCTTTCAAGTTCTCGTTCCCGTTGTTTTTCCGCTAAAAAATCATCAATGGATATTCTTCCATCCGAAAACATTCCTATTAAATGATCAAAACGAGGTTTTTCCTCAGAAAATGGCGTTAACGTTTGAACATCTAAAACCATTTCTGTCATAATATTACCCTCCGCATTAGAGTATAAAATACGGCTGGAACGGATCGTGCTGCCCAGCCCCCGTCCGAACCAGTAAATCGCTCTCTTTAATATCATACCATTATATATATAATATAGTATATGGACATTAAAATGTCAATATTTAAATAAAATTTTTTTCAAAGCCCCAAAACCGCCCCCGCTTCCCACAAATAATGCCCGAGGCGGGCAAACCCGCCCCGAACCGACGGCTGCCACATTTTTAATAATGTCTGCCTCACCGACTTGCGCCGCCCCTGCGGGAATGACCGCCCCCGCCGCCGCCGGATCTGCCGCCGCTACTATGCCCATGATAGCCGCCGTAATGACTATGGTACTAATCGTATGATTCATATTCATAATCGACCAACATCGATACGCTTTCTATGGTCACATATTTGCTTCCACAATTGCGGCAAAGCATATATATGTGCGCTTTTCCTTCTTTGGTATATGTGGGTTTATCTTCCACGATGTATGCGTGTTCCAATGCTAACGAACATTTCGGGCACGTGTATTTTATTCTGTTGAATACAACGGCGGCGATTACGGCGCATACGGCTGTTATTATCCAAGCATACGGTGTAACGCCGCCGTCCAAGCATATACCGCAAGCTATCAACACCAATGGTACAATTATCGCTATTGGAACACTTGACCACCAAAGTAGATTCTCTTTTCTTTTGGCACTTTCGATGATACCCTGATTTTCTGTTGTGTAATCGCCATCCGCGATTCCCATTTTATCGAATTTTTTAAGACTTGCGCGCCTCGAAGACACAAACGAGTGTACGCCGAACAGTGTGGCAAGAAACACAATCAAGGAGAAAACCATGTCAAACATAACTACCCCCACGCTGATATCATAGTCTCTTTGAGATTTCTTCTTCGAATTTTTCAATTTCCCCTCAATACGCTCCGCAATCAAGTCAAAACCCGCCGATGCCGCCGTGGAATAATCGCCTTTCTCATAATACGGTAAAACTTGATCTAATATATTCCCCGCTATCTTGTTGGTTATCACCTTTTCCAGTCCAATGCCGACCTCTATTCTCAGCCTTGACCCCGGGTTGCCGTGCGGAACAATCAAAAGCAGCGTCCCGTTGTTTGCCTTTCTATCGCCAAGTCCCCACGTATTAAAAAGCGTGGTCGCGTACCTCTCTATCGTCAGGCCGTCCAATGAATTGACGGTTACCACAGCAATCTGCGTGCCGTTGTATCGCTCACGAATGTCGGCGGCCTTGCTTGCAATATCTTTTCTGACCGATTCCGTTATGACATTGGCAAAGTCGTTTACGAAATCATCCTCTTGGCTCGGCATGGCGGACGCAATGGGCGGGATGGATATTAATAACACGATGGCCGATATAAGCAGCCGATACGACGTAGTGATTATGGTTTTCATTTTTACAAATAATCCATTCGTAGAACTTTTTGCTTTCCGGTAAACTCATCAACCAACATCTTAAAAACAAGAACACAGTCTAATTCATCTTCATTAAAATCATATTTTACATCGTTTCCGGTTTGCTGTTTCATCAAATAATTTAAACCGGCGATCTTTTCATCAACGGTGTCGAGGATAGTAACTTTCCCAAAACCGATTACGCTTTTAAACCCATAACCGTAATGGCACGGAATTTCACCTTCAATCAATTGTGTATCACAATCAATCTCAAAACAAGCATTATTGTTTTTTCTGATTATATCAATCTTTTTACCATACAAGGCGCAATGAAAATACAAAGTTAAATTTCCGTCATCATAAGAAAAGCCATAATTTAATGGTACGATATACGGGTAATTGTTTTCAGATAATCCAAGCCTGCAAACCTTACATTTTGCAATAATTTCCAGTTTTTCATCTATACTGACGATCTCTTTATCTTTTCTTCTCATTTTTATATTCCTCATTATTATTGATTATACTCAACGCCTTCAAGTTTTAAGAGTACCCTTTTTCTATGGAGTCCGCCGGCATACCCAGTGAGGTCATTATTTTTGCCCACCACTCGATGACAGGGAATCAAAATAGAGATGGGATTATGACCTACGGCGCTGCCGACCGCTCGCGCAGATGTCGGTTTACCGTTGTTTACGTGCCCGATTTCGTTTGCAATCCAGCCGTAAGTAGTTGTTTGCCCATAAGGAATTTTACCAAGAGCATCCCAAACCAATCTTTGAAACGAACTACCTTTGGGCTTGAGAGGCGGCATAAAGCCCGGTCTCTTACCGGAAAAATAGATATCAAGCCATTCTCGAACACGTTCAAATATCGGCAAATTCTCTTCTAAAGAATCGCGTTCCAATGTTCTGGCAAAATATTTTTGTCCTTCAATCCAAAGCCCGATAATATTCGTTCCGTCGCTTGAAACGGTGAGCGTCCCGATAGGGGAGTTGGTGTTTTGAGTGTATTCCATTATCTTCCCCCACCTCTTCGCATACTATCCTCTCAAAAGTTCCTCAAAGTCAATATGATTATAATATTTACCATCCATCGCAAATTTTACTTCTTCTGTATCAAAAATTTCTTGTTTCAGTTTTTTTCTTATTATCTTCACGATCTCCGGTTTTAGTGTCTTTAGATCCTCAGTTATAATCTCATAAACAATCGCCAAATTTATTCCAAGATAGTCATGTACTATTCTATTGCGAAAACCTTTAATTTTTTGCCACTCAACGCTTGAATATTCACCTTTTAAATTTTCAGATATTTTAGAAACATTTTCACCTATATTTGCCAATAAAGTCAGTGATGCATTTGGATTCATTTGTTCATTTAATTCAAACAAATCATCTGCGCAAGTTGTTTTCTCGGTATACTTCCATATTTTTCCGATATGTTCTAAAGTATTTAACAAATACAACAGATCGTTTTTTTCATTGGGTGACATATTTCATATCCTTTTCTGCCCGATACAAAATGATTGGATTAGCGTATTTCTTGAGCATGATATCTACTCTTTTCTGGGTGATCTTTTCAAGGTCTTCTTTTAAGTCTAATAAATCTTTTAAACAATAATTCTCCGAGTCAACGTAGAAATCAATATCATTAGCTTCTTCCCCGCGCGCAAACGAGCCAAACACACCAATCCTCTCAAGATGGTGTTTTTTGAGCAAACCAACGTTTTTTAGTGCTACTTCTAAGGCATTTATTGTTTCAATATTCATAAATACAATCTCACTGTATTGTTAATAACATTCACCCCAAAAATGCTGAGGTGAAACAGATTTACAATTTATATGATTTCGGTCCCTCGGCGAAACTGAATGTCGTCACTTCCTCCACCTCAATGTAGAAGATTCTAAAAACGGGATTATCCACCGACTTATACATACCTTTAAGTTTGGAATTCACATCAAAGGCGCGGGCTTTGAGGGTGCTATCCTCTACGAAAACAGCCTTGCCGTTTATCGACAAAACCGGGTTGAAGTTTTGCGGATACGTGCAGAATGACACGTTCGGATTTGCCTGTATTTGGGCATAGACCGGTTTTTCGGAACTGGTGCTGAAATACGCCTTCTTTCCGTCCGCGAAGAGGTATTGGAACACCCGCGTTCTGACCTTGTTCCCGTCTAATGTAGCAAATACCCCGATCGGGTTGGCGTTCAGAATTTCGGCAAAATTGATCATATCGGCCTCCTTAATAAGGTGGAATGTGGTTTTTGAGCAAGTTTGTTTGTTTAATCTAAATATTTAAAAGTCCAAATAATACAATACGACGGCTTCTTTCAAATTTTCCACAGCCTCATTTATTGTTTTACCCTGTGAGGCAATATTATTCTCTATGCATGTTGCGACAAACCATGTATCTTCTTGTTCTATTTTAATTATACCTTTAAAAATCAATTTAACCTCCAATGTATAAATTTGTATTTAACGAAGTATGCATCAAAAACAATTATATTTTTCATATCGCGTTTTCAGGTAATATCTTAAAACCATGTAAATAAAGTAACATATTTTCACGAAAATGTCAAGAAAAATCTTCAAAAAATTTCTTCTTTATGTTTTTTTCGATCAAGAATCTGTCACGGATAGCCCCAAAAAGAGCGGTAAACCAAAGATCACCACAATATATAGTAGATTTTATGTATCTAACCCACAACATATAGGTTTATATAAAAATAAGACGTTTAATGTTAAAAATAACCCACAGTTGCCGCGCAAATAGTATTTTACTATACATGGACCTTTTTACCAATAATACTGCCGACGACGGACAGCAATGTTCCTTCGATCTTACAAGTTCCAGACTGGATATCGTGCAAGCGGAGTTTTTGGACGTGCAGACGGTGTCTTGGAAGGAGTTGTTTGAGGGGTATAATAGCCTTTACGCTATTACGTACTCTTCCGGCATTGATTTTATCTGCAATCTGTTGGGTAACTTCAACAACGCTGAGATAATTTTCGGGTGTCAGGATGTTATGTCGTATACACTGCAAGAGATAATGGCGTATCAGGTTAAGACAATAGAACGGTTACGGGAGAGGGCATCCAAGTCTAAGCTTGATTTACTTTCACGTATAGACGGAGGCTCTCTGCGTCTGCTTGTTGCTCGAAAGCAACTCTCACATGAAAAAATTTATCTGTTGCGGGCTGACGATGGCCGCAAACGCGTTGTCATGGGTTCCGCGAATATGTCTCGCGCCGCGTTCTCCGGTAGTCAGCGCGAAAATATTTGTTATATGGACGGCGACAGGGCGTTTGATTGGTATTTTGGTTGCTTTGAGCAGCTTAGGGATTCTTCTTCGGATGATATAACGTCAAAGGCGATTGCTGTTGCAGATGATGCTGATAACATTGAGGAGGTACCCATTGCGCAAACGGTTGTGTTGCAAAAGGCGCTTGTGATAGAGCCGCAAACTGTGGCGGACGATAATGTTCGTTTTACGCTTGACGTTAAAAATTTGGCCGGTAAGTTTTCACCGTTTATGCCGAAGGCGGATAAGAAGGGGAAGATACTTCTTACGCCGGAGACCGTTAAATTGACCCGCCGACGGTTGGTTGACGCGAGCGTACAGGAAAAGGAGTTGCGAAACGAGTACCCGCAGTTGACGGTGGACATTGAAAACCAGAATGTTACGTTAAACGACAAATCGCTTAACCTGAATCCCGACAAAGATAGTGTGACGAGCGATATAGAACATTTTTTAGAGTATATGCGCGGATATGAAAAATTTCACGGCGATATACCGCTTATGCAAGCCCGCTATTTTGAGTTTGCGAATTGGTTTTTCACCACGCCGTTTTTGGCGCAGATGAGGAACATGGCCGTTCATTATAATCAAAATTTGTTGCCGTATCCGGTTTTCGGGTTAGTGTACGGGCAGAGCAAGGCCGGTAAGACCACTTTTTTGGAAACGTTGCTCAAGATGATGATCGGGCAAAAAACAAAAATCGCCGCGCCGGAGTTCACGCGCACGAGCATAGAAAACCTCAAACGTACCGTCAAGGGCGCTCCGATTATCGTTGACGATCTGACGCAGGCCCGCTTTTCGCAACATGCCGTTGAGACAATCAAGAACGATGACTTTGGCGTGGCGGAGCGATTGCCGCATTATCCGGCGGTCGTTATAAGCGCAAACGAGGATGTCAAGGCCGTCGCACCCGAAGTTATCCGAAGAACCGTCATTTGCAGGGTTCAGGCTGGGTTGACCAACACCGAGTTAATGAAGAACAACGTTGTCCGTCGCGTACAGCGCAACATCGGTACGGCATTCTACCGCGAATATTTGCGCCGTATGCTTGAAGAAGTGCCGCTTATGCTGGATAAACTCAAATCCGATGAAGACGCGGAAGCCCCGGATATCCTTGCCGTCTCTTCCAAAACGTTATGCGCAATCATTCAAGAACGCTATAAAGAGACTATACCGTCATTTGTACGTGAACTCACTCTTGAAGATTATTTCAGCGAAAAGGTTACCGGTTCGCATGCAATAAAGGCTATTCGCAGTGCGTGGGACATCAACAAGAAAACGTTCGCCGTTGATAAAAAATCGGGGCAGCTGCGTTACAACGCCGGCCAAACGTGGGAAGCAGACCGCATAATAAAAGAGTTGCCGGAAGATTTGGAGGCTCTTAAATCACGGGAGTGGATCATAATGGATCTGGACAAAGCTAGTGAATTTTTCGGCATCAATTTCAAAAAACGGCATCTTTGGTGAGTGTTAAGAGTCCCCATAATGTTTTTTTTCGACAAATATTATTTCATTAAACATTCCTCGTCTCCGTTTTAGTAGATTCGCAATACGCGTCAAACTCCGGTTCCACCGTCAAAAATACGTCAACCAATTCAGGATCGAATTGGCGGCCGTTTTCTTCCAGTATGATGGATTTGGCTTTTTCGCGGGTGAACGGTATTTTGTACGGGCGTTCCGAGCGCAGCGCGTCGTAAACGTCGGCGATGGCGATCACGCGGGCGAGGAAAGGGATGTCGTTTTCTTTTTTGCCGTCGGGGTAGCCCTTGCCGTTCCACTTTTCGTGGTGGTGTTTGGCCATTATAAAGGCGTTTTTCAGAAAATCGTTGTCCTTCGCGAACTGCATTGACTTGTGCAGGGAGTCGGCTCCGGTCGTGCTGTGGTTTTTCATTATCTCAAACTCGTCTTCGGTCAATAGGCCGTTTTTGAGGAGGATGCTGTCGGGTATCGCGATTTTTCCCATGTCATGCAGCAGGGAAGATTCCGCGATGCTTTTAATTTCGGACTCGGTCAATTGGCGGCCGCGCCGCACCAGTTCGCGCAGTAAGATTTTGACATACTCGCTTACCCGTCTTGTGTGCGCGCCGGTGTAGCCGTCTTTCTTTTCTATCAAATCGCTCATTGAGTACACAATCGCCTTTTGAAGATTGCGGATGCTCTCGGTTTGCCGGTCAACCTCGGATTGCAGTTCCTTGTTATAACGCTCGATTTGGGCGTGAGACTCGTTGAGCTGCCGTATCAAATCCTCTTTTTCCGTGATGTCGGTCACTATCGCGACGGTGCAGATCATTTCGTCGAACTTATCATAGACATAGTTTAGCGAAACTTGGCACTTCTGTCCTTCAACGCGGCAGACCGCGTCGCAGTTGAAGACGGACGCGTCTTTTTTGTGACGGTGCAGAGACAACGAGACATCCGACAGCGAGTTTTCCGCAAAATCAAACAGGTCAAACAATTTTTGTTTGGCAAGCTGTTCGGTGTTTTTCTTAAAAAAACTCTCCGAGGCCGTATTGCAGAGCATAATATCGCCGGTATCATCAAGAATAAGCACCGGCAATTTAACAGCGGTATAAACATAGGCGGCAAGATTGGAGATATTAAAGCTAAAATTATTATATTGATTGGCGTAATGGTTAAAAACAAAGATAAGCACCAACAACCACGTAAAAGGGATAAGTTCCATCCAATTATATAAATAATGTGAATTAGAAACAAACAAATCTCCGGTAAGAAAAACAAGCGCTATTATAGAACCCACTAATATTGTTTTTGCCTGTAACCGATCTCGTTTTAGAGACGCGCACTTTATCCATTTATACTGAAGAAAAACCATGCAACCGAAAGAAAAAAGAACAATCAAAAGAACCGATGCATTGAACATATATGAAGATAAAAAGCTGATTGCGTCAACAGACGCGGCAATAATAATAAATATTGCAGAAACTACCAAAGTATTAACATAAAGCAAGACATGTTGTAATATTTTAATTTTTTTGGATTTTATTTTTGAAAGAATAAGTATAAATGAGAAAAGAAACGGAACGATCATAACTTTTATTATTGAGAGAATCATGTTTAATTTTGTAAAAATATAACTTGATTTACCTAAATGTACGCCCTCTGAAAATGCTTTGTAAAACTGAATTCCGTTATTGAAAGTGGAAATGGCAATTATCGCGCAAAGAGCAAAGAAGTACCAATTCAATGCGCCGCGCCGGTTTTTGCCCGCAATTTGAGACGTGCCGAGAAAAAGCACGATGAACGATATAACAAAATATATTAGCGCGAAGATCAACGTTCACACCTCCCTTGATTTGTCGGTTTATATTGGTTACGCTCCCGCAACCCATATATAATACGTATAAAATAATATATGGGGCTTAAGTATGTCAAGACCATAATTAAGAATTCTTACGCTCCTCATCCGCCGTCTTAATAGTCGCCGCGTAAATGCTGTTGATAAGCCCGAAGACGGCTGAGAGCGAGAAGAGCACCTCTATGCTTGTCACCTTCCAAATCCATCCACCCATGAGGGCGATTAAGATGCTTATAACGTGATTCACCGAAATGCCGGTTGAGAGCGTGGCGGTGACTTCTTCCTGATTCGACGCTATACGTTTGACGTACACGTTGCTCGCCATGCTCGCTATGGAAATGATCGAGTCGAGGACGAAGTTGCAGCATACGACGATATAGGCGATGTTCATCACAAACAATCTATGCGCGAATCCGTAAAATAAGCATACCGCAATGAGAATAAGCGTGTCCGCCACCATAACGGCTTTGTAGCCGACCTTGTCTATGATTTTGCCGATTAACGGGCTAAAGAGCATTCCGAACACGGCGCAAATCGCGTAGAGCTGCGATATTATCGAAGCGTCGGCCCCGTATTGAACTATCAGCACGTATGGGGCGAAAGTGAGAAATATCTGCTTCCGCGCCCCGTAAAAGACTTCCAACATATAGAACTTGGTGAATTTTTTGGCGAAGTAAAAACGCCGCCTCTGCGACTTTAGCGTTGTCTCCCTTAACGCCGCGGCCACGAGCGCCGCCGTGACCATCAAAGCGGTAGCCGCGCCGAAGACTATGCGGTAGCCTATAATGTCCGTCCTGTCGAAACCGCGTTTGCCGAGCAGAGAGAAGATCACGGCCACAAGGATAAAGCCCGCGATGTTGCCGAGCTGGCTAATGGAACCCGTTATCCCCAAAGACGCGCCGGACTTCTCCGGTTTGGCCAAATCCATGGCGATAGTGGCCCGCACCGGCATTATGACGTGCTCGCCGATGCTGTAAAAGACCATAAATATCACCACGAAAACTTTGGTCATAAAGAACGCGCTGCCGCTCGTAAGCAAAAGCCCCGCGACCCCGCCCGCCATCAAGGCCACGCCGATCTTGAAAATCCGGCTGTCCGCGAATTTGTACATCAAAGCCAAGACGAGTATCAGCAGCAGCCCCGGAATCTCCCTGAAAAACTCGACGACCCCGCGCTCAAAGGGGTCAACGTGCATAATCTCGGCGAGGTAATTATCCTGAATCCCCCGGTAAAACCCGTAAGAGACGCCCACAAGGACGAGAACGCTGAGGAAACGCCCCACTCTCGCGTCGGGTCTGTAAACGCGGTCTAAGAAGCCGGGACGCGGCCTTCCGGGACTGACGGGGGTATGGCTGTCGGTATCTGTAGTCATAGTATCCGAATAAAATATATTATGGCCATGAATTGGGTCAATAGGCGGAGCAATAAATAAAAAGTCAAAATCTTTAAAACATATAAATCTTTCTAAGACGAAGCCTTCGGCTTCATAGATAAATGCGGGGCTAAACCCCGCATTTTCAATCAAAATCAAAGTCAAAAGATAAGTGCGACGATTTTGACTTTAGCCGTTGACTGAAAATCGGGGGTTTGGCTTCGCCGAGATAAACAAGTTAGCCCCCGATTTATCTATGGAAGGCGTAGCCTTCCGTCTAAAAAAGAAGTTGATTTTATAAAAGTTCACATTTCCTTGCGTTATCGTCTGATTATATATATTTTTAAGGGTTGACGATACGGATTCCAATCCTTATAGAATGGATGATCGAATGGAACGGCCAGTGATAGGGGTCATGCCCCTTTGGGATGAACAGAAGGACTGTATATGGATGCTGCCCGGCTACATGCGCGGCGTCGAAGAGGCCGGCGCAACGCCGCTGATCCTGCCGCTGACCGACTCCGAGGCCGCGCTTAAACGTACGGCCGCCCTCGTTGACGGATTCCTCTTCACCGGCGGCCAAGACGTGAACCCCGCCGTCTACGGAGAGCCGAAAAGCGACCGCTGCGGCGAAGTCTGCGATATACGGGACAGGATGGAGGCATTCATCTTCCGCGAAGTCGTTTTGAACCTCGGCAAGCCGGCGTTGGGCATCTGCCGAGGCATCCAGTTCATCAACGCCGCGCTCGGCGGAAGCCTGTACCAAGACATCCCGACGGAGCTTCCAAGCGCGATAACCCATTCCATGAAGCCGCCTTACGACGTACCCGCCCACGCCGTGAGGCTCCTCCCCGAAAGCCCGTTAGCCGAACTCGCCGGAAAGGAACGCCTTGAGGTGAACAGCTCCCACCATCAGGGGATAAAGCGGCTCGCCGAGGGATTGCAAGCGATGGCATGGTCCGACGACGGCCTCGTGGAAGCCGTCTATATGCCGAATCACCCGTACCTATGGGCGGTTCAGTGGCACCCGGAGATGTCTTTGGGGGACGAGGATTCGAGGAAGATTTTTGCGGTGTTTGCGGGGAAGGCGGGGGAGTGATTGATAAATATACTCTTTTATAAGTAGTTTACAAAAAAGTAGGGACAACGACGTTATGAATAGGTGACTGCTTCCATTCTTTGCCAGAGAGTTTGCGACCATTCACTTTTTTGTTTCGCTTCACCCCGTCTTCACCCCATGTTCCCCACTGCTTAAAGAAAAAGTCCACGTTCTGCTCGGCACATTGTTTCTGAATACTAGTAGCCCATTTCGGACACATAGGTCTTGCGCAAACCCCGCTCTCACCACCGACTATTACCCAATGAATTTCCGTTAAATCCAATTTCCCGACATCTCCGATCAACGGCTCCATGGAGATAAAGCGAATCGGAGCGTCAATATTCCTCAAAATGTCTATTCTGTCCTTTGTACTCTCGTGCTCTACCGTTACGCCCAACCACACATTCGGGGGAACCTGCCTCGTCTCAAAGTATTTCTTCGCCTTTTCCGCTCTCTTTGTTAAAATTTGGTAACAGTGTTGCGGGGTGTCCTTGATAATCTCAAATATCATATCAATGTTTTTAAACAACATCTTTTCGTGAAAAAGATCGCTCATCGAATTTACAAAAAATTTGGTCGGTTTTAGGACGCTCGCCGGGAGATTGAGTCTTTCCGGCAAGAACTTAAAGTTGAAACCGTCCTCGTATCCGGCAACACCCATTGCGTGCAAACGTCGAGCCATAATTTCGGCGTAGCAGTTTTGGCAACCCGCGGAGACCTTGGAACAGCCTACGGAAGGGTTCCAAGTAGATTCCGTCCATTCTATTTTGGTTTTACTCATTATTCTTCTATCCTAAATTGAACAGTGGCATTTTTATAGCCATCATAAGAAACATAGAATGAGTTTTTTCTAGCTTCTTTTCCTGTTTTGATGTCATATACTTTGAAACTTCTATTTTCCGATTGCCATTTCTTAAATATTTGTGTTGTGTGTGTCGGCAGAAATTCATACCGTAACGTTTCTTCATATATTTGTTTGTTGGTTTTAGGTTCTTTTAATAGCTCTAACAATATAGATTCTAGCCTTGTTACATTTTGATTTTTTTCTTCTTGTGCAAAATGCTCCTCAAACATATTTATTTGTACGGGTTGAATTCTAAAGCCACGCCCAGACTTTTCATCTAATTGCCATTTTACTTTAAGAATATTTTCAAATCCAAAAATATGTGAGCTAATAAAAAATAATGCAAAATAACAAGTGGAGCTTCGCTCTATATAGTACGATGTGGTATAAAACATATTTTTATATCTCAGTGCGTCTGTAATGAATTGAATATACTCCATTACTGAAAGCTGCTCATTTACGATTTTGTGGTTAGGATCGAAAAAGCTGTTAATAAATTTTCGTAAAGGCTCATATTGAGCAGTATCTTCATCTTGAATTGCTTTCTGTGTAAATCGATGCATATACGAAATGGGTAAAAATAAAATTATCTCTGTTTTTTGATTTGTCATTAAGCGGTAGAGCATTTCTTTTTCTATATTTTTATATCCATACGGGTCAATAAATATAATATTGCGAGTATCTGACGCATATTTAGAAACCTCAGACAAAACAATAGGAAACATATCTTCAATATCCAAGGTATGATATTTTACTTCACAAAAACAGTGATTATTAGATTCGATATAATCTCGTACTTGTTTAATATTTTGTTGTTCCTTGTCATTTACTATAAGAGTTACTTGCGTACCAGTTTTCTTAAATTGCTCACCTAACGCCAATTCCCTTATAGCGTCAAATGCTACAATAGGGCTTCCTTTGCCACCGCCATCATATATTCCTTTACCGCAAAACACATCATAGATATTTATACGTTTGATACCACCTGCCAAAGATAATATTCGCAGATAGCGTTTTAAATACTCTACGTAAAACTCAATCTTAGCTTGAGAGTGTAGTTTAAGTTCGGATTTTGCTATGGTTTCCATTTTTATAACCTAGTTAAATAAAGGATTAAATATAATATAAAAACACACAAATAGCAAATTTTTTCAAACGATATAAAATTGGATGCGTTTGATACCCATTATAGCTCAAATTGATGAACTAGGGGGACAACAACACAAGCCGGAAGCCTGTGGTGTTGATGCTGAAGTCGGGGATGTCGAAGCTGCGATTGGAAACACGGCAGTCCCTCTCGACGTAGGACCCGCCCCGAATCACACGGATAGAGCCAGCAGATGGTCCTTTTGGATCCATCTGAGCATCAGAGCCGTAGTGTCCATACCAATCGCTCACCCACTCCTGCACATTTCCGCTCATATCATGTATGCCAAGTTCATTGGGTGATTTCGTTCCTACTGCCCATGTTTTGTTTTTGTTGGATGCTAATATTTTGTAATACCCGTCAAAATCGTCTTTATTTCTGTATTCTTCAAAAAGCCCATCTCTAAAAACTTTATCGCCAGAGTTCACATTATACCAAGCGACATAATTAACATTATTGCTCCCAGGATATTTGTATCCTTTACTATTTGCTCCTCCCCGTGCCGCATATTCCCACTCCGCTTCCGTCGGTAAACGAAATTTTTTCCCCGTCATTGTGTTTAATCTTAAAATAAATTTTTGCACATCATTCCAACTAACTTGTTCTACGGGTAAATTACCACCTTTGAAACTAGATGGGTTACTACCCATCACCTTAACCCACTGATTTTGTGTTACCTCATATTTACCAATGTAAAAATCACTGACCGTAACACTATGTATTGGTTTTTCGTCATCAGAACAATCAGTACCCTGTTCGCTTGTACATCCCATCTTAAACGTCCCACCTTTAACAAACACCATCTCAATCCCAACGACATCATCTTTGAAGTTTCCACGCTCGGTGACCGTCCCTGCCCCCGCCCCGCTCCCGCCACCCTGCGGTTGAGAATTGGCTGTTGGTGTTTGCACTGCCCCCTGCGGATTCACAAACCCCCTAAACATCTCCCCGCAAACCGCCGTAGCCTTCTCCAAAAGTTCCGCCGTCTTTTCGGAGCTGACAATGTCCGACGATGCGACCAAGTTTCCGTCATTTGTTTCAAACATTTCAATCGACACGGTAAGTTTCGTTCCAAGTTTGCTTATAGTCCCGCGTACGATATAGTCCGCGCCGATCTTGCTTCCAAGAGTTATGACGCAGTTTTCGTCAGCGCACGCTTCAAGAACGGCACCGCCCTGAGCTTGGACGGTTTCCGAGGTCATGATATTGTATTTGTCTCTCGGCAGGTTTTTAACCGCCTCTTTGCGAAGTCCTGCGGTTATCAGTCTCACCTCCGCCTTGTTTATCTTCGCCGCCGCGCCCGACTGCGGGTCTACCTCCGTTTCCACGACAGCCACGTTCTTCACCCCTGCTACGGAGATTCCGGCGAGGAGCGTGAGCAACACCATCATTTTCACTACTGTCGTTGTTTTCATTCATCTGAATCCTTTTTTATATATCCATACACCCCATTACCCACCGTCTATCGCCACATTCATTTTTTATTTTTTCCCCGAGCCTCATTAATTACAGAGTTTATTTCATTGGATGTCATTTTGTCATTACCCAAAGAAACGGATACCTCCAGCATCTGCTTCATAGCGTTTATAGCCTTTGCCCTTCGGAAAGCGGAAACTGTGTCTTCCAGTGTCTCATCGCTCAATGGGGTCAGCAACGCTATCGGCTTTCCGTTGTCGGTCACAATTAGTTCGCGGTCGGAAGGCAGTTTTTTCCAAATATTCGATTTGGAAGTCTTAAAATCATTTACTGTAACGAATTTCATAGGTATTCTCCAGTTATTGTATCTGTATATTTATCAATGACTTAGCGGCAACGGCGCATAACCGCTGAATCCCAGTCGGAACCGCATTCGCCGCGCCGTTCTAAAACTTAAATATAATATAAAAACACTCAAACCGCAAATTTTTTTCAAGGATATAATTTGGGGCGCGTCCGACGCTTCCGACCGCCGACCGCCGCCCACGCCGCCCAGTTCATTCCTACGAAAGCCCGCTATTGGCCGTATTCAGGCTTGTCTTCTGCGGCAAGCAACTCTACCGATGGGGTGCTGTAGTATGTGTCTTTATAGTGTTCGCACTTTTTTTCGTAAATAATTTCTTTGATTTCAGAAATGCAATTTGTTACGTTTTTCTCTATGTCTTTGCCCCAAAAGCGGAGGACTGTCCAGCCCATGTTTCTTAGGTCGATTTCGGTTTTGATGTCTCGTTGGATATTTTTTTCGATTTTGGGTATCCAGTAGTTGCGATTTGTTTTTATGGTGTTTTGGTTTGTGTTCCAATTTCTGCCATGCCATAGTTCGCCGTCGCAGAAGACGGCGATTTTGTATTTTGTTATGGCGATGTCGGGTTTACCGGGCAATGTCGCCAAGTTTTTTCGATAGCGGATTCCCTCGCGCCACAGAGCTTTGCGCAATAGGATTTCTATCGAGGTGTTTTTGTTTTTGATACGGGACATGCACTTATGGCGTTGTTTAGGAGTTAATCCGCCCATAATCTGCCTCGCTTTCCATCATTTGCCGCCTATCGGGGCGGACTCGATCGGTTTGATACACTTAAATTGATCCCACCCTTTGTCGGCGCGGTAGGCGGGGATGCTGTTTGAGGGGACGTATAGACAGGCTTTGCTAAGGTAGAGTTTTCGCTTGGCCGCAAAATCGCCGGGGCCGCTGTAGCCGGGGGCTGGACCGAATGCGCCGTAATAGTCGATGCCGGGCGGCCGACGGTTATTGATGATTATTGATGTCAAGTTAGCGCAATCGCCGAACGCATCCATTCCAATAGAATACACGCTGCTTGGAATTGTGATGGATGTTAGGCTGGCGCAAAGGGCAAACGCAATTTCGTGAATAGTTCTCACTCTGTTATGGAGTGTTACTGATGTCATTTTTTCACAACTTATAAACATACCGCTGTTAATAAACGTTACACTGTCGGGAATTGTCACGGATGTTAAACCGGAAACGGCAAATGCCGACATGCCGAGATATGTTACGCTGTTTGGGATTGTTATTGATGTCATAGAAGAACATTCGAAAAACGCGTTATCTCCTATCTTTTTCACACTGTTTGGAATTGTGACGGATGTCAAATTCATTAAGCCCTTAAACGTATTGTTTCCTATAGATGTTACACCTTGCTCAATAACCACATCGGTAATGCTGTCTTTGTTGATATTGTACCACGGCAGCGTTTTTTCAGATATTATATCAGATTTGTAATCAGCCATTTTCCCCGTCCCGCTGATAATAAGCGTCTTATCGTCTATAAGGGTCGCGATAACGTTACCGCCGCTGTCGCCGCAGTTCCACGTGTTTACGGCCCCGATATTATTCGCTTGCGCTTCTTTCGCGGTGTCCGTCGCGACAATCGTATTCTTCCACGCGCCGGATCTCCATCCCCAAAAGATCAGAACCACAATGATAAATACTACCGTTGAATATGTGGCTTTTGCATACTTTGAGGATGAGCTGTCCATAAAACACCTCGCAATTAATGTATAAAATTCGTCCTCTTCCTCTCGTCCACCTGCGGCGGCGGGGGAACCGTTACCTTTCCGGCGGCGAGCGTTTTGATCAGCCACGCCATATTCCGGCCTTGTATCTCCATGATTTGCTGGCCTTCTTGGTCTTCCAGCGTTTCGTGGGCGCTGTTTCCGTGCATGATGTTCCAGTACACGCCGGGAGTGATTATGATTTCGGCGAGGTTGAAGTAGTTGTTGAGCTGGTGGAAAACGGATATGCCGCCGCTTCGTCTTAGGGAGACGACGGTCGCGCCGACCTTAAAGGGCATTTTGAGTCCGGCGAAGAAGAGGCGGTCTAAGAAGCATTTGAACGTTCCGGCTACGCCGCCGTAGTAGACTGGGCATCCGAGGATGATTCCGTCCGCCGACTGCAATTTGTCGAGGGCGTCGTTTACGACATCGTCTTTAATAATGCAGCGGTTGGTCTCTCGGCATTGGCGGCAGTCCATGCAGCCGCTGATGTGTTTGCTGCCGACGTGGATCGCTTCGACTTCGATCTCCGCGTTTTCCAGCTCTTTTTGGATTAAGGAGATTCCGTTGGCGATTACGCCGTTGTTGTGCGGGCTTCCGTTGAAGGCGATTACTTTCATTTTTGAATAGTCCTTTCCTTAGTGTATAAAGTTTATTTTCTTCCGCTCGGTTACGTGCGGCGGAAGGGGGATGTCTTCTTTTACGGCGGACAGTGTTTTGAGCAGCCAAGCCATGTTCCGGCCTTGGATCTCCATGATTTGCAGACCCTCTTTGTCTTCCATCGTTTCGTGGGCGTTGTTGCCGTGCATTATGCCCCAAGAGACGCTCGGGGCGATTATGACCCCGGCGAGGCTGAAGTAGTTGTTGAGCTGGCTGAACGCGGCTATGCCGCCGGACCGTCTGAGTGATACGACGGTCGCGCCGACTTTGAAGGGCATGGTCGGGCCGGCGCAGAAGAGGCGGTCAAGAAAGCTCTTGAACGTTCCGGCGATCCCGCCGTAGTAGACCGGGCTGCCGAGGATGATCCCGTCCGCCGCGTGCAATAGTTCGACGGCCTCGTTCACAACGCCGTCTTCGATTATGCAGCGGTTGGTTTCTCCGCACTTGCGGCAGTCTATACAGCCGCGTATGTGTTTGTTGCCGATGTGGACTGTCTCGACGGAGATGGTGCCCGATTTTTCCAGTTCCCGCTGGATTATGGAGATTCCTTTGGCCACCACGCCGTCGTAGTGCGGGCTTCCGTTAAAGGCGATTACTTTCATCATAGTACGGCTCCTCCTTATCTCCTCGGAAATCAATGAGTTACGTGTTAGCGCGTTTATTTTGAGACAATCCCGATATCTATATAAACCGAGCTAACCCGTTGATTTGCAAGGAATTAGCTTCGCCTCGGCAAACACGGTGCAAGTCAAGCCCGTAAATGACAAAAATCCCAATATCGACGAATCTGTACCGATAATATCGGCATTAATCCTTTTCTTTCAGCAGCGCGTCATTGTTTAAAACCTTAAATGACACCGACTTAGGGCTGTTTACGTCTCTCACGACGATCCCTTCTTTCTCCTGTCCGCTCGGGTACTTGCCTTTGGCTTTTTCCAAAAGCGTTTCCAATGTGTACGAGAAGCTCTCCCCGCGCTCTTCCAAGGGGACGGTGGCGATGCCTAAGTCGTTGCAGAGCTTGCACATATCGTCGTAGGGAAGGTACTTGCCGGAGTCCACGTCTATCGCGTCGAATACGTACCACTCGACGCGTTGCAGTTTCAGCTTGTTCTTCTGTATTCCGGGGCCGCATATCTCTCCGGTCAGCACGATGTTCTTACCGCGCGCGGCTAACTTTTCTTTGAGGCCGTGCCTGTAGGTCGGCGTCCAGTAGAGCGCGGTCTCTTCGTCTTTGATCTCCTTGTTGCGGCTGCAGCAGCCGACCTTTCCGTCGATGCAGTAGACCGTGCCGGAAGTGCCGTCCATCTTCGTGGTTATGTAGTAGGGCTTGCCATTGAGTTCGTCGAGCATCTCCGGGGCGGACTGGATCCGCGTTTCGTCGGAGGTCGGGATTCCGTGGGGGCGTTCGCCGATGACCACCCCGCCGGCGGTGTTGGTTTCGGGGACGAACCATTTTTTGACCCGGAGCTTCTCCGTCACGTCGTCGCCCTCTTTCGAGTCTTGAAGCTCGGAGAAGGCCGAATAGGGGATCAGCAGCCCCTGGGAGAGCTGTCCCCGCATCTTCGCGGTGCGGATCCTAAAACCCTCGCCGTTGTCGGGGTTCTCCTTGTACGAGGATTTACGCAAAAACTCGTAGCGTTCCTCTACGGGAAGGAAGCTGTCCACCTCGAAGTAGACGCCGAGGTCTCCCTCCCGGAAGTCGCCCTTTTTGACGACGCACTGCCAGCCCATGACGTGCGCGGTCTCGAGGAAGTCCGAGTCCGGGATGGGGCTGATCTTCTTTACCCGCTGAATTGTGACTAACGCGCGCATAGCGTCCCCCTTATCTTTAAAGAGTGATGTTTATAGGCGGCGTTTACCCGGCCGCCGTATTTTTAAGATAATATATGCCGAGGCGAAAGCGCAAATTGTTTTTATTCGGCGCGGGTTGCCGCTGTCCGTATAGATAAATATACATCATTTTTTGTTCTGAACACAGCGTACCGACGCGCCGACGCGTTTGTCAATATCCTGCAAAGCCATTGTATGACCGATCATAGTGCTCCAAACGTATGGGTTGTCGCGAAAGTACTCCGTAGCCGTCCACCATAAAGCTTCGGCACTGATGCCTTTGAAGTTGCCGCGCAAGTAACGGTAGCCGCCGGGCAAGGCGGAAAAGCCGTAGATGTCGTCGCCGTTGACGCCTAAGCCGTCCCAACCGCTTATTGAATTCAGTTTATCACCGGTGCCGTACCACCAAATACCCACCTTCTCGCGCTCGGGTTTACCTCCTACGGCGGACGCCAAACTATCCCACTCATAATGTTTGGGCAGATGCCATCCCGCCGGGCACGCTTTCTTCGCCGTCTCCCAGTTGTACAACCTGCCGTATTTGCCGCAGTAGGAGGTATCGTTGTCGTAGCACCAGGAGACGCCTGTTTTGTAATTTAGATTCTCCGCCATCCAAGTCTTGCCGTCCTATCGTTACGACGCGATATTTCCGGCCGTCTCTTGGATCGGTAAAATAGGCGGACATATTTTCAATTCGTTGCGTTGTTTCCTTTGCCCTTTCTTCCGCTTCCTTTTGCTTTTTTTCTTCATCCATGCGCCTCGCCCGCCTCGCCGAGTCCAGCGCCTTGCCGCTATTTTCAGCGCCGCCGCCTTGAACGCAGCGCACCGAATTCCCGTGGCTCTTGGCGGGGCCGTCTGTGTCGTAGAATAGATGATTGTAACCGCCGTAACCGGAAATAATGTACATACGGAAGGCGAAGTCGCGGATGTTCACCCTGGCGGCCCACCATCGGGCATCGTCGTCGTTCCTGCCGATGCCCTCCGTAGAGGTCCACCACCAACCGCCGGAACCGCCGCCGCGGAATTCGCCGACGGAGTTGCGGTTGCCGCCGGGCAGGGCGGAAAAGCCGTATTCGTCCGTGCCGTTCCCGCTTTTGTTTTCATATTCATCCCACATCCAGCCGCTTTTTGTCTTCAACCTTTTGCCCGCGCTGTCTATTTTAGCGCTCAATTGCCTCCATTCCGAGCGGGCGGGCAGATACCATCCCGCCGGGCAAGCGTTCATCGCCGCGGTCCAGTTGTACAGCCTGCCGTATTTAGCGCAATTGGAGTCGGCGTTTTTGTAGCACCAGGAACTGTCAGTCCGATAATTCAGGTTTTCCGCCATCCACCTCTTGCCGAGGATCTCCGCCGTCCGGTATTTCTGCCCGTCTCTCTTGTCGGTGAGTATGCCGGAATCGGACAGTTCCGCCTCGTCTGTTGCGTTTGTTTCCGGCACTAATTCAGCTGCCGACGTTTTGGAACATCCAACCCAGCAAATCGCCGCGACCGCCGCCGTAGTCAGTAAGAGTTTGCGCATTGGGTTGATCCTTTGGGTTAATCGAGGTTAGGTTTATCGGGAGCGGTTCTGAGTCTGCCGTTTGATCTTGGTAACGTGGCTGTAAAGAAAAGTGTCGGTTTTAACCTTGAAATTAAGGCTGTTGGGCACCACGTAGGTGTCGGCTTCGTGCTTTGAGAAGACGGTGTTCATTTTGTATTTCCAGAACTCAACAACGCCCACGCCTATCGCAATGGAGACGACCCACGCGATCAGTATCGGTTTATAATCCCACTGTACGGCGACGTTGTTCGCGGCGTTTGCGGCGGCGGGAATGACGATGTTGTTCGCGGTTTCCTGCGCCGATACGATTGTTGCCGCCGCCGCCGCGATTAAGAGTAAAAGCGTTATCGGCATGAGACGTGCAAACATTGCGCAATAGTTTTTCATCATAACAAAAACTCCTTCCGCCGCGTTATCGCAGCATTTGCGTCAGTAGAATTACGCCGGTAGAGACAAGGCCTAAGATGCCGGCGATTAACAATCTGTATTTCCACGCTTTCCCGGAATCGACAGGAAGCCTTCCCACAAGGCGGCCCGTTTGACCGTTCATCATGAAAGTGTAATTTGCGTCATTGTATTTGGTGTTGAGAACCCACACCGGGAAAAAGGCGTAACTTACTTTGCCGTCATGGACGCTTACTATGGAGCGTTCGGGTATGACCGTCGCGTATCCGGTTACAGACTTGGCGAACGCCCTTTCTAATGAGGACTTGATCCGCCGCGCCGCCCGATCCCGGCTTTTGCTCGCGTCCACGTCGTATTTCTCCGCCGTGTAACCGGCGAGAAACGTGCTGTGGAACTCTTTGATATCCGTGTAGTGGAACGGTTCTATGGAATCCATGTAGTCGTCGTCCATCTTTTCGGAGCCGTCTACCGGGACTTTTTCAAAATTGAGCGCGCCGTCCCTTATTATTGAGTAATGATCTGTTTTTATATAGTTGTAAGTGCTGTCCATCCAATACTTGACCTTTGTCGCTTTGAAGCGCATGTTCCCGCTTGCTTTGGCGTCGAAGAGCCAAAAGGGTACGTACAAACCTTGTATGCGGTTGATGTGGTTATGTTCGACAAAAAAGTCGGGGAGAAGCCGTTTGTCCTTGCAAAAATCTTGCAGCGCCGCGACCGCCGCTTTTTTGTCCAACTTGAATGGAATCACGTAGTTCGGCTTCATCATCCCGACAAGCCGCTTGCTTACGATTTGCGCGTTTCCGCAGCACGGGCAGACCATCGCGACGGTGTTTTGGTCGCCCACGAGCTCCGCGCCGCAGGAGGGGCAGGAGCCTGTGCTTAGGCCGTCGAGTTCGTCCTCTTTCCATGCAATGACCGCGTCGTCCGTCCATTTGAAGCTGTCGGCCGCTTGCGTCTCCGCCACCGCGTTCTTTTGGTACTCCACTATGACCGAAGTTTCAAACTCCGCGTCGCAGTAGGGGCACTTCATCTTCTGCGCGGAGCTGTCGAACTTGACCGCCCCGGCGCAGTTGGGGCATTTGTATTCGTCGATTGTCACCATAGCGTATCCTTATTTTGATTTTGAAAATACCGTTTATCCGCAACGTTACTTATACGCGTTCATCGTTTTTCAACCAAAGCTCGAAACTCCAGGGCACCACGTAGTCGGCCGCTTCGGTGCGCTCTCTGGCGGTGTCCATGTTGTATATCCATCTGCGTACAATCCAAAACGCGCCCAGCGCGGAAAATACAATAGACATCATTATGATAACCGGCAACGGCACGTCTAAAGAAAAATCTCCGGGCCATTTGATGCCCAAAACGGCCACCCCGACGGCGAGTATAAATTCTATAACGAATCCAAGAATCCCCTTCATGTTGAGATAATAAAGAATCGGGGCGAGCAGCGCCCCGAAACCTCCGGTGAGGATTCCGCGCCATATCCACGCTTTGCCGTCGTCAACGGGCAGCCTGCCCACCATTTTACCCGTTTGGCCGTTCATCATAAAAAGATAGCCGTCGCCGTCGTATTTTGTGCTGACCGTCCACACCGGAAGCAGGGTGTAGCTCATACTGCCTTTTGTCACATTGATGTCGGACTCCGTGACGGTGACGGTGTTGTAACCGCGAACGGACTCTCTGAACAGTTTTTCAACGGTGGTCTCCATTCTGTATAACGCCCGCCCCCTGCTCTTTTTGGCGTCCACATCGTATTTTTCCGCCGCGTAGCCCGCGAGGTAGGAGGGGTGGAAATCCGTCAGTTGGCTGTAATGGAACGGTTCTATCGCGTCCATGTAGTCGTCGTCCATCTTTTCGGAGCCGTCCACCGGAATTTTTTCAAAGGACAGGCCGCCCTCCCGCTCCACGCGATAATAGATGGTGACGTAGTGCTTGCCCCTCTTCACCCTCTTGGTCGCCTCGTATTCGATATGTCCCTTCACATCCAAGTCAAAGAGCCAAAACGGGGCGTAGATCCCTTGTACGGCGTCTAAGCGGTTCTCTTTGATAAAGCGCGCGGGGAGAAGACGCTTTCTTTTGGCGCAGAACGTTTCCAACGCCTCTATCGCCGTGTTTTTATCGTACTTAAAGGGGATGACGGAGTCGGGTTTCAAAATACCCTGGAGGCGTTTGGCGATAATCTGGGCGTTGCCGCAGCAGGGGCAGACCATCGCGATAGTGGTTTTGCAGCCGTACAGCTCCGCGCCGCAGGAGGGACACGCGCCGGTGGCCAGATCGTCTGATTCGGGGTCTTCCCACACCTCGCCGTCCCACTTGGTTTCCCAGACGGTCTCCCGCGTCTGCTCGGCGGGCGCGGCGGCGCAGTCGAAAACGTCTTCGTCGCCGCCGCCTGTGCAGTCGAACACCTCTTCGCCGCCCCACTGATATGAGGCGAGCGCCGCGCGTCCGAACTCCGCTCCGCAGGACTGGCATTTCGCCGTCTGCGTCGAGATGTCGAATAGGACGATTCCGTTGCAGTTCGGGCAGCTATATCCTTTTATATCAACCATTTATCACGCTTTCGTATCACGCTCTTGGTTTTCCGCATTCGGCGCAGAACTTTCCGGTGTTGCCGGCGTGTCCGCAGGAACAGGCCCAACTCGTTGCCGGAGCCGGAGATCCGCATTCGGCGCAGAACTTCCCCGTGTTGCCGGCGTGTCCGCAGGAACAGGTCCACGAAGTCGCCGCCGCCTGCGCCGCGCCCGCGCTAACAGCTTGATTCGCTTGGGGTTGCGCCTGGCCCATTTGGAACAGCGCCTGAGGATTCATGCCGCCCGCCTGATTCGCCATCCCCAGCCCCATGAAGCCCATCATAGCCCCGCCCTGATTGCTTGCCGCCGCGCGCATAGCGTCGCCCTGCGCGGCCACCAAACTCGCCGCCGCCATAGTCGGGTCGCGCATGACCGCCGAGGCCTGTAAATCCTTTATCCGCTTGTCGTCTTCAGGGGAGGCGGTGCAGGTTATCCCGAAGTTCGCGATCTCTAAGCCCCTGCCCTCCCTCCACTTTGCGCTTAGGGCCTCGTTGAGGATCTCCGCAAGTTTGTCGGTCTGGAAGGTTATTTCGTGATACTCCAAACCTGTTCCGAGCTTGGCCAGCGCGGGGCCTAACACGGTGATTATCTCAGACTTAAGCTGGCTGTCGATCTTGTCGCGGGTGTAGCGACCATCGACGTTGCCGCAGACGTTCGCGTAGAAGAGCGCCGGGTTGATCATGCGGTAGGAGTACTCCCCGTTGGCCCGTAGGCTTATCGTGAGGCGCAGGTTTATGTTGGGATCGACCACGAGGTAGGGGATCGGGCTTGGCGTGCCGTATTTGTTTCCGATGATCTCTTTAGTGTTGAAGTAGTAGACCCGCTGATCCTTCCCCGGGCTGCCGCCGTACTTAAAGCGTTCGCCCATGCTCTTGATCGCGCCGATAATGCCCTTGCCAAGCCCCCCGTGGAAGACGCTTGATTCCGACGATTGGTCGTAGGTATAGCTCCCCTCTTCGGCGCAGAACTCGGCGATGCGGCCGTTGTCCACGATCATGGCCGCCTGCCCCTTGTTCACGACCACGCCCGACCCGTTGGAGATGACGTTGTCCTCCCCTTTGGTGTTGCTGCTCCTCTTGCTCGCCCTTTTCTGCCCCTTGGCGGCCAAAACATCGGCCTCCATGCTCTCGCAGACGAAGAACTCCAGCCACTGGTCGGCCAAAACCCCGCCCGCCGCCCCTAACGCCGCTTTAATCAGTCCCATAAAACCGTCCTTTTTTGCTTTTGGATTTGGATTGGACGACCGCCGCGCGGACGCGCCGCGTATCTTATTAAATATAGATGTCGCCTCTGTGAAAAGCAATTTTTTTACGTGCCGCGCGGCGGCCGATATGTTTGCCCGTCTCTTTCATCGGCGAAAGTTCCGAAAAACGGCTCACCCGCGACCGCCGCCGCAGTCGGTACACGTTTGCGCATTGGGTTGATCCTTTGGGTTAAGGGGTAAGCGGTAATATAACTCATGGGGAGTCGGCAATGCAACGCACCGAGTAGGCGTTGTCCTTGTTGTCGCCGTACTCGTACGCGTTGACGTCGTCGGAGGACATGAGCCGGCAGTAGGCTTCACCGCTATCCCTCTCCGTAGCCGTCCACCAGTAGCCGATGTCGCCGACATGTTTGAACGAACCGCTGGAGTCACGGTCGCCGCCGAGCAAGGCCGAAAACCCAAACTTATCCGAACCGTTACCATGAATAATCCAAACACCCGCCACGTAATACTTTTCCGATTTCATCAACGTATAGCCCGCACCCGGCCAATAATACCCCCTATCGCCGCCGCTAATCCAATCAAGCTTTTTCGGCCGCGTACCGACGAAATCAGACAGCGCGCCCCACTCCTTGCGAGACGGCAAATGCCATCCCTTCGGACACGCCGTCTTAGCCGCGTTCCATGTATAAAGCCTTCCGTAAGTTGCGCATCTATCAGTATTTTTATTGTTGTTATCATAACACCAAGAACCGCTTGACGTCTTATAGTTCAAGTTCCGCGCCATCCACGTCTGTTTCCCAATCGTTACAGTCTTGTAAGTCTGCCCGTCTCTTGCGTCGGTGAATGTTCCGAAAGCCGTCTCACCCGCGACCGCCCCCGCAATCGCCGTCGCGACCGCCGCCGTAGTCAGTAAAAGTTTGCGCATTGGGTTGATCCTTTGGGTTAAGGGGTAAGCAGGAATATAAATCATTAAATATAATATATATCGTTCCCGCCCGACATTAATTATATTTGATACATATATATAAGTGATTTGTACGACGTTTTCCAAAGGATGCCATTTATGAAGACGCTTAATCAATACTGTCTGGCATCGCTGTTCGCGGCGGCTGTGATCGCGGTTTGTCTCTCCGGGTGCGCCAAGAAAGCCGTCCTTCATCCGACAGAGGCGGCGGAGTCTGATGCCGCTATGGACGGCGGGTGCGGATCCGCCGATATTTTGATGGAATCGGTTGATTCGACGGGCGCCGCGTCCCTGACGTTCGTCGATTCCAGGGATTGCCGGAGGTACCGGGCGGTAAAAATAGACGGCGATGTTTGGATGGCCGAGAATCTTAATTATGAGGTGCCGAGCAATTCTTGGTGTATGGAAGACAAGGGCTCCAATTGTGATAAATACGGGCGGCTGTATGATTGGGAGACGGCGAAAACCGTCTGCCCCGCCGGGTGGCATCTCTCCACCGGCGAGGAATGGGACAGGATGCTGACCGCTATAGGCAGCAAAAAGGGCGGGAGAATGGGGGAAGATTGGGTCGGCGCGGGCGTGAAACTGAAAACGAAGAGCGGTTGGGATAATGATGAAAACGGCAAAAAAAACGGCGGCGGCACGGACGATTACGGTTTTTCGGCGCTGCCGGGCGGCGGGCGTTATCCAGGCAGCTATCTGTATTTGGGCGATCGAGGCGTTTGGTGGACCGCCAGAGAGAACAACGGTTCAAGCGCGTATAGGCGCGAAATCTCAAACCACGGCGACTATGTGTTCGACGGCACCACCTTCAAGGATAACGGGAATTCCGTGAGGTGCGTCAGCGACGACGGGTATGTTGTCAAGGCCGGCGAGCGCGGCGCGTTTTCGCTTACGGCGACCGCCGGAAGCGGCGGGACGGCGGCCGCTACCCCGCGCAAGGACAGCTACGCGATCGGCGAGAGGGTTACGCTCGCCGCCGTTCCCGACGACGGGTACGTCTTCGCCGGTTGGACGGGCGGGCGCGTCACGGATTCCGCCTCGTTGGTTACCGCCGCCGCCGTGCGCTCGGATATGGCGGTGACCGCGAATTTCCGGCGCATCGATTATTGTACGCTCGCCGACGATAGGGACGGAAAAACGTACCGCGCTGTAAAGATAGGCCGTAAAACTTGGATGGCGGAGAACCTGAATTACAAACCCAACGGATCGGAGGGCGAATCAGGGTGTCTTGACGGCAAAGAGAGCAGCTGCGCGAAGTACGGCAGGCTGTACGATTGGCCGACGGCGACGGAGGTCTGCCCGTTCGGTTGGCATCTGCCGTCGTTTGATGATTGGAACAAACTGGCTGTTTACGTCGGCGGCGGCAGTGTAGCCGGCAAGAAGCTGAAAGCGGCAAGCGGCTGGGTTGGGGAGTCAGGCTATCGCGGCACCGGCACGGACGATTACGGATTTTCGGCCCTGCCGGGCGGCGGCGAACCCGAACGGTTCGAGAACAACAACGTCTTCGGCGCGTGGTGGACGACTACGACGGTGTACGGCAACCCGGTAAACGCCCGAATCACGCTCCATCAAGACCGCCTGAGCGGACTTGCAACCGATGAAAGCGACATGTATTCCGTAAGGTGCGTCTTGGACGAGGGCGGGTCGCTGACACTGAACGCCGAAGAGGGCGGGACGGTGTCTAGCAATCCGCGCAAGACGTCATATAAGGCGGGGGAACAGGCGACGATAACCGCCGTTCCGAAGAGCGGCTACGAGTTTGTCGAGTGGACGGGCGGCAAGGTCGCTGACCCCGCCTCGGCGGTTACAACCGTCGCCGTGCGCTCGAACATGGAGATCGCCACGCATTTCCGCGAAATGCCGTCCGGCGGCAAAGACGGCAAGACAGAAAAAGCGGCCGGCAATAAATCGGTGTCGGCTCAAACGACAAAGCATAAGACCGGCAAGCCGGAGATAGAGATGGTTTTTGTTAAAGGCGGGACGTTTAAGATGGGTGACCCCAATAAGCGCAAATGCGAAAATGGTTCCGATGATGAAGACGATGATGACGATAAAGATTGTACAGATCCGGCGCATAACGTCACGGTCGGCGATTTTTATATCGGCAAATACGAGGTAACGCAGAAGCAGTGGCTTCAGTTGATGGACGGCAATCCGTCCGGCGGCGTAGAGGGTGGTAATTATCCGGTCAACAATATCAGTTGGTACGATGCGCAGGAATTTATCGAGCGATTGAACGCGGCGACGGGAAAGAAGTATCGTTTGCCGACGGAAGCGGAATGGGAATACGCCGCCCGCGGCGGGGCGGAGAGCAAGGGGTACAAATACTCAGGAAGCGACAATCCCGACGATGTCGCGTGGCACGAAGGCAACAGCGGCGGCGGGTCGCATCCGGTGGGGTCTAAGGCGCCGAATGAGTTAGGGATATACGACATGAGCGGCAATTTGTGGGAGTTGTTGAACGATTGGCTCGGCGATTACGACAGCGGCGATCAGGTTAACCCGACAGGTCCGCCGACCGGCGAATTCCGTGCGGGGCGCGGCAACGGTTGGGGCTCGGACGCGGAGCATTGCAAAGTGTACATACGCGGTTACCAATCCGCCGGCGGCAGCAGTTACAACACCGGTTTCCGCCTCGCGCTGCCGAAGTAGCGGCAGGGTGTAATAAGAACCATAAATCATTTGCTGTCCGCGACGCAACGGACGGAGTAGCCTTCGTTCTTGACATTGTAATAGAGGTGACCCTTCTCGCCCACGTGATCGGAGTGGATGGACATATATAGGTAGTAGGCGTCACCGCTCTCTTCCGTCGCCATCCACCAATAGCCGAAGTAGCCGACCCCGCTGAAGCGGTCTAAACGGCCAGTGGAGTATTCGCGGAGGTCGCGGTAGTCGCGGTAGCCGCCCGGCAGGGCCGAAAATCCAAACCTATCCGTACCGTTGCCGCTCTTATTATCCGGTTTATACCAATTCCAACCGCTTTTTGATTTCAACTTCTTAGCCGCGCCTAACCAATGAACCCAATTGTCACGATCCATTTCAATTTCTTTCTTCATCTCCTCATCACCAATTGCTTTCCCCAAAATATCCCATTCCTCGCGAGACGGCAAGTGATATCCGGCGGAGCAAGCCTTTACCGCCGCGTCCCAATTGTACAGCCTGCCGTACTTTTTGCAACTGTCGGCACTGTTTTTATAGCACCAAGAATTATCCGTCTTATAATTTAAATTCCGCGCCATCCACGTCTGCTTGCCAATCTTTACCGTCTTGTACGTCTGTCCGTCTCTTGTGTCGGTGAAAGTTCCGATAGACGGTTCACCTGCGACCGCCCCCGCGACCGCCCCCGCAATCGCCGCCGCGACCGCCGCCGTAGTCAGTAAGAGTTTGCGCATTGGGTTGATCCTTTGGGTTAAGGGGTAAGTAGTAATATAAATCATGGGCGGTCGGCGACGCAACGGACGGAAAAGCCGCCATCTTGTTCCACCGCGTCGGCATGACCGTAGTAGAAGGTCACGACATCGCAATTATGACGCTCGGTGCAGTCTATCCACCAAACACCGCCTTTGCCGACGCCGAAATCGTATAACCTCGTGTTTGCCCACCAACGGCCGTAACTGCCGGCACCGTTGAAGTTGCCGATGGAGTCCCGGTTGCCGCCGGGTAGAGCCGAAAAACCGAAATTATCCGTTCCGTTGCCGCATTGGTTTTTACAACTATTCCAACCGTGTTTCGCTTTCAACGAAATACCGGCTCCGACCCAATCCTCCATTGGCGGATGATAAACCCGCATTTTACCGCCTACCGTGTTCCCCAAATTCTCCCAATCTTTCTGCGATGCCAAATGATATCCGGCGGGACAGGCCGTCATTGCCGCGTTCCAATCGTACAACCTGCCGTATTTAACGCAATTAGAATCGGCGTTATCATAGCACCAAGACCCGCTCGGTGTCTTATAATTGATATTCTGCGCCATCCAAGTCTGTTTACCAATCTTCACCGTCTTGTACGTCTGTCCGTCTCTTGTGTCGGTGAAGGTTCCGAAAGCCGTCTCACCTGCGACCGCCCCCGCAATCGCCGCCGCGACCGCCGCCGTAGTCAGTAAGAGTTTGCGCATTGGGTTGATCCTTTGGGTTAAGGGGTAAATAGTAATATAAATCATGGGCAGTTTGCGATGCAACGGACGGAACGACCAAAGCCTTTATAGAAGTAACCTTCATCCACGCCATTGCTGCCGTAGTAGATGTTCCGATAATATGCGTAGTTATCCCCGTGTTCAGTAGCCGTCCACCATATACCATCGTTGCCGGCGTAGTAGAAATCGCCATAATTGTAACGGTAACCGCCTGGCAAGGCCGAAAATCCTAAAACATCCGTACCGTTGCCGTTTTCTTTCCACCCACTTTTTGATTTCAACTTCTTACCTGCCGCATCACCGTTTGCTGTTGATATCAGCTTGTTCCAATCAACCGTATCTGGCAACTTCCATCCGGTCGGACATACCGTCTTGGCCGTATTCCAATAATACAACTTGCCGTATTTATTGCAATTATCGGCTTTATTTTCATAGCACCAAGAACCGCTGTCCGTCTGGTAATTGAGATTCTGCGCCATCCAAGTCTGCTTGCCGATCTTCACCGTCTTGTACGTCTGTCCGTCTCTTGTGTCGGTGAATGTTCCGAAAGACGGCTCTCCGGCGAAAGCCCCCGCAATCGCTGCCGCGACCGCCGCCGTAGTCAATAAGAGTTTGCGCATTGGGTTGATCCTTTGGGTTAAGGGGTAAGTAGTAATATACATCATGGGCGGTCGGCAACGCAACGGACGGAGAGTCCGAGGCTTTTGTTGTCGTCGGACTCGTCTACATAGTCGAAGGTGAAGTTTATGACCCGATATATGGCTCGGCTAGGGCTACATTCCGTAGGCGTCCACCAAATACCGTTATAGCCGCCATTGTCGGTGGGCAAGGCCGAAAATCCGTAATTATCTGTCCCGTCACCGCTTACACGGTATCTATCGTTCCAATTCCAACCGCGTCTCGCTTTCAATTTCTTACCAGCCGCATATTTACCACCCGCTGCTGTCTCCAAACTATCCCATTCCTGACGAGATGACAGATGATATCCAGCAGGGCAAGCCTTATTCGCCGCGTTCCAAGCGTACACCCTACCGTATTTTTTGCAACTATCGGCATCGGCGTTGTTTTTATAGCACCAAGAATTATCCGTCTTGTAATTTAGATTTTGCGCCATCCACCTATTGCCGCCAATCACTACAGTCCGGTATTTTTGCCCGTCTCTTTTGTCGATGAGCGTCCCCGACCCGCACCCTACCGCCGCAATCGCCGCCGCGACCGCCGCCGTAGTCAGTAAGAGTTTGCGCATTGGGTTGATCCTTTGGGTTAAGGGGTAAGCAGTAATATAAATCATGGGCGGTCGGCGACGCAACGGACGGAGTAACCGTAGCTCTTGTACATGTAGTATTCGTCCACGCCGTCGTTGTCGTAGTACATGCCCCGGTAGTAGGCGTGGCGGCTCGCACTGCCCTCCGTAGCCGTCCACCAGTTGCCGCTGCGGCCGACACTGTTGAACGAGAAGGCGCGGCCGCCGACGGGCAGGGCCGAAAATCCGTACTTGTCAGTACCGTTGCCGTTTTCGTTCCACCCGCTTTTTGATTTCAACTTCTCACCACCAATCTTTTGCCCGCCCGCCGTTGCAACCAATATATCCCAATCCTCACGAGACGGCAACTTCCATCCATTAGGACAGACTGTTGTCGCCGTATTCCAGTCGTACAACCTGCCGTATTGTTTGCAGTTATCGGCGTTATTATCGTAGCACCAAGACCCGTTAGTTGTCTTATAATTGAGATTTTGCGCCATCCAAGTCTGTTCGCCGATCTTCACCGTCTTGTACGTCTGTCCGTCTCTAGTGTCGGTGAAAGTTCCGAAAGCCGTCTCACCTGCGACCGCCAAGCAAATCGCCGCCGCGACCGCCGCCGTAGTTAGTAAGAGTTTGCGCATATTATGTCTCCTTTGACAAATGTTATATTAATCGAGATTCGGTTTGTGGAAGCTAGTCTTGAACGCAGCGTACCGAGAAACCGAGTTCCTTTTTGTAGCCGTCGGCCTTGTGCTTCTCGTACTCGTCCCAATCGTCATCACTCATTTTGTATCTCGCGGAGCCGATGTGCCAACCGTGCGCGCGGCCTTTCCCGCTCTCCGTGGACGTCCACCAATTGGCCTCGCCGCCGCCGTATGCGCCTGAGATTTTGTCGTCGCCGCAGACGCTGGAGATTTTGCCGTCGTCGTCTCGGTAGCCGCCGGGCAGGGCCGAAAATCCGAATTTATCCGTTCCGGCGTCGTCTCCGTCTTCGTAATCCCACCAACCGCGTCTCGCTCTCAACATCGGCCACCATCCGTTGTCGGTTTTGGTTACAGCTTTAACCAAAAGGCTCCATTCCTTATTTGAAGGCAGAGCCATCCCTCCGGGCAAACGGTCTGCGCCGTGTTCCAGTCGTACAGCCTGCCGTACGCGCGGCAGTCGCGATAGCACCAAGATTGACCCGTTGGCGGTTGATAGTTCAGGTTCTCCGCCATCCACGTTTTGCCGCCTATCGTCACGGCGCGATATTCACGCTCGTCTCGCGAATCGGTAAAATATGTGGATGCCTGTTTAATCCGTTGCTCCGCTTTCTTATCTTCCGCGTCTGTTTTCTTGAATTCCGCTTCTATTTGTTTATATACCTTCTTCCGGTTTTCTTCCGCCTCGCCGCTTCCGTTTAGAACGCAACGCACCGAATTGCCGTCGTGCGCGCCGCTTTCAAGATTCCATTCGTTCATCATATCGCTATTGTGATCCATTTGTATACGAATGTAACGCCAATATTCATCCGCCTGAATCTCCCACCAGTAACCGCGTTCGCCGACATTATTGAAATAGCCCTCAAGGTCACGGTAGCCGCCGGGAAGAGCCGAAAAACCGAAATCATCGGTGGCGTTGTCGTCAATATCATCGTCTTTCCACCCGGCCTTTGATTTCAGCCTCAGACCCGCCTCCAGCCAATCCATAGAGTCGTCCCTATTACGATAAGTTTGACCCATGTCGCCGCCCGCCGTTTCCGCCAAATTAGCCCATTCGCCGCGAGTGGGCAGATGCCATCCCGACGGGCAAGCGCGTAACGCGGTCGCTAAATCATATAAACGCCCGTATTTGTCGCAGGATGAGTCTTGGTCTTCATAACACCACGAATTACCCGTTGGCGGCAGATAGTTCAGATTCTGCGCCATCCACGTATCGTCGCCTATCTTTACGGAGCGATATTTATAACCGTCTCTCGCGTCGGTAAAATAACCGATGCTCTTTTGGGCCAAACGTCCCGCCTCTCTTCTTATTTCCTCTTCGCTTTTTTCTTTCGCCGAGGCGCTATCATTTTGAACGCAACGCACGGAATAGCCGGCGCTCTTGTTGTTGGATTCCTCGTCATTATTGAGCAGGCGCAGAAAGTACGCGGAGCGGCCGTTACCGCGTATTGTGGACGACCATATGTTTCCCTCTTCGCCGACATTGTAAAAACCGCGGCCATAAGAACTATAGCCGCCGCCCGGCACAGCCGAAAAACCGTGAAGGTCCTTATCTTCATCATGTCGGCGCGGAGAATCGTAAACCCAACCGCCTATCGCTTTCAAGAATCCTCCGGCGGAGTCAACCAAATCTCTCAAATTCCTACGCGACGGCAAACGCCATCCGGCGGGACAGGCCGCCATTGCCGCGTTCCAAACGTAGAGCCTGCCGTATTTCGCGCAGCTGTCGGCGCTGTTTTCGTAGCACCAAGAGCTATCCGGCGTCTTATAGTTCAGATTCTGCGCCATCCACGTTTTGCCGCCTATCACCACGGATCGGTATCTTTGACCGTCTCTCGGATCGGTGAAGTACGAGGATAGGTTTTCAATCCGCCGTTCCTCTTTCCTTTTCTTTTTCTCCTCTTTCTTCTTCAACAATACCGAATCCGACAAATTATCGCCGTCGCTGTTTTGGATGCAACGTATTGAAACCGCATAATTGAACGAATAGTCCGAACTCCCGTCGTTGCCCTTCTCGCCCGGCCATTTGGCGGAGGGGCTGCCGATGTAGTGCATGGATAGGCGCTCGCTCTTATTATCTATCCACCAATACTTGACCATCCACCAGTAGCCGATGTCGCCGATATGTTCGAAACAACAATCATAACCGCGGCTGTCGCGGCGAAAGCCGCCGGGCAGGGCAGAAAAACCGTAATCGTCGGTGCCGTTACCGCTCACGTTATTGACAGTATCTGTGTTCCAACCCTTTTTAGTTCTCAACATCTTCGCTGTCACCTTAGAACCGTCCGCCGCCAACTCCAAACCTTCCCAGTCCTCACGAAACGGCAAATACCATCCGGCGGGACACGCTTTTGCCGCCGCGTCCTTGCGGTACAGCCTGCCGTATTTAAGGCAATTTGAATTATCATTATTATAACACCAAGAGGAACCCGGTATCTCATAGTTAAGATTTTCAGCCATCCACCTATCGCCGTCTATCACCACCGTCTTGTACTTCTTCCCGTCTCTCTCGTCTATGAGCGTGCCGTATGTTACAGCCGACGTATCGGGCGCTTCGGATACGGATTCCTGCCCCGATTTCTTCGAGCATCCCGCCAATCCAATCGCCGCCGCGACCGCCGCCGTAGTCAGTAAGAGTTTGCGCATTGGGTTGATCCTTTGGGTTAAGGGGTACGTAGTAATATAAATCATGGGCGGTCGGCGACGCAACGGACCGCCCGCCCGTAGCCCTTGTCGTCGCCGTCGCCGTACTTTGTCACGTGGCCGTATTCGTAACCCATGTCCCGGCCGGAGGCGTAGCCGCAACACTTCTCCGTGGCCGTCCACCAGTAGCCGTAGTAACCGACATTGTAGAACATGCCGTCGGTGTTGCGGCGGCCGCTAGGCAGGGCCGAAAATCCGTAATCATTAGTACCGTTACCGTTTTCTTCCCACCCGTTCTTTGTTTTCAGTTTCTTACCGGACGCAATCTCTTCTCCGTCCGCCGCCGCAACCAATCTATCCCAATCCGCACTAGACGGCAACTTCCATCCTTTAGGACAGACTGTTGTCGCGGTCTTCCAATCGTACAGTTTGCCGTATTGTTTGCAGTTATCGGTGTTATTATCGTAGCACCAAGACCCGCTTTTGGTCTTATAGTTGATATTTTGCGCCATCCACCTATCACCGCCGATCACCACCGTCCGGTATTTCTGCCCATCTCTTTTGTCAGTGAGCGTATCAGGGTCGCTGTTCCCGCACCCCGCCAATCCAATCGCCGCCGCGACTGCCGCCGTAGTCAGTAAGAGTTTGCGCATTGGGTTGATCCTTTGGGTTAAGGGGTACGTAGTAATATAAATCATGGGCGGTCGGCGACGCAACGGACCGAGAAACCGTAGCTCTTGTTGTAGTTGCC
>Ga0268262_10000931_pt1 | contig 37753 bp, 29 predicted proteins | sample TergutNc150P3_FD_190354 | JGI IMG/M metagenome (GOLD analysis project Ga0268262, IMG submission 190354) | Nasutitermes corniger P3 segment gut microbial community from laboratory colony in Florida, USA - Nc150 P3 (SPAdes) (version 2) | ecosystem: Host-associated > Arthropoda: Insects >...
CGGGTGGAAGCTGCAAATCAGATGGCACTTTTGAAGGTATTGGCGAACACGGCGTATGGTGGAGCAGCACGGAGTACGATGAAAGCAAAGCTGACAATTGGTTCATATACAACTACGACGGTGACGTGATTAGACATACCAAAGAAAAGAAAATGCTGTGCAGCGTCCGTTGTGTAGAGGATAAAATCTAGTTAACATAATCGCCATTATCAGCAATCTTACATCAATAATAATATAGATTTTTCATTGCCGTAGAGGTTGTTTTAAGGGTTTATTTTTATTTTTTTGGGGGTATCTGGCATATTCACGAACAGGACAAAGCTGGTTGCTTCACAGCAAACACCATTTTTCAACGCTCACAACATCATCGGCAGCCTAAACAGCCAGCTAATCGTAATAAAAATAAATACAAGCACTTACAGCATTTAGAAAGGCAAGTCTGAAGCCTTTACGGGGGTGAAAGTTTTATCATACGAACCCGAAAAACTATCATTGCTTCGTTTTTCCTTCCAATATCTTTCCAAACTCATAAGCATAGACATACGGCTATATGTATTCATTGAAGCAAGCTGGTTAATGAAGTAAGAACGGAACTGGGAAAAAGTTTCTATCTCCCCTGCTTGGTCAAAAACCTCTATGATATACTTGGCTTCGTCTATCTTGGAAGCAAATGTAATAAACAGGTCTTTGTAGCTGGTGTCGTTGGTTTCAACATCAGAAGGGTTATACTGATACTTTGAGGGGTCATCAGCGTGAACCAAATAACGCTTCGCCCAATGAATAGAACGTATTTTTTCAAAGCTATTTTCTAGGAGTTCTGGAAAATCCTTGAAATAATTTTGCATAGTGGATAAATCCCTGCTACTAGACATTGTAAGCAATAAATGCCAATGCGGTTTGACTGGTTCTTTTAGCTCGTTTATATCGTTGTCATGAAGCATATAGTAGTAATTCCTGCTTATATGCCTGCCAACGTCTTTTATGGCGTTTATATTCTCCCATTCTGCTGGTGCGATTATCTGCCAGCTTCTGCCTTGAATTTTCTTTTTTCCAAATTTCGTGACCATTGGAATACTCCTAATAGTTAAAAGGTTCTACTACCTACTACATGGGCTATAAGGACAAGCCCAGCCCATGTAGTAGAGGTTATATCCGCCACATTTTGCTAACCCACCATTTCAAATAGAAAGGAAGCAAACGGACAGAAATATTCTTTTACGAACCATTAACGCTAGGGACACACATCACAAAGCTAACATCTAGCATTGCTTTGAGACCCACAACGAACACGACACACAACAAAACAACCTACCGCCCCGCCTGTGGGTTCGTTGCCTCACCCACGACGGCGGTGGCGGTGCTGGTCGTTCCTGTGGCTTCCCTGTAGCCTTGCTTGAAGTTCTCAAAGCTTTTGCAGGAATACCAGCGTATGCCCAAGCTGTAAGCCTTATGCTCGCTGTAATCCATTCCCTTTGTTTCCATAGCTACTGCCCTACCAATTAAAACATCTCGCTTATCGTTGAGGCTTTGAGCCTCTATAGCAAGCTCGTTTATTTCGTGCCTTAGCAGGTCTTCACTGGTAGCATTGAATTTTATAGGCTTATGAAACATCTTAACCCCCAAGAGCCACAGGCATAGGCTCGGTATTGAGTGCAAAACGTTTAGCCAAATGTTTTTCCAATAGCTCGCAAAGGTGAGTATATGAGCTATAACGCAAGGAAAGGCAGTATATAGCCACTTCTCGCATTATAGCAGCACAATCAGGGCTGCCAGCCGAAAGCCTCTCAAATCGGCAGATTAGACGGACTACGTCCTCTTTTATCATTAAGTCCTTACGCATGGCAAACACTCCACATTAATGGTTGAGGGCTTGCATAACAGGACAAAAAGAAAAAAACAATACTGGATTTAATTTTAACAATAGAAAGAACTGGTAAAGCCAAATGCCAAGCCTTACCAATAATATACATTTTTTTTCCGAAGAGGGAGAAAAAATCTTTCATAAGCTATCCCGATGTAAGAGGAAAAGCCAACTTTATTGTTAACTAGCCGATTTTTTTAATGGCGATTTCCAATGGTCATTTGGACTACAAACGTGGAAATGCTCAATGGTATCGCCATTATCAGCAAAACTGCTGGTAATGATAATATAGATTTTTTTCTATATTTATGAGTATGCCAAGTGCCCAAATAATTGCAAAGGTAGATAAATCGCAAAAAACCCAGTTTGAGCGAATAACTAGGTCTATTGGAACAACGCCCGCCAATGCGTTAAAAATGTTCATAGTAAAGTTTAACAATACGCAGGGTTTCCCTTTTGATTTGAGAATTGAAGACCAATATATTGAAGAACTTGAAGATATACTTGATGCAAAAATTGCTGATGAAGTTACGCAAGAAATGATAGATTCCAATGTTGACATCAACACTTTGACTACTAATAAAGAGCTGAAACGAAAATATGCCCTATAGGTTATTCATTCTAAACAGGCAGAAAAATATCTGGACAAATTACCAAAAAATATTTCGGCTGATTTAGTAGATTGGCTTGACGAAAATATTGACGGTAAAGACAACCCTAGACGTTATGGCAAGCCATTAAAGGGCAAATTTAAAGGTTATTGGCGTTATAGAGTTGGCGATTATAGAATAATTTGCGAAATTAGAGACAAAGAGCTAATAGTCTTAGCTATTAAAATAGGCACAAGAGGCGATGTGTATGCAACTCGGCGAATGTAAATTTTGCATAGCAGCATCAGAATTATCTTGCGAAATAAGCTGTGTTTTTTGGATTTTTGAAGTCCATTTAAAAAAGCTGGGATAAAATTATGGACATACTCTGCTTTGTGACGTGCTATTGCTTTTTTGCTGACACGAAAATAACTTATAAACGCCGTTTCTGAAAAAATTATTTCTGCTTGGCTTTTGCCTAAGAGTTGTTTCATCAACATATAAATTGCTACGCCACTTAAAATAAACTGGACTCTTTTGTTTTCTTTTGATATAACATTACAAGTTCTCGAGGCGGAAATAGCACTATTCATTCTGTGCAAATATAACACCTCAGGAACACGCTCTGCCCTATTGCTATGATATGTTATTTGCAAAATTTGAATAGGATCTTCGTCAAGTACTATGTTCATTTTTGGAAATAAAATTTTTGCATATATATTTCTTTTAACAAGCCTTATCCACAAAGATGCCCCGAATTCCCTGAATTTATGGCAATTTTCAAATTTATCTTCGCCAAATTTAGTTGAGCTAGACCATATCCCTTCTTTTCCAGCTAAATCATCAGCATCACACCAAACAAAGTCGTTATTTCCTTCTTTTAATCTAGCGAGCATTTTTTCCAAAAATTGCGGGCAATAAGCATCATCATGATCCATACTAGCTATGAATTCGCCTTTGGAATTTTCCAAACCTGTTTTTCTAGCGAGAAGCGTACCTTCATTGTTTTTACGAATGTATTTGAACCTGGAATCTTTTTCCGTATATTCGGTACATATCTTAGAGCTTCTATCCGTAGAACCATCATCTACTAAAATAGCTTCCCAATTTTGAAATGTTTGAGCTATAACACTTTCTAACGCTTCTCTCAGATATAGCTCCGAATTGTATATGGGAATTATTACAGATATTAAATCTTTGGTTTCTTCCGAGTATTTTAAAACCACAGATTCAAATGCATAAGGAACGCTTTCCATATTACTCATCAAAACATAAATATACATTTTTAACTTTCTATATTACTTGCATTGTTTAAAGGGGTTTTATGGCGTTTTTAGCGTTATTATTGTTGTTGTTTGGTTATTCGCTCGCTCAAGAGCCTGAAGCGGAAGCTCCCTCGCAGCCGCAGCAGACGCAAATTTTATCGCCAGAAGAAATACCGCAGGGTTTTGCTGCCCAACTCAAAGCTGCAAAACAAGCGCAATCGCAAGAGGCTACGGCTGAACCCCTTAAAACGGAAAAAAAAGTAGAAGCTGCCTCCCAAAGCGGCTACCCCTCTTATGAAGCCTACTTGGATAGCATAGAACTAACCGCTAGATTGCTTTTGCCAGCAAGGTTAGCACTGGATTCCATGAAATATGTAATAAATTCACAATTTGGCACAGAAAAGAACAAGCAAATTAAAATTGAAAATCTGGAAAAGCAGCATGCGGTAAAAGAGAAAAAAATGATGGACAAATTGACATCCACCATAAAGTTGAGCCAAGATATTCAGCCTGAATGGGGTACATTATTGCAAAAAAACGAAACTGACATAAACGAGTATAAAAAACGCATGGATGTATTCAAGGGAAAAATATCCGATATGAATGTGATGAGCGCAAGAATAAACAGCCTGCTTGCGAAATTGCAGGTAGATTCAAGCTATATAGAAACTCTTGAAAAGAAGAATATGCTTTACGTAAAACGCATGGAAAGAGCCTGCGAACTGATGCAAGACTATGCGTTCAAAGAAGAGGCGCAAGTTTTGAGCACCGAAAGAAAAAAATTCCCGATGACCCTTGGCGAATACAACGAAAAAAAACAGGAATTGCAAGTCAACATAAAAGACTTTAGTTCAAACATACCCTTTGATTACCATGGCGTAATTAAAATGAAGCAACGCCAAGCAGAAACAATAGACAACGAAACAGATGGTTTCACAGCAATCATAGATTATTTGAACTACCCTTTTGTCGTTGACGGCGTAAAAGTATATCCGGGCGCAAAAAAGGCGCATATCTATTACGAAGATGATGAACTCACCACTATTGGTGCTTTCAAAGCCATAGAAAGCTTTGACTGGCGCGAAGGTTATTCGCAGTGGGCAACAACCACTGATTCTTTGCTCACCGGCAAGCTGAAATACAGAGATCTTGATTCTTCGTACGCAATGAAAAAGGTAAAGGTTGGTCCGCCCTTTTGGACTGCAAAGAGAATTTTCCGCGCAACGGCTTTTGTGCTTTCTGCGGCAAGTTTGGGGCTTGGATATTGGCAAAATACACAAGTAAAATCCAAAACCCAAAAAGCAAACGACCTATATAGTGAAACTTTAGAGTTGGCTATGGAAGGAAAAGATGTTAGCGGCCATAAGGAGAAAGCAAAAGCTTATGATGATGAAGTAAAAGGCTTGGAAAAAAACCAATTTGCAAGAAATGGTCTTTATATTTCTGCTGGAGCATTTGGTGTTGCTGGCATAGTGAGTTTCTTTTTTTAGAGGAGAGTAGAAAATGAGAAAGTTCCTTTATCCCCTACCCCTTGTTGCACTGCTGTGCGTATTCTTTTTTAATTGCACAAACGAGGGCTTTGAAAAGCCTAAAGATAGCGAGATGGCTAAGTTGGCTCGTTTGGATAGTTTATTAAATATAGGTTCGGATAGTCTATTAAACATAAAAGATACAATAGTTAAATGCTTTGTTGGAGAATCTTGCTATGAAATAAACAATATTGCATGCCTAGCGATGGGTGGAGAAGAAAAACCAGACAAAGATTGCGTTAGCTTTACTTGCGAATGGAAATCCAATTCGGTTGAATATGGACAAAAATCAACTTTATCTTTTAAATGGGGCAATGCAGCTCAAAAGGGAGATTGCTCTTATGCAATATCTTACAAAGAAAATAAATTAGATACAATTGAATATACCATTTCCAGAGGAACCATTTTTTCTGATTTGCCATTTTCCAAAGCTACAAGCATTGATGCCATAGCAACTGTGACCTGTGGAACAAAGACCATAGAGCAAAAGTGCAGGTCATTGCAAGTAAAACCTGTTCCTTTTAATTTTACTTGCGGATGGGATTCCACTTCAGTTAAATACGGAGGAAAAAGGACTTTTAGTTTTGCTTTTAACGATCAGGCTTCAGCTGATATAGCTAAAAAAGAAGCTTGTGCCTTAAAAATGTTTCCATTGGATACCGGCGTAGCACGTCTAATCTCTGCCTCTACCATTGCTGGATTGTCGTATCTTAAAGATACAACCATTGTTGCCACAGCAACCGTGAACTGTGGGGCAGATTCCATAGTTCAAAATTGCAAGCCATTAACGATAAAATCTGTTCCGGGACCAGAGAAAGAAGGCAAGTTATCTTTTAAGAAATTCGATTATGAAAATTATTTCTTTGTTGGTACAAAAATTGATACTACAAATATTATCAATGGAATAAAAATAACCAACAAAGAAGAGGCTGGATGTGGAGACATTAAAATAAAAATAGAAGGAAGTCCGGCAAAGTTTGGCACACAAGTTAGAGCAACCGCCGTTGTAACCTGCGAACATATTGGCGAATTTGAACTAGACGGCATAAGCGCAGAGGTTTTGCCAGACTATAAAATAGGGAAATGCGAACTCACCAAAGATTCAAAACCCACTATGCTCAGTAAAGATACATTGACAGTAGGCATTGACACGGTCGATAGCTATGGGCGTTGCAATAAAATAGAATATTCATTCAATGGCACTACGTACACATCAAGTAATTCTTTTGCTTTGACAAATTCCGGCAATACAGATTTGAAAAATATAAAAGCAAAAGTGACATGTAGCGGTAAAGATACTACTGTGGCCTGCCCCACAGTGACTGTAGCGAGTTATATCGATTGGAAAAAATGCGGAGATAATAAATTTAATATCTCTAAAGGATCAACGATTTTTGAATTTGCGTGCGATGAAGCGAAAACAGATTACTATTTCAGATGCAGTGGTTCACCTCATAACTTTACTATTGAAGTTGAAGGTTACAAAGAGGGAAATGGAAATGATAATATAAGACCAAATGGCGGTGATAACGGTTATAATCTCCCTGGTATCCAAACCATTACAGAAGGCGGTTTATATCGCTATCCTAAACAAGTTATTGTTAAAACTCAGGAGGCTAAGCTAGAATGTACAATATGGTAAAACTCGGCTTTATAGCCTTTGTGCTTTTATTGATTTCTTGCAGCAGCGATTTTCCGCCTGCGCCTGAATTTAAATTTTGTAAATTACCTAGTGGAGAGTGTCCGAGTGTTCATGTTTTTTCCAAAAGTGACTACTGTGAAGAAGTTGGAGGAGAAATTGTGGACTTAGACGACTGCAAAAAAACGGATTGAAAGTATGGATTGGTATTACATAGACCCAGCAAAGCCAGAAGGCAAAAGGAGAATTGGACCTTGGTCTAATAGGCAAATGCTTGTATTTGCAGACCAAGGAGCATTTGCTCCTGAAACGCTTGTGTGGAAAAGCGGGTTTAACGACTGGATACCTTGGAGCACGGTTGAAACAGCACTCAAAGCGGAATTTCAGGTAGAAACAATAAAAGATATTCTAGAAGAAAAAGTTTTGCCAAAACCAACAAGTGAAAGAAAAGTTAACTATGCTGGCTTTTGGGTGCGGTTATGTGCCTTTGCCATAGATTCCATAATCTTGCAGCTAATCTTCATTTTGCTAACTCCACTGCACGCGCATTTTGGCGTTATTTCGGAAATAACTCCGCAAACAACGATGGCAGAACTTATGCCTACTCTATTCTTCGCATTTAGCCTCATATTCTTTTACGATTCCTTTTTTGTGAAAAATTATTCTGGAACTCCCGGCAAAATAGCCTTAGGGCTTGCTGTTGTTTGCTCAAACGGAGAAGCCATAACCTGGAACCGCGCATTTTTACGGGCTTTTGTGGGTTTCTTTTCAAGTTCCCTATTTGGAGCAGGTTGCCTGCTCGCCGCATTTGATGTTGAAAAAAGAGCCTTGCACGATTTTATGGCAGACACAAGAGTTTTGAAATTGCAGAGAGCATAATAGGTGGAAGAAGCAAATTTCACAAACCTTGGAGAGTGGGCTGCCGCAGAATTTGACTGCCCTGTTGCAAACATAAAAGGCATTGCTCTGGCCGTAAACGACAAAGTTATTCCAAAATCTGAATGGGAAAAGTTTGGACTGCAAAGCGGTGACCGTATTTTAGCCATTGGAGCAGTGCAGGGGGGGTAAATGGTCGTTCAAGGTACATTATATCCAGAGATTAAAGTTGGAATGAAAGAAGTTCACCTGAACGACAAGGAAATTCCCTCTATTAGATTATACGATACATCGGGAGGTTCCAGTTTTTGCCCCCCCACTACCCCATTCCAAACACAACGCGAAGCGGCTTTAAAAGGCATAATCACGCCGCAAATGGAATACGTTGCGATTAGAGAGGGAGTTGAGCCAAAAGTTGTTTTAGAAGAGCTTGCCAATGGCCGGGCGGTTTTGCCTGCGAACAAAAAGCATCCCGAATGTGAACCGATGATCATAGGTTCCAAATTCTTGGTGAAAATAAATGCGAATATAGGCAATTCTGCCCTTGGCAGCTCCATAGAAGAAGAAGTTGAAAAAATGTCTTATGCGGTGAAACTTGGCGCAGATACCGTTATGGATTTAAGCACAGGCAAAAACATAAGCGAAACCCGCGAAGCCATTTTGCGAAAATGCCCCGTTCCTATAGGCACCGTTCCCATTTACCAAGCACTGGAAAAAGCGGGCGGCAATCCGGCTAATTTAACTTGGGAAATTTACAAGCAAACTCTTATTGAGCAAGCCGAGCAAGGCGTTGATTATTTCACCATTCACGCAGGTCTTTTAAGGGATTGTATTCCCCTTGCGCTAAAAAGGACAACAGGCATAGTTTCTCGCGGCGGTTCTCTAATGGCTTGCTGGATGCAAAAGAAGGAACAGGAAAATTTTTTATACACCCATTTCAAAGAGATTTGCGAAATTTTAAGAGAATACGATATAGCCGTTTCTCTAGGCGATGGCCTGCGCCCCGGAAGTATCGCAGATTCCAACGATGAGGCTCAGTTTGCGGAATTGAAAACCTTGGGTGAATTGACAAAAGTAGCTTGGGAATTGGGCGTTCAGGTTCTAATTGAAGGTCCGGGTCACGTGCCGCTCAATAAGATAAAAGAGAATATGGATTTGCAATTAAAGCTATGCCACGGCGCACCTTTTTACACATTAGGTCCCTTGGTAACCGATATTGCCCCCGGATATGACCACATAACAAGCGGTATAGGCGCTGCCATTATTGGAATGCTCGGTACCGCAATGCTCTGTTATGTAACTCCAAAAGAGCACTTGGGTTTGCCAAACAAGCAGGATGTTCGCACAGGTGTAATAACATATAAACTTGCAGCTCACGCCGCCGATATTGCCAAAGGCAATGAGCAAGCCTTGTTAAGAGACAAAGCCCTTAGCCGTGCCCGCTTTGATTTTCGCTGGGAAGACCAATTTGCCCTCTCCCTTGACCCAGAACTAGCAGAGGCTTATCACAATGAATCTGCCAGTGGCAATGGAAAATACTGCTCTATGTGCGGTCCAGACTTTTGCGCTATGAGAATTTCTCAGGGAATCACAGACACTTGCAAATAGCACTCATAAAAGCTTTTGAAAAGCGGAAAAATCTGCAAGCGACCAATGCCTACAGACTTTGCAACGGAATTGCAGACGGCTTGAATGGTCTTGTTATTGACAAATACGCAAACCATTATCAAATTCAATTTTTCACACCGGAATTTTCAAAATTTGAAACAGAGATAGTAGAATTTTTAAAAGAAGTGTTCAGTCCCGAATTTATCGCGGTGAAATACAGGTTTATTGACTACAAGCAAATTAAAAAAGCATTTGGAGAAAATTCAAAAAACATTGTTTGCGAAAACGATATCAAATTCGCCGTTGATTTATTAGATACCTTGAACCCAGGTTTATTTTTGGATATGCGCGATGCCAGATTATTTTTTGCAAAACACTGCGAAGGCAGAGATGTTCTGAATTTATTTGCCTACACCTGCTCTTTTGCCATTTATGCTAGAAAGTACAAAGCTACTAAGGCGGTGAATGTCGATATAAGCAAAAAGAATTTGAATAAGGGCAAGGAAAATTATCTGTTGAACGAGATAGAACCGAGTCAAGGTGAGTTCTTTTGCGGCAGTGCGGAGGAATATATTGATTGGGCTATAAAAAAAGGAAAGAAATTTGGAGCAATAGCAATAGACCCACCCAGTTTTGCAAAGAACAGCAAGGAGACTTTTAGCCTTGCAAAAGACTTTGGCAATTTGGCAGAAAAAACGGTGAAAATTCTCGAAAATAATGGAGTTCTATTACTCGCAACTAATTATAGTAAATGGAGTTACGAAACTCTGCTAAAAACAGCGAAAAACTCTTTTGCCGCAAATGGAAAGTCCTTTAAGCTGCTAAAAAAAGGCATTCAGGGGCTTGATTTCCCGGGGAGCGGAGAGAGTAAGGAAAGCTGCATGAATTGGGTTGTGGGGGGTTGAATCAGACAACAAATTCTCTAGCATTCCTGAACATCTGCATCCAATAGCCGTCTCCTTCCATCTGCTTTGCCCAGGTGTTTTGGAGCATTCTGAATGCCCGCTCAGGGTGCGGCATCAAAATTAGAACCCTGCCGTCTTCGGAGCTTAAACCCGCTATACCCTGTGGGCTGCCATTCGGATTCAGCGGGTACATTTCCGTTGGCTTGTGTTCATTGTCAACATAGCGAATACTAATCAGGCTCTTTTCCAAATCCTCATCGCTTGCAAATTCCGCTCTCCCCTCTCCGTGGGCTATAGGTATTGGAATAACCCAATTCTCCATTCCCTTGAGCAGAACAGAGGGAGATTTTTCAACTTTAACGCTCACAAAGCGAGCCTCAAAACGTTCAGATAAATTCTGCTTGAACTTGGGCCAATGTGCGGCACCGGGTATAATGCTCTTCAAGTTGGAAAGCATTTGGCAGCCATTGCAAACACCGAGCGAAAATGTGTCTTTTCTCTCAAAGAATTTCTGAAAAACATCGCGTGCCCTTTCGTTGAACAAAATGCTCTTTGCCCAGCCCTCCCCTGCACCCAAAACATCTCCATAACTAAAACCACCGCAAGCCACCAAACCGGAAAATTCGCTCAAATCCATTTTCCCATTTATAATATCGCCTGTATGAACATCTATTGCTTTGAATCCGGCTTTGTCAAAAGCTGCTGCCATTTCCACTTCGCCATTCACGCCTTGTTCGCGAAGGATTGCGATTAGGGGTTTGCTCGCTTTTGGCGGTGTGGCTGCGAAACTTACAATGTGTGCGTTGATTCCCTTATCCTGTTCGCTGCATTTCCACTCGTATTCCTGTTTTGCGTAGTCTGGGTTATCGCGAAGTTTTGCTATTTCATAAGAAGTTCTGCTCCAAATTTTTCTCAGCTCGGATAAATTTTCCTTGTATTCACCTATCTTTAAGCAGAAATCATCTGTCAATTTTCCAATTTTTTCAAATGGGAACAACTTGCAAGCTGCTCCAAAATCACTTTCTTTAATCTGTAAAACAGCACCCAATTCTTCGTTAAAAAGAAATTCAACGGTTTTTTGTTCCAACTCCACTCCTGTGTGTCCAGCAAAAGCCATTTCTGCAAGTGTTGTGAAAAGCCCGCCATCGGAGCGGTCGTGGTAAGCCAAGATTTTGTTCTCTGAGTTTAGGGTTTGAACCGCGTTAAAGAATTGTTTTAAGAGCTGGGCGTCTGCATCTGGAACTTCGCCACCTATTTGGTTGAACACTTCGCAAGCTATTGAACCGCCCATTCTGTTTTTGCCTTGACCTAAATCCGCCAGAATTAGGATTGAATTTTCAACTTTTTGAAGCTCAGGAGTTAAACTTTTGCGGACATCTTCGCAAGGAGCAAATGCGCTTATTATCAAGGAAACAGGCGAAGTTACGACTTTTTTCTCTCCGCTTTCTTCCCAAATTGTGCTCATGCTCATGGAGTCTTTGCCAACGGGAATGGCAATGCCAAGTTTGGGGCAAAAGTCCATTCCAATAGCTTGAACAGCCTCGTATAAAGCGGCTCCCTCCCCTGCTGTCGCGGGGTTAGCCATCCAGTTTGCGGAAAGGCGTATTTTTGAAATATGGCTTATTTTTGCCGCGGCTATATTTGTTATTGCCTCCGCCACTGCCATTCTGGCAGCAGCCGCTGAATTCAGCGAGGCGAGCGGAGTGCGTTCCCCAATGGAAAAAGCCTCCCCTTTTGTGGAATCCAAGGTGCTTGTCGTCACCGCACAGTCCGCAACAGGAACTTGCCAAGGACCAACCATCTGCTCACGAACAACCATACCCGTCACAGAACGGTCGCCTATTGTGATTAAAAATCCCTTGTCTGCCACGGCGGGGTGAGCTAGGACACGGTGAGCGATTTCGTTAGTAGGGGCGCGATTAATCGCGCCCTTACTAACGGTAATCGTGCCACTAACGGTAATCGCGCCACTGACAGGGTGTGCTGCGTCTTTGCGGAGCATTTTTGGTGGGTTGCCGAGCAGTAATTCAATTGGAATATCTATGGGGTTGTTTTCAAAATGCTCATCGCTTAAAATTAAATTCTGTTCCTCAATGGCCTCACCTGCAATGGCAAAGGGGCAGCGTTCCCTTTCGCATAGCTCTTTGAATGTTGGCAGGCTTTCTTTGGAAATTGCCAGCACATAACGCTCCTGAGCCTCGTTGCACCATATTTCCAGTGGGCTCATTCCTTTTTCCTCGCTTGGAATATCGCGCAAACGGAATTTGCCGCCAAAGCCAGCATCTTTCACCAATTCGGGGAGCGCATTTGAAAGACCCCCCGCCCCCACATCGTGGATAAAGGCTATGGGATTTTTTTCTTCCAATGCCCAGCACCTGTCTATAACCTCTTGGCATCGCCGTTGCATTTCTGCATTGCCGCGCTGAACACTTGCAAAATCCAAATCTTCGCCACCGCTTCCGGTTGCCATTGAACTTGCCGCCCCTCCCCCCAACCCAATGAGCATAGCAGGACCGCCCAGCACAATTAGCAAATCGCCTTCTTTAAGAGAGCCTTTTTGAACGTGGCTAGCTTTTATATTGCCTATTCCGCCCGCGAGCATTATGGGCTTGTGATAGCCGCGAATTTTCCCATTCACCTCTTGCTCATAAGTTCTAAAATAACCGCAAATATTCGGCCTGCCAAATTCATTGTTAAATGCCGCCGCGCCGAGAGGCCCGTCAATCATTATTTGCAAAGGGCTTTCTATGCGACCTGGTTTTCCAAAATCTCGCTCCCAAGGCTGAACATAGCCTGGTATTTTCAAATTGGAAACAGAAAATCCGCACAAACCCGCTTTGGGTTTTGAACCTATGCCCGTTGCGCCCTCGTCTCTAATTTCGCCGCCGCTTCCAGTTGCTGCACCCGGGAATGGGCTAATTGCCGTTGGGTGGTTGTGGGTTTCCACCTTCATCAAGATATGCACAGGTTCTCTGTGCCAAGCGTATTCATTGCTCGTTGGCTCTGCGTAAAAACGGGCGGCTTCAAAACCTTCCATCACAGCGGCATTGTCTTTGTATGCGCTTAAAATGCCATCTGGCGAGCATTTGTAGGTATTTTTTATCATTTGAAACAGGGATAAATCCTGTTTTTCCCCATTTATTTCCCACTGCGCATTGAATATTTTATGGCGGCAATGCTCGGAATTTGCCTGCGCAAACATCATAAGTTCAACATCACTTGGGTTTCTTTTCAAGCCTTTGAATCTCTTTGTTAAATAATCCATTTCATCGCTGGAAAGCGCAAGCCCAAGTTCTGAATTGGCTTTTTCAAGAGCGGCTTTGCCCTGCTCCAAAACGGAAATTCTGCTCAGTGGTTTTGGTTCGTTGTGAGTGAATAAGGCGGCAAGCTCTTTTTGTTCGTGAAAAATCTGCTCGGTCATTCTGTCAAAAAGAGTGTTCTCCGGTGGCAATCCATCTGTAAAATTCCAAACCACCGCTCTCTCTATGCGTTTAATTGCAGAAAGCCCGCATATATGCACTATATCCGTAGCCTTTGAACTCCAAGGGCTAATTGTGCCAGCTCGCGGTGCTACGATAATTGTCCCCGTGTCTGTGTCAGTAAGGGCGCGATTAATCGCGCCCTTACTGACAGGGTGTGCCGTTCCATATTCCAGGAGTATTTCCAGTTTTTTGTATTCTTCTGGGCTTAGGTCTCTTGTGGTTTCTGCTATGTGCAAATATTCCGCACTTATTCCTTTTACCGGAAATTGCGAAAGCCTGAAATTTGAAACGGCAATAGAGCCGCGAATAAAGAGCATAGGGGTAAGGTAGAAATTTCTATATTCACCGCATGACCCCCCTGATGAAACAATACTACGATGTAAAAGCGGCTCACCCAGGCTGCGTGTTGTTTTTTAGAATGGGAGATTTTTACGAACTCTTTGAAAACGATGCGGTTGTTGCTTCAAAAATTCTCGGAATAACGCTCACAAGCCGCAACAATGGCGGAGCAAAAGAGCAGGCTCTTTGCGGATTCCCCTACCACGCCGCAGAGCGATATGTTCCAAAAATGCTTTCGGCTGGCTATCGCGTGGCTATTTGCGAACAAATGGAAGACCCAAAGCTCGCAAAAGGCATAGTTAAAAGAGAGGTTGTGGAAGTAATCTCTGCGGGAACCAGCTTTTCCGAAAATAATTTGGAGGCAAAACAGTCCGCATATATAATGGCATTTTTCCCAAATACGGCTCTTGCAATCGCAGATATAAGCACAGGATATTTTGCCGTTGGAGAATCTTCAATAACAAATATTGAAAGCGAAATTGCAAGGCGAAACCCAAAAGAAATTCTTGTGCCAAGCGGTGCGGAAATATCCGCAAACATTCAAGCTCTTATCAACCACGATAAAATAATGCTCACGGAACTCCCGAGAAAGCAATTTGAAGCTGAGTTTTGCAACAGCGTTTTAGAAAAACATTTTGGCACACAAAACGAACTTTCCGACCTGAGCATCTCCGCAAGCGGTGCCCTGCTCTTTTATCTTTTGGAGCAAAAAAAATCGGGACTTAGCCACATAATAAAAATAGAGTCAATCCCTTGGAGCGATTATATGGCTCTTGACCCAGCCACTCAACGCAACCTTGAACTTACTGCCCCGCTTCACCCCGAAGACTCAAACTCCACGCTGCTCTCCGTTATGGATTTCACAAAAACCGCTATGGGCGGTCGCACTTTAAGGGAATGGATTTCGCACCCGCTGATTTCCATTGAACATATTTTAGACAGGCTTTCTTGCGTGGAAGAATTGGTTGAGAACCCAATGTCCATAGACGAAATAGGAGAGGCTCTAAAACCCATTCCCGATATGGAACGCGCAATGGGTCGCGTTGGCAGTTCAAGGGCAAATGCTCGTGATGTGCAGAGCCTTGGAAAATCGCTTTTGCAGGCAGAGCATATTGCAAGGATACTGAAAAAATTGAAAGGCAAAAAGTTTGGCGAAATAGCGAGCAAATTGGAACTTGCAAAAGGCAAAGGTCAAGAGATTTGCGCCTTGCTGAAAGACGAACTCCCTTTGACAATAAAAGAGGGAAATTTGATAAGAGAGGGAGCAAGCGATGAAATTGAGGATTTTAGGCAGGAGATAAAAAAGAAAAAAAATTGGCTTGCGAATTTGGAGTCAAAAGAAAAAGAAAGGCTTGGAATTCCCTCCTTAAAAGTTGGCTACAACAAAGTTTTTGGCTACTACATAGAAATAACAGCCACCCATTCTCACAAAAAAATTCCCCCCGAATATATCCGCAAGCAAACGCTTTCCACAGGCGAACGCTACATAACGCCAGAGATGAAAGATGCGGAGAATTTCATTTTGAACGCAGAGAGCCAGTTGTTTGAAAAGGAATACAAAATTTTTTGCAAGCTAAGGGATAAAGTACACGAATGGCGCGCAGATATACAAGCAATAGCCTTTGCCCTCTCCGAGCTTGACTGCCTCTCCTCGCTTGCCCTTGCCGCTCGCCGCTATGGATTTATCAAGCCTTATGTCAATAGAGACAACCGCATAAAAATTTTGGGCGGCAGGCATCCCGTGATTTCCACCCAAGCAGAAGTTCAATTCATTCCAAACGATATAGATATTTCAAACAACGAAACTCGCTTTATGCTAATCACAGGTCCGAATATGGCTGGCAAATCCACATATCTGCGGCAAACCGCCCTCATAACCCTGCTCGCCCAAACAGGCTCTTATGTGCCAGCAGACAGCGCGGAAATTGGAATTGTGGATAGAATTTTCACCCGCGTTGGGGCAAGCGACCGCTTGGCAAGAGGTCTTTCAACCTTTATGGTTGAGATGACAGAAACAGCAAATATTTTGCAAAACTCAACCCCGAACAGCCTAGTTCTTTTAGACGAAATAGGGCGAGGCACAAGCACATTTGACGGGCTTTCCATAGCTTGGGCGATAACGGAATTTTTGCACGATAATCCGCAAAAAGCAGCAAAAACAATTTTCGCAACTCACTACCACGAACTCACAAATTTAATAGAAGGTTTGGAACACGCTAAAAATTTTCAAATCTCGGTTAAAGAGAACAACGGAAAACTCCTATTTTTGCGAAAGGTTTTAGAAGGTGCTTGCGATTCCAGCTACGGCATTCACGTGGCGGAAATGGCAGGCGTTCCAAGCGAGGTAGTTCAAAGAGCAAAGCGAATTTTATTAAGGCTAGAAAAAGAAAAAATTGACCCAAGCGACAGCGCTCATAAACCCAAAGCGGCCCAGCTCTCTTTCTTTGAACCACCGCCCATAAGCGAGAACACAGAACTTTTGCTGAGAGAGTTAAAGGCGGTAAATCCCGATGATATGACACCTATTCAGGCCTTGCAGTTTGTTGGGAGGATTAAGGAGTTGGTGTGATTTACAACTACTCCCCAGCACGACCAGCGGATAGCAAATACAAAACCGACATTCTAACAGCAACCCCATTTGTGACCTGCTCCAGAATAACGGAATTCTCGCCGTCTGCAATGTCCGAATCCAACTCCACTCCCCTGTTTATTGGACCCGGATGCATAATTAAAACATTCTTTTTGGCGTGTTCCAAGGTTTGCCTTGTTATGCCGTAAAAGTTGCGGTATTCCCTTATGCTTGGCAAAAGAGAATCGTCCATTCGCTCTTTTTGCAGGCGAAGGGCAATAACAGCATCGGCTCCATCAACCGCTTTGGCAACATCGCAAAAAATTTCAACTGGAAGCATCTTCGGGTTGCGAGGCATAAGGGTTGGAGGTCCGCAAAAGCGAACTTTGGCACCCAAGGCATTCAAGCCCCAAGCATTTGAGCGGGCTACCCTGCTGTGCTTAATATCGCCAACAATGGTGACTGTTTTGCCGTTTAGGTTGCCCAAATTGCTCTCAATGGTGAAAATATCCAGCAGGGCTTGCGTGGGGTGTTCGTGCGCTCCGTCTCCGGCGTTCACAATAACGGCATCGGTGTGTTCAGATAAAAATTTTGGAACGCCTGTGCCTTTGTGCCGCACCACAACCACATCTATTTTCATCGCTTCTATGTTTTTAAGGGTGTCCAGCAGAGTTTCGCCTTTTTGAACGCTGGAACTAGAGGTTGCAAAATTCACAATATCTGCGGAGAGGCGTTTTTCCGCAAGCTCAAAGCTAATGCGGGTGCGTGTTGAGTTTTCAAAGAATAAATTTACAACGGTTGTGCCGCGTAGTGTGGGCAAAGTTTTTACCTTTCGTTCCAATACTTTTTTGAATCCGGTAGCTTCGTCTAAAATAGCTCTGATATCGTTTGCGCTAACGCCTCGCAAGCCGAGCAAGTGCTTGATTTCTAGCGCGCTCATGCAGGCTCTCCCTCTATTTCAACAAGCCAAACCGCAGTTTCTTTGTCGTAGGGGCTCACGCAAACTTTTATTTCTTGGTTGTGCTTCGTCTCTATTGAAATGCCCACATAATCGGGGGCTATTGGCAACTCGCGGCAACCTCTATCCACAATCACGCAGAGTTTCACCGCAGCCGGCCGCCCAAGGTCTAAAATAGCTTGCAAAGCGGCACGCACAGAACGGCCTGTGTATAGAACATCGTCTATCAAAATCACGGTTTTGCCCTCCACCTCGGCGGGCATTTCTATTATTTTAATGGAGGGATTATTTGTGCGTTTGCGATAGTGAAAATCGTCTCTGTAATAAGAATTGTCTATGGTGCCAACCGCAACATTTAAATTGTGTTTGCTGCTGAGTATTTCCGCTACATTCTTGGCTATTGGCACACCGCGGCTCGCCATTCCCATAAGAATAACCGAATCTTGTGCTGACTTTGCCCAAGCTACCACTTTTTCTGCCATATTGTCTATAACAGCCTTTATGCCTTCTTCATTCAGCAGTTCTTTTATTTTTTTGCAGGAATCATTCACGTACGGGAATTTAGAAAAAAATCTCGTGCCTATAAAGGCATAAATAGAGATTTTTTAATGTCCGCAGGACAGCCCGAAGGGCGAACCCTGCCCACGAAGTGAAACTGGCAGGGTGAGTAAAATTTTGGACTCATAGTTTCTATGAAAAAAGAAAGGATTAGTCGGCATTTCTTTCAAAATAGTAAAGTGGAGTGTCATATACATTCATTATTTCGGTAAGAGTTCCGTGTTTTCGCAAAACGGCTAAGCCATTTTCAATTTCATTAATACCATCATAAAAAAGCAAAGGTTTTTTTTGTGCGTGATTAGAAAAAATCAAGTAAGTTTTTCTGTTTTCAAGAATTAATTGTATCTCATTTCCCAAAATATCGAAACCCCATTCATTGTAGTCTTTTCCATATATTATATTGTTATCCGCAGCATTCCCGATTTTTTTTGCATTGTAGCCATTCTTATAACGAAATTGGATAATTGCTTCTGGATAAACATATAGTTTTTCATCGTCTTTTATATTCTCTTGAACATAAGAAATCAAAGGGTTAATTTCAGTTGTGGGAACATACATTCTATGCTTAGTGTACTCTAAACAGATTACAGACAAATACAAAATAAGGGCTACGAGGAAAGAAAATCCAATTGCGTTCATAATTTTTTTATTCTTTGCTTTATTTAAAACAATATCGGCTCCAATTGGGGTGAAAATAAAAACTATTGCTGGTAAGAACAGCCATAAACGACCCGTCAAAGGCCACTTGCCTATTGATGAAGCCAAAAATGCAAACGATAAAGATAATACCAAGGAACAAGCTATTTTATTTTTGGATTTGCACAATGAATAGACACCAAGTAAAGCAAACGGCACAAAAAACCAAACTAAAGCACTACGACGTTCTTTAGCTGAAAGTATTGACCCTATTCGACGTATTACACTTCGATTCCTAGCATCCTCACCCCAAAATATTTTCATACCTTCAGTTGCAGGCTGCAACCACCAATGATAATACAGAGCAAATATCGCAAGAATGACTATTCCAGATATGGCAATATAAAGCATTTGTTTTTTGTTCTTATTCAATATAGCAGAGACAAATTCAAATGATAACGCCCCTCCTATGAAAAACACCGCTGGGGATGAAAACCCCAAAATCAAAATATATGAAACTGTTAATATCGGTAGCTTTATTTTACCTCGCGTATAATAAGAATACAAAAAAGTGATTAAAAGAACAAAGAATGCATCGCTCATATAAGGTTTTAATTCATTGGAATACCAAATATAACTCGGGAGTAATGCGCTCATAACCACAACAAAGGCTATTTTACAATTATTAAAATTAAAAATCTTTTTTAAAAATATTACTTCTAAAATCAATAAACCAATAAATGCAAAAAATGAGAATATTCTCAAAGACCCTTCTGAATATCCAAATATAGAACCTACTGCTTTTACAGCAGTCACATACAAAACAGGTGCGGACTGGCAGGCTGCCAAAGGCAGAGTAAGCAGTTCAAGCCAATTTCGCGAAACTATGCTTTCTGCAAGAGCGGCTTCATCGTTCCAAAGGGAACGGCATTTTATATACATAATTATTCTTACAATAACGCTCATCGCAACTATTGCGATTGAAGCGAATATAAGTATATTCTTATTTTTCACCATAAAACTCCGAATATGTTACTTCAAATATGAAGTAACATATAAAAATCGTATAGTTATTAGAGCTGCCCTCCGTCAAATTTATATTAGGAAAATGCTGGTCGGGGTTCAGACAATGGGAAATTTAAAAATACAAGCTAATCCCAAAAATATGATTAGCTTTTAACGCTGCACGGTTTTGATAGGCGTATTCTATGTCGGCAAAGCCGAGTTTGATTGCAAAGCCTGCACTTAAAGCATTGTTTTCTTCGCTGGAAATGGGATAGCCAAAACGCACAGAAAATACTTCTCTGTACATTATTTCTAAACCAGAGCGCAGTTCCGGTTCTTGAAAATCGTTTCTTCTATATAAATCTGCGGATAAGGCACCGGTGAAGCCTAGAAAAAGCGGATAGCTGCCCGTTATGCCGGCTTGTACGGAAAGAGGGGCTGTTTCTTTTTCTATCCAGCCAAAATTGTTGAAAATAGCTCCAAAGGCAAAATATTTCTGAAAATCATATTTAACTCCCCCATCAAACAAAATTCCGCTCTTATTGTAATCCTCTACATTTTGATTTGCATAGCGAACCGTTAAGCCCGCGCTCATGAAATTGAAAGTCCTCGCAATCCCAAGCTGTGCAGCGATAGTTCCGGCCGCAAAAGAAGAACCATCTGAGGTCAAACCATCGTCATTATAGCCTTCTAGTTCTTCAAAATTAAGCGATTCCATTCCCGCGGTTAAATGCCAGCTTCCAAGCATGGAATGAGCGAGCATAGATACTTTGCTTGCACCTATATATTCAGAAAATTCAGTTTTTGAAAAGCTGAGAGACGGAGAATTACCAGAAACAGGGGCTAGTGGGTTTCTCATTGCTTCGCTCTCGCTCCTTGGGCTTGCTATTCCCGCACCAGAAAGAGCAGCACTCCTAGGAGATGTTGGCATAGAGAGCATTTTCATAGAGCCTGCGCCTGGCTCTACGTGCCAATACTCACCTGCGAGCGCAAAAATGGGCAATAATAGAAATGCGCACAGAGCAAAACGGATAAACACCAATTAAATGTAGAAATTTCTACTTTAATGCTAATGGAAGAAAAAGACCCAAGCAAAGTTCAGCTAAAAACCATTTTAAAAGGAAATGCAGCTATGGCAATTAGGCCTGCGGCTATGGCAGGTTTTAAAGTAGCAGATTTTCAAATAAATCCAGCAGCAAGAGAAACTGTAGAAGACCGTCTTAAAAACGAAGTTGCAGCCTTGCAAGGACAAGTAGCGGGTCTCAACGGAGAAGTAGCACGCTTAAAACAGAAAAACGAGCAAGACTCAAAAGCTGGATACGATAAAGGTCTCCAAGAAGGCAAAGCTTTGGGCGCAAAAGACGGCGAAAAAAAAGCTAAGGAAAAATTCGATGCTGACTTAAAAAACTTGCAAGCCAGCACCGAGAAAACATTGGAATCTTTAGCTTTGCAGCAAAAAGAAAATTTTGAAAAAATTGAAAATGCCACCGCCGAAATTGCAATAGCAATAGCAAAAAAAGTTTTTTGCGAAGAAGTAGCTCAAAATCCAAACATAATAGCTAAAGTGATTAAAGAAACCTTTACATTCCTCGGGCAAGAAGAAAAACTGAAAATTCGTCTAAATCCTGGAGACGTAGCCTCTGCGGAAGAAACAGAATCTATATGGAAACCCATGTTGAATTCATTGAAGAGCATTGAGCTTGTTATTGATAACTCAATAGAACAAGGGGGTTGCCTGCTTGAGTCGGAAAACGGCTCTTCTATTGATATGCGATTAGAAACAGTATGGGGACATATTGAAGAAACGGTAAAAAGAATTTATACTAATTAAGCCACGCACCAGCCCAGTTCGCGTGGTCGCAATCTTTGTCGCCGTTATCTTGTGTTTCAAGTTCAAGAACCTTAACTCCACTGATATCAACGTTCAAAGAATCTATTTCGTGGGAGGTTAAAACTCTTGAGCGGTAAAGTTCTTTCCCATCTCCTTTAACCACCCAAATAGCACCATTACCGCAGGCAGATTCATCGTCTAAACCTATATAGCTGTGAAATTTTTTATATGACCCATTTAAATTCCAAGTTAGTTTTGAAGCGGCGTGTGAGCCAATTCCAAATTCAAAAATTCTCCCATCTATCCTCATAGCGTTGTTCTCAACGGATTTGCCCATTTTAGGTTCTCCCCAAGATTGTTCTGCATGGGCGGGTTTTAATTCTTGGAGAAGGGCATTTTCGGAGCGAATAAAGAACTGCGTTTCTTTTTTAACAGTATCGCTTTCGGGCAGTGCCATTAAAACAGCATAGTGCAAACCTGGGTTTTCCACTAGCGCGCTATTTTTACCCTTTTCCAAATTCAAAAATTCCACTCCATTCACAAAAATCTTGTACTCAACCAAAGTATCTGGCAGCATCCATTCAATTTCTTTTTTATCCTCGTTCCACCTTATGCTTGCAGCATAGTTTGATTCTCCCCTTTTTTTCCCTATTTTGAATGCTTCAAGCGGGTAGCCAAAGGGTTTGGTTTGCGAGAAAATTCTCTCTGTTTTGTAGTCGTTTAAAATTCCGTCTATGGTGCTTGTGGTTTTAAAGCCAACAACTCTGGATTTTTTATCCACTTCGCCATAACCATCTTGCCCGCGCACAATGTAAATATTATCTCCAGAAAAATTCCGCCATTCTTCTAGCTCTCTTGAAGACCAACCTAAAAACTGACGCTCAGAAAAACCGTTAAAGCCACTAGCAAGCATTTGCCAGGGGCGAGCATAAATGAACACTGAATTTTTTGGAAGTTTTTTTAACTCTGTATTTAAAAAATTTTCTTCTGCTAGTAGTTTATTATTTCTGTATAAAATATTTTCGTTAAAACTTTCTCTGTGGTGCAAAGAAAGAAAACAAGCCAAAACCGCAGCAATGCCGCACACAATTTTTGACCTGCCCCGAGAAACATCGCAAAGACCAGTTCCCATTACAATGGCAAAAAGCGGAAGCGCAACAAGCACATATCTTTGGTTAATATCTATTTCAAATGTTCCAGAAACGTTAAAGAGAATAACCGCTATTTGCAAACAGAACAAGGCAAACATAAGTGCTGCCCACCTGTATTTTTTTTGAAAGGCAACCACATACAAAAGCCAGGCAAAACTTGCAAAGAGCAAAAGAGTGTAGCTTGTGTAAAACGGATTTTTCAAAAGCCCGTCTTGCGCAAGTTCTGAATTCCACATTATTTTAATATTGCTCATTAAGTTGAACTTGAAATTCTCAAATGAATGTGCAGCGTGTTCGCCTCCCTGAAAATCATAGCCGCGGTAGGCTATCATTGTGTTTATGGCAGGCCAAGAAGCGAGCATTGTAAGAGCGGTGAAGGCAGCAAGGCGATATGTTTTTTCCAAAAAATAAGAATGGTAGTAAAGAACAAAAGGAATAAAGCAGAACAGAGTTTCTTGCCTAGTTTGGGCAAAAAACCCGAGCATGGGAATTATCAGGGCAAAATGTTTAAAATTAATTTCTTTGGGCGGAACAAGGGAATAAAATGTGAGCAAAAGCGCAAATAAAAATACATATAAAACCTCTGTTGAGGCAGAGCGGGACTGCATTAAAAATATGGGTTGGCTCGCCAAAAAAATTGCGCAAGCAAGGGCAAGCCATTCATCTTTTGTAAATCTGAACATTGCAAAAAACAGGAGAAGCACGGAGCCAAGCGCAAGCGGCAAATTTAATCTTAGTGATGTTTCTCTGTTTGCTTCAGCAAATAAAAAAGCAACGCTTTGCACAAACGCAAAAGCCTTTCCTTTAAAATTATTCACCACATCTTCGCATTTAAGAGCACCATCTTTCCAGGAACCTTGGTTGCACACTCCCCCGCTTTGGCTAAAGCGCATTTCAAGCGCCATTGATTCCCAGCTGGTTTCATCGCTCAACACCCTATGCTGCAAGCTTATTTGCGTGGCTGCAAAAACTGCGAATAAAATTAGGAGAGCCGCTACGCAAAGCATGGAAAATTTTGAGGGCAAATAATTTTTTACACGTTGCAGAATTTCTTTTGCGTTCAAAACTAAGGCTATGCAAAACCAAACGAATATGGCAAGCACGGCATAGTAGCCCCATTTTATATCCCAAGTTTTAGCATAGTTCTGCGGAATTTTTTGAAACAAGAAGAATACCCCCGCAAGCACGGGAGCGGCATACACGCCAGCTACCAACCACTGGCTTATTGTCTCTTGTATTTTATTGCGCATTTACGTAATAAGCATTAACAAGTTTTCCATCTTGCTTAATGGCCAAAAACTGTTTGCCTTTGGGCAAACTTCCCTTTATTTCATAAAGATTTTCGCTTTTGTATTCCGCAGGAATGTTTGTTCCTTTGTTCAAGTCTGGAACTAGCAGGGTTTCTTTTGGGTCCACACCGCAATCTGGGTGCTTTTTGGAAGGTTCAGACAGCACAGGGTAAGAAGTTACTTCTATTGGCGAAGTAACAGAAGTTGCTATTTTAGAGAGAAAGGCTACCTCTATTGGAACGTTGGCCGGAGGTGGCAAGGTATTCTCGTCTTTCTTTTTTGTAGTTGGATTTTCTGTGGTGAATTTTATGCGAAAGGCAAGAAGGCTTTCTTTGCAAACGGGCTGATAAACTGCGTTAGCCTTTATTTTCTCAGCCTCTTTGCCTTCAATGGGTCTGTAAAGCCCGGGTGCAACGTCTTGCCTGTAAATAAATATGTTTTGTGTCACATTCAAATTATCTTTGGTTATTGAAAATTTCACTTGACCTTGAGAATACTTGGGTTTGCCAGCCTGCAAGGTATAGGTAGAATCCGATAGTGGCACTCCTTCAAACTTAAATTTGCCATCTGGCAAGCCGCCCGGGATTTTTTGTGATGTAAAGGTTGTGCCTTTTATCCAGACGGTTGGCAGTTCAACGGCTTTTCCGCTAAATGGATCCATAATGGTACCGGAAATTGAACCTTTTTTTCCGCAAGCCACAAGGGCAAGCACGGCAAGAGCAGTAAAGAGTAGAGTTTTATTCATAGGGGGTAATATAGTAACTTTTTTGTTTTACTATATTCCCTTTGTCAATAAGGAGTTAATATTATGGCAAAAAGAGTTTATCTTTTCGGCAAAGGCATAACAGAGGGCAATGGGGGGCAACGCAATTTGCTCGGTGGCAAAGGGGCTGGGCTTGCAGAAATGGCTAAAAGGGGCTTTAATGTTCCCCCAGGTTTCACAATAACAACGGAAGTTTGCACCGCGTATTACGCAAATAAACGCAAAATGCCCGCAGGTTTGAACGAAGAGGTTAAAAAAGCCGTAGGTGCAATAGAAAAGCATACCGGAAAGCAATTCGGCGGTCATAAGAATCCCCTACTCGTGGCTGTTCGCTCTGGAGCTAGGGAATCCATGCCCGGAATGATGGACACAATTTTGAACCTCGGCTTGAACGATACAACCGTGGAAGTGCTAAAAGCAAAGAGCAACAACGGCAGATTTGCCTACGATTCTTACCGCCGCTTTATTCAGATGTATTCTGGCGTTGTTCTGCAAATTGAACGCGCAAACGAAAATCAACACGACCCCTTTGAAATAATAATTGAGGAAGCTCGCAACAAAAGAGGCGTTAAGCACGATAACCAGCTTCCCGAAGAGGATTTGAAATCCATAATTGAGAAATTCAAAAAACTTGTTTTGGAAAAAACAGGAAAACCTTTTCCGAGCGACCCTTACAAGCAGCTTGAAGGTGCAATAGGAGCCGTATTCGCAAGCTGGATGAACGAGCGCGCTATTCTATATCGCCGCAAATACAAAATTCCCGAAGAATGGGGAACCGCAGTTAATGTTCAATCTATGGTATTTGGAAATATGGGCGATAGCTCCGGCACGGGAGTAGCCTTTACCCGCAACCCTGCAACAGGCGAAAACGAGTTCTACGGAGAATTTTTGGTGAATGCCCAAGGCGAAGATGTGGTGGCTGGAATTCGCACACCTCTTAAAATTTCTGCAATGGCAACCACTCCAAATTTGGAGCATTGCTACAAAGAACTCTGCGATGTTCGCAAACATCTCGAAAAAGAATTTGGCGATGTGCAAGATTTTGAATTTACAATAGAAAACGGCAAATTGTATATGCTTCAAACACGCAACGGCAAACGCACCGCAAGGGCTTATGTGAAAATTGCCCGCGATATGGTGAACCAAAAACTTATGACACCCGAACACGCAATAGAAAGCGCAGACCCAGAAGCCCTTGAACAGTTGCTTGCGCCTGTGTTTCATAAAGAGTCTTATCAAAAAGCGATTAACGCAAACCTTCTGCTCACAAAAGGCTTGCCAGCCGGCCCCGGTGCTGCTACCGGAACCCTCGCTTTTACCGCAGAAAAAGCGGAACGCTGGGCAACTCACGGACCTGTGGTTTTGGCACGTGTGGAAACTAGCCCCGAAGATTTACGCGGTATGCTCGCAGCAAAAGGCATAGTAACCGCAAAAGGCGGTGTGTCTAGCCACGCAGCGGTGGTTGCAAGGCAAATGGGCAAAGTTTGCGTTGTTGGTGCTTCCGAAATTGACATAAATTACAGCACCGGAGTTTTAACTTGCGGCGATAAATCCATTAAAGAGGGAGAATTCATCTCAATCAACGGTTCCACAGGCGAGGTTTTGATAGGCAAAATAGATACAGCACCATCTGAATTGATACAAGTGCTTATAGACAAAACCATGGCTCCAAAAGATTCTGAATTATTCACAGAATACGATTTTGTAATGAAACTCGCAGACAAATATCGCAAACTCGGTATTCGCACAAACGCAGACCAACCGGAACAGGCTATAAACGCGGTGGCCTTCGGAGCGGAAGGCATTGGTCTTTGCCGCACGGAACACATGTTCTTCAAAGGAGACCGCATTGATTATGTACGCGAAATGATAATTTTTGCAGCGGAGTACGCAGAATATAAATCCAAGTTAGCACAGAGACCGGGCGATGCGGTTTTGCTGGAAAATGAATATCACATTCCAATAATGCATTTTAAGCAAGCACTTGAAAAACTTTTGCCAATTCAGCAAGAAGATTTTGAAGGCTTATTCAATGCGATGGGAGAGAGACCAGTTACCGTGCGCTACTTAGACCCGCCTTTGCACGAATTTTTGCCGCAGAACAAAGACCAGATAGATGAACTTTCTCGCAAACTGGATGTACCTTTTGAAAGGGTTTCTCAAACAGTTCATTCCCTTCACGAGTCCAACCCTATGCTTGGGCACAGAGGTTGCCGCTTGGGTATTGTATATCCCGAAATTTCCGAAATGCAAAGCCGCGCCTTGTTCCGTGCTGCCCTCGCTGTTGCTGCCAAAAACAAAAAATCTCCAAAACCAGAAATTATGATTCCTTTGGTTGGTTTTGAACGTGAGCTTGAATTGCAGCTTGAACTTGTAAACAGAGTGGCAAAAGAGGAATTTGCCGCAGCCAAACGCACATTGGAATATAAAGTTGGAACGATGATCGAAATTCCGCGAGCTGCAATAATGGCAGAGCAAATTGCCAAGCACGCACAGTTCTTCTCTTTTGGAACAAACGACTTAACCCAAACCACGCTGGGTATGAGCCGAGACGATGCTGGGCATTTTTTGCCATTCTATGAAAAAGAAGCAGGCATTGTGAAAAGCAATCCTTTTGCCACATTAGACCAAATTGGCGTTGGCAAACTTATGGAAATAGCTGTTCAAGGCGGCCGCAAAACCCGCCCAGACATAAAGCTCGGAATTTGCGGAGAGCACGGCGGCGACCCTGCTTCCATAGAATTCTGCAATGGCTTGGGTTTGAGTTACGTAAGTTGTTCCCCGTTCAGAGTGCCTGTGGCTCGCATTGCAGCGGCTAAATCTGCGGTGAAAGCGATGCAATCAGTGGCAAAACCTGTGGAAAAACCAACCGCCAAAAAAGCGGTAAAATCAGTCAAGGCAAAGAAAGTTGTGAAGAAGGTTAGGAAGAGATAATTTTCTAACTCACTCAACTTCCATAAAAAAATTCCCATTTGCATCGCTTTCGAAAACAACAGTTTCGCCGGTCTTGCATTTGAATTTTAGCACTGTGTAAAGTTTGGGTGGAACTCCTCGGGAAAAAATTTCATCCAGTTCTTTTTCGGAAATCAAAAAAGAATTTTGCACAGCTTTGAATTTTTCAATGTCCCAGTCAAAAAGCTCCGGGGTTGTATATACAAAGGCTTGGAGCATAAGAGCAAATTCGCTCCCGAAAAAATCCCTGTAATTTTTAACTATCTCAGCTTTTTCTTGGAAAGTTTTTGTTCTAAAATTTTTTGGAAATGGCATTTTCTCCTTATCATCGCTTTTATATGCCATTCTTATATTTTTTCCCTCGGCTATAAGGCGCAAATTATCGCTATCTTTGTGAAAATACAAGCAAGGAGAATTTTTTTTGCAAGGCGGTTTGCCTTGCTGCAAATCAAAAGCAGCAAAGCCACTCCCCTCTTTGAATATGAATTTAGGGCTCTCTGCGCTGTTTGCAAAAACGCATAGCAATAATAGCAAGCATAAAAGATATTTGAGCATAATCACCTGTAAAGTTTATTCACACCCCCAAAAATTGCTTTCATATTTGCACGCAACGTATCACTTGAAATGCCTCTGCCAACAACGGTTTTCCCATTTGCGGAAAGAGTAATTTCAGAGAGTGCCCTGCCAGCCCACAGTTTATCGGCTTCGCTAACCACGCTTTGATTGTAGCTGTTCAATTCCACAGGCAAGCCAATCTCGCGAAAAAGTATCAGAGCCGCTTCTATGGGACCTTCTGCCGATATAGACTCTTCCATTTGAGCACCATCTTTTTGGAATCTGAACACAAAACTGTTTCCTTCAACATCTATGGTGCGGAAAACTAATCTGCCATTTAAATTGCAACATTTTTGCTTGAACACTTCTAAAATTCTGGAATGTGGAAGTTCTCCTTCTTTTTCACTGATTTCTTTTAGCACAGGTTGCAACTCTGCGGCTTCGTCTAATTCAACGGGATAACCGTTGTGGCTCAAAATTTCATAAACGGCAGTTTTTCCGCTTTGGCTTGTGAATGCCAAAAGGTCATTTTCGTTTCTGCCTATGAGCGAATAGTCTATGGGGCGGTAAGCACCTTTTTTCATATTCTTGGTTTTTGCCGCGCCATCTTGGTGAATTCCGCTTCTGTGAGCTATTACGTCTATGCCCACAAGCGGTGCTTTTGCGTAAATTGGCACTTGCGCCCACTTGCTAGTCAGCAAGGCGGTTTCGTAAATTTCTTCCAAGTGCAAATCCATCTCAACTCCGCTGTTGTGCAGAGCAACGGCAACCTCATACATATTTGTGTTTCCAGAGCGTTCTCCAAGCCCATTCAAGGCACATTCCATTTGCGCTGCACCAGCAAAGTAGCTTTCAACGGTGGCGGCTGTTGCCATTCCCAAATCGTTGTGGCAATGCACGGAAATGGTTATGTCTTTTGGCAAGGCTTCTGCAACCTTGCGAACCATATCCACGTAAATCAAGGGGCGGTAGCGTTCCACCGTATTTGGCAGGTTAATTGTGGTTGCACCTGCTTTTACTATTTGTTTAAGAGATTCAAGCACAAAATCAAAATTTTCAACGCAATCTCCAAAATGTTCGGGGCTAAATTCAATATCGCCCTTTTCGCCAACCAAGGATTTTGCAAAAGCAACGGCTTCTATGGCTTGCTGCCTAACCACAGCTGGTTCCAGTTGCAAAACATTTTCCATACTGAGCGGACTCATCGCCAAAAACACGTGTATGCGCGGTTTTGGTGCATCTTTAATCGCGTCCCAAGCCCTTTGAATATCAACGTTTTTTGACCTAGCCAAAGCAGATATAACAACATTTTCCGGTGCTATCCTCGCCAAGTTTTGGCAAGACTCAAAATCCATTTCACTCGCAATTGGAAAACCGACCTCAACTGCTTGAACGCCAAGTTTAAGCAACTGCTTGAACACCACCTCTTTTTCCTCTTTGTTCCAAGGTTTAGCAAGTGCTTGATTGGCATCTCGCAAAGTGATGTCATAAAAAAACGGCTTTCTGTTCATTTTATTGTTGCCTCCGAGGGAGAAGATAGAAAATGGCTTTCTATATTCCCCTTATGTTTTCACAATACCTCTCTCAATCTGCTCTCAAAGGCAGCGTCAAAGATTTAATGACCTCTGGCCTTGCCGTGGAATTTATCCAACCTTGGTACACACCGCTCACCACAACGCCCTCAACCACAGGCATCGCGCTCGGCGGGATAGGCAGCGCATATACGGTGACGCCCGCTGGCACCACTCCTGTTATGCACTTTTTGCCCGGAATTCAGGTTCGCGGCGAAAAAGACGGAGATTTAAAGCTAAACGATTTTTATTTCAAAGAGTCAGTTCAAGGTTCGCCGTTTTTTGTAGAGAATGTTAAGGCGGCTTATGAACTGCTCTCTTTCTTTCCGCTTGTGGATATAAAAGGAAATGCCCTTGTGCCGCAAGGTCTGAGTGCCGAGGGAATGGCAAAACATCTTGAACAATCAACAAAAAAAGGCGATTTGTATGCTGCAAACGAAGAAAACTTGAACCGCTGGCATATAGAATGGAGTCGCCGCACAGAGGCAATGCTCGCTAACAATACACGCGATGCTCGCTTTCAACGGCTTTGGCTGATAGATTTTTTCAACGGGCTTTTGGGCGAAACACCGGAGAGACAAGGCTCTTTAACCGCAGCTTGGGGCGAAAACCAAGAGATTTGTGAGCAGCAAGGCTATGACCCAGAACTCATGGAATACTGCGCGCTCTACCCTATTTCTGCAACAAAATATATTTCCAAAAAAACGGCAAATATACGCAAAATCCAAATTTCACCTGTGTTGCCCGGCAGCGAAAGGATGAGCAGTTTGCCGGTGAGCGCAACCATTTTTGAATTGGAAAACCCAACTAACAAAACACGCGAAATTACCATTGTGCAAATGCAAGATAATCTTTGCGGATATAATGTTCTAAAAGATAGGCACGGGGTTCAAGATTCCTCTTTTGTTTTGCAGCCAAATGCAAAATACCAAGAAGCTCAGACCTATGGGCAAGTTCAGTCGGATGGCCGCAATACAATTGGCATTGAATTTTACACAAGAAAATTCCAAGCAGAATCCGATTGCGCAGGCAGAATGGCAATAGCTGCCACTTGGAACCCCGGAACCATTGCGCAAGCAAGCACAAAACCCATGTTCTACAAACAAGACGGGGCTTCAGTTTTGAAAGGTGCGTTGCTCTCCGGCAGGGTTAGCAAAAGCTGGGTAAAAAATGTTTATAGCGGTCGCGAAACAATGGCTGGCGTGCTTTGCGTAACCGTTGTGCTTCCCCCAAACACAAGCACAAGGGTTCAGTTCTCGCTTGCCCTGGACTTCCCTCTCATAAGAATGAATGGCTTAACCAGCGTAAAAAAATACACAGAATTTTACCCAGACCCAGACAAACGTGTGAAACCGATGCTCTCTGAATTTATAGAGGCAATTCCTCGCTTGGAATCTGTGATTCCTCAAAACTACAACAAACTTGTTCCAGAACATTCAAGCAAAAATTTCAAAACTCTTGCGATAAATACCCTGAGTTTTTTGCCAGAGGCAACCGTTTGGGATAAAGACGATAGATTCTTGGTTCGCGAATGTGCGGATTATCCTTTCTTCAACAGTTTGGATGTTTATTTTTACGGTTCATTCAGTTTGTTGGCTCTTTTGCCGCGGCTTGATGGATGCGTTATGCGCAATTTTGCAGATGCGGTTTTGGCGGTTAATCCCCAAATTCGCAGGCATAATTCTTATGTCAATTTGCCCTACGCAGATTTACCCGACCAAAAGCTGGAAGGACCAAGAGGCGTTAAGGGCGCGGTTATTCACGATTTGGGCAGCCCCTTTGATGCCCTTCCCGATGCCTACGACTGGCACAATGTGAAAGAATGGAAAGACCTCGCCCCGAAATTTGTTTTGATGGTGATAAGGCATTATCATATAACAGGCGATATTTCCGTGCTCTCTTACTGCCGCGATGCGGTTTATTCGGCAATGGAATATTTGGAAAAATTGGTTGAACCAGGGCAGGTATTTCCGCTAACTCACGGAACAGACGATACCTTTGACAATTTGGCAAGTCATGGAATTTCCGTTTATTGCGGTTCGCTGTGGATTGCTGGTTTGCGCGCCGCCGCAAAAATTGCCGAAACCCTCGGCGACAATGACCGCGCCACCCATTGGAATGGCTGGGCTGCTGACGCTGGGAGAGTTTTCCACGAGGTTTTATGGAATGAAAAAGAGGGTTATTTCCATTTTTACGTTGACAAAAAGAATGGCACAAACGAAGATGTTTTCGCAGATTCCCTCGCCGCAGATACATATTTAAGGTTGCTCAATTTGGAACCAATTATGGATTCAAAAAAGGCAAAACGCACATTGACAAAAATTTACAACACCAACTACAAAAAGAACAGCCCGCTGATAGGAGCGGCAAATTTGGTGCACAAAGACGGCTCACCTTTAGAAGAACACAATTTCCAAGCGCACGATGTTTGGACTGGAATTCAATACTGCCTTGCGACCGCAATGTATATGCACGGAATGAAACGCGAAGCCGAAGATTTAATAGAGGCGAGTTTCCGCAATCTGTACAAAGAGGCAAAAATCCCCTTCGCAGCCCCAGAAGGCTTCAACGGAAGCTGCCGTTTGCACATTAGTAAAACCATCACAAAATCTCTGTACAGCGATTTGAAAAAGAAAGGTGCTTTACAAGAAGACGGCAGAATTTCCCCAGATTTGCCAAGAGATTTGAAAAAGTTTGAAAAGGGATTCAAAACTATATGCTCAAAGCATAAAATTAAATGCCCTGAGCTGTTTATTCTTTTGCACAACACCGCTTTGAAGTACACCGCCGGAAAGTATTTACGCCCCGGCATGGTGTTTGCAATAGCTAGGGTGATGTAATCAGAAAGTCTTATTTTCCGAATCAATAATAAAAACTCTGCTGGAAAAACCAAATACCACAACATCGGGCTTATTTGCCAGATAATCATCTAGCAAACTTGAATTATGAAAAACAAAATAGACTTCTTTAAAAACAAGAGCCAAAAATTTGCTTAGTGGCATATTAAAAGAATCACCGATTAGCAGAATTTTCTTGCCATCTGGCAGATTATTGTTTTGCGAAAAACTAAACGTGGGATAAGCAGCCAAATAAGCACCTTTATCTTCTATCGTATCTGAAATAAAATGGTAAAGGCTGTCAAAACTTCCACTGCTTTGAAAGAGTTTGTTATTAAACAATATCCAATTTATATCCGTTGCATATTTCGGGCTGTATATGTAAAAGTTCTCTTTCTCATACAAGGAAATAATTTTTTCTCCCATTGAACCAAGCCATTTGGTAGCTAATTTTTCTATGAAATTATTTGTATCCAATAATTCAACATTCAAATCAAAATCGTAAAGCTCGTTCAGTTTTTTGCTTATTTCTTGCCCAGCCCAAATAGAAGTCTTTGCCTGCCAATGGTGGTCAGTTTTGTAGAAAAGAGAATGGCGACATTCCTTTGTCAAATCAATAACAGGCACTCCGATTTGCGATAGCTTTTCCATAAGCTCAAACATTGCCTGATTTGTAAAATCTTTACCCGTTTTTGAAACCTCATCGTAACTGCAAATAACGCCCGGATACTGCGCATACACAAGCGGAATACCAATGGAATCTAAAATATGCTTGAAATACCCAATTTTTTGCACAAAGGCATCTATGTTCTTAATTGAATGTTTTGGGTGAGGTTGCGTTAAATAACCATCGCCTAAGTCTATTACTCCGTTAGGCAAAATTTTATTGCCAAAAAGAGAACCAGAAAAAAATCCAACCTGAGCAATAACCCTATGAAATGCCAGAAGTTTAGTAGTATAATACCTGATTTTTTCTTTTATTTTCAAATAAAAATTGTCGCCGCTCTGGTTTTTACTATTATTACCATCTTTGGAATTAAAAATTTTTTGTTCTGCCTTAAGCGGCAACTTTTCCCTTACAGCCTCAAAAAATTCATCTTCACTTTCCTCTCTTACAAAAAAATCTTTTGCATCAAAAAAAATAATATCTGTCCATTTGTTCTCCACCCCGTTGTCTATCAACACATTCTTAACCGCAAATCTGAGCAAAATAGAGCCGCAGAAAAAGAACATAACCGCAAGCGCAAAAATGGTGAAAACATTTTTCATAAAATCCCCTTTGGCTCGCCACGAGCCTTGACTATGGGGTTGTAATAAATTGCTATCGCAATAGGCAAGAACAAGAGCAGGAATACAGAGGAGGAAAATACCATAAAATCTACGCAGTAACGTAGAAATTTCTTGATATGTTATTTTGGTTTGCGATAGTTAGGGTGATGTAATCAAAAAATCAAAGTTTCTGGATCCTCAACAAGAATCCAATTGGAAAAACCCAATACCACAACATCTGGTTTATTTGCTAGATAATCATCTAACAAACTTGAACGCCTATAGATAAAATTGACTTCTTTAAAAACAAGTGCCAAAAACTTGCTAAGAGGATTGTTATAAGAATCACCGATTAGCAAAATTTTCTTGCCATTGAACAGGTTATTGTTTTGCGAAAAACTAAATGAAGGATAAGCATCTCCATAAACATAAGTTGCCCTATTTTCATCTGAAACAAAATGATAAAGACTATCAAAATTTCCACTGCTTTGAAATAATTTGCCATTAAACAATATCCAACTTATATCCGTTGCATATTTTGGGCTGTATATGTAAAAATTTTCTTTCTCTCCAATCCATCTGGAAACTAATTTTTCTGTGAAATTATTTGTGTCCAATAATTCCACATTCAAATCAAAATCGTAAAGCTCGTTAAGTTTTTTGCTTATTTCTTGCCCAGCCCAAATTGAGGTCTTTACTCGCCAATGGTGGTCAGTTTTGTAGAAAAGAGAATGTCGGCATTCCCTTGTCAAATCAATAACAGGCACACCTATTTGCGATAGCTTTCCCATAAGCTCCAATTTTGCTTGGTTTGTAAAATCCTTGCCAGTTTTTGAAACTTCATCATCATAGCAAATAACATACGGATACTGCGCATACACAAGCGGAATACCAATGGAATCTAAAATATGCTTGAAATACCCAATTTTTTGCACAATAGCATCTATGTTCTTAATGGAATTTTTGGGATGAAATTCCACTAAATAGTCACCTATTCTATTAAGCAAATTTTCATTGTTTAAACCAAAAAAATCACCAACCTGAGTAATAATCTTGTTAAATACCAATGATTCAGTAGTATAAAACCTGATTTTTTCTTTTATTCTTAAATAAAAATTGTCGCTAATAGGATTACGATCCTTAATATTAAAAATTTTTTGTTCTGCCTTAAGTGGCAACTTTTCCCTGACAGCTTCATTAAATAATAACACATTATTATCAATTTTGCTACCGTTTTTAAAGATGTTATCACCTACAAAAGTACCTTTTGCATCAAAAAATATAATATCTGTCCATTTATTCTCCACCCCGTTGTCTATCAACACATTCTTAACAGCAAATCTGAGCAGAATAGAGCCACAAAAAAAGAACATAACCGCAAGCGCAAAAATGGCGAAAATCTTTTTCACAACCCCCCCTTAAAAGTTGTAAAAATTGCTATTGCGATAGGCAAGAACAAAAGCAGGAATACAGAGGAAGAAAATACCATATAATTTGCATAGTAACATACAAATTATATGGCGAAAATGTCAAATTTATCAATATGTTATAAAACTACATATCCATGCCGCCCATTCCACCCATACCGCCCATTCCAGCGCCTGGCATTGGCGGTTTTTCCTCTTTCTTCTCAACAACAATGCAATCTGTTATGAGAATCATAGAGCCAATGGAAGCTGCTTTTGTAAGAGCAGTTTTGGAAACCTTTGCGGGGTCAATAACTCCGGCTTTGGAGAGGTCTTCGTAGGTATCGGTTTTGGCATTGTAGCCAAAATCTTTTTTGCCCTCTTTAACCTTGTTGACCACAACGGAGCCCTCTAAGCCTGCGTTTATGGCAATTTGGCGCAGAGGTTCTTCCAAAGCACGGCGGATAATTGCAGCACCGGTTTTTTGGTCTTGGTTTTCAAATTGCAGAGAATCTATTGCAGAAGCGGCGCGAATAAATGCCACTCCCCCACCTGCGACAATGCCTTCTTCAATTGCAGCGCGGGTTGCGTGTAGAGCATCGTCAAAGCGGTCTTTTTTCTCTTTCATGGCAACTTCGGTATCTGCTCCAACTTTAATAACGGCAACTCCACCAGAGAGCTTTGCCAAGCGTTCCTGCAACTTTTCGCGGTCGTAGTCGCTTGTGGTGTCTTCTATCTGCTTTTTGATTTGCCCAATGCGAGCTTTTATGTCTGCAGATTTTCCGCCGCCTTCTACTATGGTGGTATTGTCTTTGTCTATGGTCACGGATTTTGCCTGTCCAAGAACGCTGAGAGGAACATCCTCTAACTTTGCGCCGGTTTCTTCGCTAACAAGCTGGCCGCCTGTTAAAATGGCGATGTCTTCTAGCATGGCTTTTCTGCGATCGCCAAAGCCTGGGGCTTTAACGGCTGCAACTTTTAAGGTGCCGCGCATTTTATTTATTATCAGCGTTGCAAGAGCCTCGCCGTCAACGTCTTCGGCTATGATTAGCAGGGACTTGCCGGATTTTGCTATTTGCTCCAAAATGGGAAGCAAATCTTTCATGGTGCTGATTTTTTTGTCGTAGAGCAAAATGCTAGGATTTTCAAGCTGAACTTCCATTGCCTCGCTGTTGGTCACAAAATACGGGGTTAGGTAACCGCGGTCAAATTGCATTCCTTCAACAACATCAATGGTTGTGTCTGCGGTTTTGGATTCTTCAAGGGTGATAACCCCATCGTTTCCAACTTTTTCCATCGCATCGGCGAGCATTTTGCCAATTTCCAAATCGTTGTTTGCAGAAATCGTGGCAACTTGAGTTATATGCTCCTTGCCATTTACCTTCACAGAAGCCTTGGTTATCGCATCGTTCACTGCAACAACTGCTGCATCTATGCCCCTTTTTATGTCCATAGGGTTTGCGCCTGCTGCAACGTTTTTAAGACCCTCACGAGCTATGGATTGAGCCAAAACGGTCGCTGTTGTGGTTCCGTCTCCTGCTATATCGCTGGTTTTGGATGCCGCATCACGCGCCATTTGAGCACCGAGGTTTTCAAATGCGTCTTCTAGCTCAACATCTTTGGCAACGGTTACGCCGTCTTTTGTGACCACGGGCGCGCCAAAGGATCTTCCGAGCATAACGTTGCGCCCTTTGGGGCCAAGCGTCACTTTCACCGCATTTGCTAGTTTGTCCACGCCACGCAAAAGAGCTTCGCGGGCTTGAATATCGAATTTTAACTGTTTTGCCATTGTATTCTCCTTGTTTGAAATTTCCCGTTAAAGAACCGCCAAAACGTCGTTTTCTTTAACTATTAAATAATTTTTGCCCTCAAAGGTCACTTCTGTTCCGCTGTACTTGCCGTAAAGCACCTTGTCGCCCGCTTTAAGCTCCATAGGGATTGTTTCGCCTTTATCGCTCTTGCGACCCGCACCAACAGCTTTCACTATGCCCTGCATAGGCTTTTCCTTTGCATTGTCGGGAATAAATATTCCGCCCTGAGTTTTTGTTTCTGCTTCAACCGGCTCTATCAAAACTCGGTCTGCAAGCGGTTTAATGGACATATTTTACCTCTCGGTTAAGTGAAAATTTTGTTTTGCCTTAATAAAAGCAAAAGACGTGCCACAAATAAAACACTATTTTTGGCTCAAAAATAGCGTTTTATAAGCCCAAACGTTTCGTTTTGCAACACAAGCCCTGTTTTATCGGTTCCCTTTTGAAACAAAATTTGTGCAAGCTCTTTCCAAAAATTTTCGTTAATAAGTTAAAAAT
>Ga0268262_10000932_pt1 | contig 37733 bp, 35 predicted proteins | sample TergutNc150P3_FD_190354 | JGI IMG/M metagenome (GOLD analysis project Ga0268262, IMG submission 190354) | Nasutitermes corniger P3 segment gut microbial community from laboratory colony in Florida, USA - Nc150 P3 (SPAdes) (version 2) | ecosystem: Host-associated > Arthropoda: Insects >...
GATAATTCCGCCTGTAACGCTGATTACAATACAGTCAAGGACAGCCAATACCAGTAACAGCGACGCTACGCCTATAAACGTATATAAGTTTTGATTATTAAGAAAAACGGTTTCCCTTTCTTTCATCTTTTTATAGAAGAACCAAACTAAAAGAATTTCTACTATAATACAAATTACCCAAATGTTTCCCAGAAAACCCAATTCAGGTCCCCTCAAAATTATGTTTAATATAAATTCCATTATAGGAAAAAGCAGCGTCCCCGTAATTATGCCTGCCGCAAGCCCCGCGCTGAAACAAATAGCCGCGTTAAATATTGTATCAAGATACAAGGGTATTCCCGTTACGGTATGGAAATAACTGCCTAAGGCGTTGCCAACGGCGGATACTACGCAAAGAACGGCAATTTTTATGAGTTTTGTACGGTTCATTATTTTTTTATTATAGCATACAATCAAAACAATGAAAAAGTTATTTGGAACGCTGCGCGCGCTGATAATAGCTTTAAGCGTATTATGCCTGTCTTCTTGCGCCAATAACAACTCATACCCCTCAATATCTTCTATTTCAGCCTCATGGCTTAAACTAAAGTCCGATATTATAAATTCAGAACAAGCCGGAGAATTTGAAGGCAGTATCAAAGATTTTCGCCTTGAGCTTAAAAAGTATTTATCCTCGCCGTTAATTTACCTGTACAAAATACACCGCCCGGAAAATACGCGGATTCTTGCGGATATTGATTCCGCCGCGGAAAGTCTTAACGAAGCGTTGAAAGAAGGAGGCGGACTTTCCACGGGGAAGTCCGATTTACATGTCTTTCCCATTATCTTTGAAATAGATTCGAACCTTGAACAATTACAGCTTATTGAAAAAAGCCTTTCAGAGGCAAGCCAGCTTCAGTATTTTCAGCTTTTATTCTTTTTATGCGTTCTTATCATCAGTATAGTTCTTGCGTTGTGGGCGCTTTACAGCAGGTTTGAAAGGGCTGTAATCAAAGAAAAGCAAAGCCTTGCCTTTTCCCACCTTACGATAGAAGGGCTTGAGGCGGAACGCAGGCGCGTATCCCGCGAACTGCACGACACCGTGCTGCCGCTGGTTAAGGACGCGCAAGTGTCCGCGCTGATCCGTTCAATCTGCGTGGAATTAATGCCTCCCGATTTCGCGCGGCTGGCCCTCAATGATTCTTTGGCTGGATTATGCGTTCAATTCACCAAGCGCTCAGGAATTGAGTGCGCCTGTTCCATAGAAGACGGACTTTCTTTTTCTGCGTACAGCCCGGAAAGACAACTCCATATCTACCGCATGGTTCAGGAATCTTTTACCAATATAGAAAAACACTCAAAAGCCGGGCGGGCGGCTTTGGTAGCCCGCCGTTCAAATGAAAATATTTTGATCTGCGTCTCTGACGACGGAGACGGCTTGCAAAGCAAGACGAGCTTACACGGAATACCTTTATCCGCCGACGGTATTCCTTCGGGAGCGGGATTAGGCATAAAGAGCATGCGTCAGCGGGCTGACATTTTAGGAGCAAAACTTGATTTTATAAGCGAAAGCGGCAACGGCCTTATGGTAAGAATTGAATTACCCCTCGTTACTTCAGGCGGCGTTCTATGATTCCAAAGCTCATTATTATAGAAGATCACCCCATTATGCGCGAAGGGCTGGCAAATTATTTTACCAAAACTAACCGCTGGCAGGTAGTAGGAACAGCCTCTACCCTTGCCGAAGCCAAAGAACTTGTAAAACGCGTTTGCGCGGATATTTACCTTTTGGATATTCAGCTTGAAGACGGCTGGGGTCTTGATATTATCCCATGTATTAAACAAGGAAGGCCTGCGGAAAAAGCAGACCCAATTATGGCTGTATATTCCAGTTTTGACGATTACGCCCATGTCAGCGCCGCGCTTGGAATGGGCGTACAAGCCTATATCTGCAAACGCAGAGGCGAACAGGAACTTGAAGCCGCCCTGCGCTCCGCGCTGGACGGAAAACAGTACATTGACGAAACAGTACAGTCAAAATTGAACAAGACGGTAAATCTTTTCAGCCTTCTTACCAGACGGGAAACTGAAATATTAAGGCTGGTAACGCAGGGACTTTCCAACAAACAAATAGCCGAAAACCTGAAAATAAGCCAGCGGACAGTGGAAAACATCCTTTCCTGCGTATACGACAAAACCGGCATACGATCGCGAGCGGAACTGGAACGACTCTAGGCCCCCTCTTAAACCCGTGCGTAACTACTCATGACAAATCCCAAGAGATACTACTAAAATTTACCAAATTATTGAAGAAAGGAGTATTTAACATGAAAAAGGTTTTCAAGGTTTTAGCAATTTTCGCACTTGTAGCGGTAATCGGTTTTTCTTTCGCTTGTAGTGGCGGTGGCGGTGGTGGTGGTGATGACGGAGGAACTCCCGGAGGCGGCAGTGACGGTGGCGGCAACGGAGATGGCGGTGGTGCTGGTGGCGGCGGTTCTGGCGGAGGCGGCGGCACACAAAATGCTCCAAGGATTACCACCTCATCGTTGCCTGACGGAACAAAGGGAACAGAGTATAGCCAAACACTTACGGCAACAGGAAGCGCACCTATTACATGGAGTGTTTCAAGCGGATCATTGCCAACAGGATTAAGACTTGCAGAAGAAACAGGCATAATTTCAGGAACACCGACAATGGCGACAGGAACAAATGTTTCTTTTTCCGTTAAAGCAACAAACGCAAAAGGAAGCGACACAAAGTATTTGTCAATAAAAATCATTGGAACTTATTTAGATTTCACATACACCGAAACAGAAAATGCTGTAACCATTACCAAGTATAACGGAGCAGGAGGAAGTGTAACTATACCTTCGACGATAGAAGGGAAACAAGTTACCAAAATTGGGGACGGTGCTTTTTGGGGTTGCACCAGCCTTACCGGCGTAACCATACCGAACAGCGTTACCAGTATTGATTCAGCAGCTTTTCGAAATTGCACCAACCTTACCAGCGTAACATTATCTGACAGACTTACCAGTATTTGGTCGTTTGTTTTTTATTCTTGTACCAATCTTACCAGCGTAACAATACCCGATAGCGTTACCATGATTTTGAATAATGCTTTTGCTTATTCAGGCCTTACCAGCATAACCATACCTAAAAACGTTACCAGTATTGATGAAGGTGCTTTTTCCGGTTGTAAAAGCCTTACCGCTATAAATGTTGATACTGTTAATACCACATATATCTCACAAGACGATGCATTATATAACAAAGCAAAAACAACTCTTTTTGTATATCCGGCAGGAAAAACAGGCACATATAATATACCGAGCACCGTTACAAGTATTGCGGAGAGTGCTTTTGCCGGTTCGAGCCTTACCGGCGTAACAATCCCCGACAGCGTTACCAGCCTTGGGAAGAATGCTTTTGAAGGTTCAAGCCTTACCAGCGTAACCATAGGGAACGGCGTTACCAGCATTGGGGTAAGCGCTTTTTCCCGTTGCCGCAAACTTACCAGCGTAACCATAGGGAACAGTGTTACCAGCATTGGGGGAAGTGCTTTTTTATATTGCGGCCTTACCAACGTAACAATACCGAACAGTGTTACCAGCATTGGGGTAAGCGCTTTTTCAGGTTGCAGCGAACTTACCAGCGTAACCATAGGGAACGGTGTTACCAGCATTGGGGAAAGCGCTTTTTCCTCTTGCAGTGGCCTTATCAGCGTAACGTTTGCAACGGGAAGCAACATATCAGACGCTAATTTTGGAAGCTCTGCATTTCCTGAAAACAATGGAAATGGCGGAAACAGGTTAAAGAACGCTTACAGTACAGGAAAAGCGGGAACTTATACGAGGACGGAAAACAGCTATAATTGGTCGAAGCAGAAATAAAGAGCAATGTAACCGGGCTGAGCGTGGTACTATCAAGGCGGCGCTTTGGTGCCTGTCACCGCTTTTTCGTAGTGTCGTCAATAAATCGGCGGCACCAGATATAGCGTAGGACATATAGGGCGCCAGATACTCGAATATACTTTTATGCAGTAAAAAAATAATTGATCTATTTTACGCATTATGATAGTATATTCTCATGCTAATTCTGATACGAAAAACAAATTATTTTTGCGGTCGATATTTTTTTATCGATCTTAAAAACTATTGCTTACTAGAGGCTGATGTATGGAGTTTGCATGGACTCAGGAAAAAGAGCAGGATAATATAAGTATTTATAATGGGGATAGTACGAACCACTCTAGAGGATGGCAAAGAGTTAACTTTTGAGGAACAGGAAGCCGCTAAACGCCGTATTGAAGCGGCTTCCAAACGCTCTTATGTCTATGATCCAGATTGCCCATTGTTGACCCTTGAACAATTGGCTGAATTTCGTCCGGTTAATTATGCCACTATGGAAGAACGGACTAAAGCCATGAAAGAAGCCGGAATATTAGATACCGAAATAGATGAACAAGAAGTCGATTTAAAAATAGCTGTTAACAAATAGGCAGACGGCGCGGAGTGCCTGACACTTGTACCAGACGCAAGTTAACTTTACTGCAACTAAACGCCACAGACTGTGTCTAAAAACACATGAGACTAATAACAAAAAATTCACAGGCGGCTGTTCAGCCTTTTTATACGATTGGCGAAGAAATAGCAAATTCCGTGCTTCACGGTATCGGCGCGCTTGCCGCAATAACAGGGCTTGTTTTTTTAATTCTGAAAAACACGGGGTTTTTGGGCGGAAACAGGGCCGCCGGTATTGATATTACGGCGGCGGTTTTATTTACCGCGGCCATGACCGGAATGTTTTTGATATCAACCTTGTATCACGCGATACAAAACATAAGCGTTAAAAGTTTGTTCCGTAAACTGGATCATTCGGTAATATTTGTTTTTATTGCCGGAACTTACACCCCTATATGTTTAAGCGGCCTTCGCGGAGCGTGGGGCTGGAGTCTTTTTGCGGTTGAATGGGCGCTGGCTTTAACCGGCATTATCATGAACATTCTGGATTCCAAAACAATAAAAAAAATTGAAGTAATGGTTTATATAATGATGGGTTGGGCGGTAATTATCGGGTTTATTCCCCTGATTCACCGCGTGCCTGTAATCAGCATAATTTTATTATTGGCCGGAGGAGCTTCATATACGCTTGGAACCGTTTTTTATAAAAAGAAAAATATCAAAAATACTCATGTTATTTGGCATACCTTTGTTATTATAGGAGCCGTATGTCATTGGTTTTCAATATGGTATTTAAATTAAAACGGTATGAAGTACCGACGGTACTGAGTACCTGTCGCCGTTTAATTAGACGGATACAGTAGCCAGTCAATCAAATTGACCTGCTGTATGCCTTCATTATCGCCTGTAAAATCGTCCATTGTGATAAGGTATTTCGGGTAGTTGTCATTAATTTGCTTAAACGGCGCAAGTTCACGTTTCAATGTATTTTCGTCTAACACCGATGCGGAAACCTGATAATACTCAGGTTTATTGTTACGGACGGCGACAAAATCAACCTCCGTGCCCCGTCCTGATTTACCGATATTGACGGAAAATCCGCGCCTTAATAGTTCCAAAAAAACGATATTTTCTATCTGGTGCCCTATATCTTTATTTTTTGTTCCCAGTATCATATTTCGTAAGCCCGTGTCGCAAATATAATACTTGCTTTCGGATTTAAGGTGCATCTTCCCTTTAATGTCATATCGGTTAACTTTATAGAAAAGGTATGCGTCACAAAGCGCTTCCAGATAAGTATCGACAGTGGCGGAACCTGTAGGACGGCCTCCGTAACTTAGCGTATTGGCGATTTTTTTTGCGGAAACCGGACTTCCCACATTGTCGGCCAAAAAACTTGTTATTGATTTAATCAAGGTTATATCTTTCAAATTTTTATTTGTCATAACATCTTTAACCAGAACAGTGTTATAAACCCCTTCTAAATACTGGCTGTGCGCCAATGAATTATCCGTAAAACGGGCTGCATAAGGGAATGCGCCTCTGTTCATATATTGGTTAAAACGTTCCCGCTTGTCGGGGATTTTCACCGCTTCACTGTATTCCTCAAAAGAAAGCGGAAGCATGTCAATCTCAATGTAACGGGCAGTGAGTTTGGTGGCAAGTTCGCCTGAGAGAATATAGGCGTTTGAGCCGGTGAGATATATATCGAGGTTTTTTTTGAGATAAAGACTCGAAACCGCCTTTTCGTAATTTTTACAGTTTTGAATTTCATCAATAAAAATATACATCCATTTGTCTTTCAGGATGCGTGCCTTTATATATTCGTGCAGTTTCTTATGATCCAAAAGCTCGGAAAAATCTTCATCTTCCAAATTGATAAAGATAATCTGATCATCAGGCACGCCGCCGGCCTTTAATTGTTCGATATACAGTTCAAACAGTGTTGACTTGCCGCATCTGCGGATACCGGTAATGACTTTTATCATTTTTTCTTCCCGCCACATGTCAAGCTGTGCCAAATATCGTTTACGTTTAACCAGTTTATTCATTGTGGAATGCTCCTAAAATGAATAATAACAGATATTTACCCCAAATGCAAGTGTTTATTGAAACCAAAAAACACTTGCAAAAAATGCAAGTATTTGTTGAAACCAGAAAACACTTGCAAATTTGTCTCGTGGCGGAAAAATTATCTCCCCTGCTTTACAATAGTCTGCTTGTCCGACAGCAACTGCCTGTCATTGGGAAATTCCCTCAATCCCTCGTTCAAAATGCGCTCCGCTTCGTCATAATTTTTCTTGTTCCACTCAGTCGCAAAGCGGTTGTGATAATCTGTCGCCAGATTGCTTCGGTAAACGTTCAAGGCCTGTTCAAGCTCGCGGTTCGCGCCGAAACGGGAAAGAGAGGCCTCTATGTATTGAATCGCCGCGCGCCAAGTTCCGCCGGGCGGCGCGCTTACGGACGACGCGGTTTTTTGAACGGCAAACGTAATTAATTCAACAGCGCGCTTTTCCGGGATTTTTCCGCCGTTACGCGCCAGATCAATGGCGTTAATAACGGAGTCGCCGTCGGCGGCTGTGCGGATTTGGTACGCTTTGCCGGACAGTTCGGAATCAACAAGAATAGACTCAAGTTTGTCATAGTTCGCCTGTGATAAAACCTGTTTTTGCCCCTCAAGAAATTTTCTTGCGTCCGCGTATTTGCTTGACTTTAATAATTTTGTCTGGTTGTTGTTCACAGCCGCCATTATAAATTCCTGCCAGCGCTTTTCATCGGGATAAATGGGGGAAGCTGTTGCGGCCCAGCGTAAACAATCTTCTTCTTTACCCGCCCTTAGAAGCATGGCTCCGAAATTAAACAGCCTGTCCAGCAGATCTATCCGCGGGTCCGTAAAAATCGCCCTGTGGGTTTCTGTTGTTGAGTCAACCTTAAGTACGCTGCCTTCCAGAAGGGCGGCGCGGTCTATCGCGACCGGAACGGATTCGGCAAATTGGTTCACTCTTTCGTGATCCGCGATTCTGTTGTTTAAAATTAGCGAAACAAGCTCTATTTGGGAAATTGTTTCGCGGTCGCGGTAGTTTTTCGCGGGAACATAAGAAAAGCCCGTCAGCTTCCCGAATTGATCGTGAAATTCCTTGCGGTTGCCGGGATCAAATCCGTACGCGTTGGTAGTTTCAACATCAATATGATCTTTTCCGTCTATTGGAATTGTTATAAAGGCGTGATCCTTTGTCATAACTCCGTTTGTATGTACTCCTATTGATTCGCACAGTATCATGTACAGAACCGCGGAAGACACACAGTTGTACCTGCCGGTGGAAAGCATGACATCAATTCTGGTTTGATAAAGAGAGTACGACTTTAATAAATTTTTATACATGAACGTAAGGATATATTCCGCTTTGCCTTCGTTTGTGTCCGGAAGGTCTGCGGCGTTTTTTATTGTATCGGCGGCGGCGCGAATTTTTTCAAGATTAGCTCTGGAATTGTCCCCGGACGCCCATAGGCTTATCTCCGCAAGCTGTATCCATGAATACCCGCCGCTTTCGCCGAGACGGTAAAATTCAAGCGCTTTTGGATCTGGCACAAGGCGCGGAAAAACAGTGTTTTGCGAATAAACGGCTGTTTGAACGGCGATAAACGCCAAAATAACCGTAATTGACGGTTTTAACTTCACAATGTATTATATAATTATTACATAAATTAATAAAGTATCGGAGGAATAATGGCTAATTTAGACGCTGATTTAATTATCATAGGCGCGGGTCCCGCAGGGCTTACCGCCGCGCAGTACGGGGCAAGGGCGAACTTGAAAGTTCTTGTAATTGAGGCAATGGGGCCGGGCGGGCAGATTTTGGTTATTGACCAGCTGGAAAATTATCCCGGCGTTACCGAGTCGGTATCAGGTTATGAATTTTCCAGCGCCCTGTACCAACAGGCGGAAAAATTCGGGGCGTCTTTTCTTACGGATTCCGTAACAGGCATAAAAAAGACAGGCTTTTTTAATATCAGTTTGGCAAGCGGGAAAACCCTTACGGCCTGCGCGGTAATTCTCGCGGCAGGTTCAAAACCCGGCCTGCTCGGCGTTCCCGGCGAAAGCGAATACGGCGGGAAGGGCGTTTCCTACTGCGCCACCTGCGACGGCCATTTTTTCAAAGGGAAGAAAATGTTTATTGTGGGGGGAGGGGACGCCGCCTGCGAGGAAGCGCGTTACCTTTCAAATTTAACGGACAAGATCGTGCTTGTTCACAGGCGGGACAAATTCCGCGCTCAGGAGGCTCTTGCCGAAAGGGTAATGAACAATCCGCATATACAGGTTCGTTTTAACACGGTAATAAAAGAAATAAAAGGCGAGAAAAAAGTAAAATCGGTCGTGTTAGGCGAAACGACAAGCGATAAGGTTTACGAGGAAGAGACTGACGCGGTTTTTATTTTTGTGGGAACAGTTCCGCAGACATCGCTTGTCTCCGGCGATGAGTTTAAAGCCAAACTTGACGAGAGCGGCTATATCGTTACAAACCAAAAAATGCTTACAAGCATATCGGGCCTTTTTGCCGCCGGCGACATACGTTCCGGCGCTTTCCGTCAGGTTGTAACGGCCGCCGCCGACGGCGCGGTAGCGGCTCACAGCGCGGCCGCGTACATAGACTCGATAAAAGACAAGAAATGAAATTACCTGCCCTTAAATTTTTGGGCGTAATCGGATTATTCATAGTTACTCCTCTTTTTTCATTAAATTTTAACGACGCCGGAACTCCGGAAGAACTTGCAGCATCCATTGAAAACGCGATGACGGACGAACAGGCTCTGGCCCAGGTTTTTATGCTTGGCTGGGTAGGGGAAGAACCTTCGCCCATCATTATGGATTGGATACGGAACAGGAATATAGGAGGCGTAAAAATTTTCGGCTGGAACACCGCCGATACGATAAGGCTCGCGAAAACCGTGGGCGAACTGCAAAGAGCCAGTCTTGAAGGACCGTTTAAAATCCCTCTGCTTATCGCCACCGATCAAGAAGGAGGCTGGATACGCCACGTAAAGGGAAGTACGAGCGAGACTCCCGGCAATATGGCTATAGGGGCGGCAAGTTATCCGCGCGACGCCTACCTTGCCGGCTTTTACATAGGAAAAGAACTTGCCCTGCTTGGGATTAACATGAACTTCGCGCCTACTGTCGATGTTTTTTCCAACCACGCCTCGTCGCTGATAGGCCCTCGCGCCTTTGGAAGCGATCCTGTAAAAGCCGGAATTCTCGGCGCTGCTTTTATGAAGGGCCAGCTTGCTGCCGGCGTTATCCCCACGGCGAAACATTATCCCGGCCACGGGGACACTGATCTTGACTCGCACGGAATACTGCCTAAAATTAACGCTTCGTTTGAGGTTTTGTGGAACCGCGAACTTGTCCCTTACAGAATGCTGGCCGCCGAAGGCATACCCGCGGTAATGAGCGGCCATCTTGCTTTTCCTTTAACGCAGGCCAAGGATACGCCGGCTTCCCTGTCTTCGTGGTTCTTAAACGAGTTGTTACGCGAAAAAATAGGCTTTAAGGGCGTCATAATAACGGACGATTTAATGATGACCGGGGCCACTTCTTTTCTTGGAACCCTTTCCCGCACCGCGAAACAGGCCTTAATTGCGGGTAACGATATAATCATGTTTTCAAACACGCCCCTTCTTTATGATCCTGTCTGGACTTTATTGATAAATTCAATGAAAGAAGACGAAGCATTCCGCAAGGTTGTAAGAAACGCCGCGCGTAAAACGCTGGAATTAAAATTAAAACACCTGCGCGGCAGCGGAAGCGTGCCGTATATTCCCGATCCCGCGCGCGTACAGGCCGGTATATCCGATCAGGAAGGCGCGGTTTTTTTCATGAACCTTGCGGCGCGCAGCGTAACCATCGTAAAGCCGTCTCCCGCAAATTTAGTTTTTCCTGTTACAAAAGAGAACGCCGGGCGCGTGCTTCTGGCGGGCAAATTCGGCGATTTTTTTTCTTACGGCAGAACCGCCTTCCCAAACGCTTCCTTTTACAGATATTCGGGCGCTGGTGACGCGGACATTTTCACGTCATTTGCGCGTAACGCTGATACGGTAATTTTCTGCCTTTCCGACATTACGGACTTGCGTTTATTGCGTTCCATTCAGCAATTAGGCAAGAAAGTTATAGTTCTTTCGGTATTAAACCCCGTATATATAGAAAGCGTCCCCTGGGTAAGCGGAGCCGTCGCGGTTTACAGTTACGCTCCCGAATCATTCGCCGCGGGATTTTCCGCCATAATAGGCAGAATTCCCGCGCAGGGAATTCTGCCCTATGAGTAACGATACGCCCAAGTGGCGTAAAATGAAAAACAAATACAGTGATATAAACGCCGCCGAAACATTATTGCGTGCGAATGAAAACAAGTGCGTAAGCGCGTGCGGGCGGTTTCTCTCTCTTGACGAGACAAAAGGGCATGTTTGGATGTTAAACGAAATAAAAACAAGCCCCTCGGCGTTAATAATATATTGTAAAGGCACCGTAATTCCCGTATTATGCGGCAGGAAAGAGATCCCTTCCCCCGATTTCCTAAAAGAATTTGTCAAAAAAAAGAAGATACACTCGTTACAGGGGCAGAAAGAGGACGTGCTTGTTTTGGAAGGCATAATGAAACAAATAGGAGCGCAAACATCTGATATTTTCGATTACGATCTAATGAGCCTGGACAAACTGCCTGACCAAAAATGTTTTTCATCCGGCCCTGAAAATCTGGTTTTACGCGCCCCCCGCTTAATAGATTTGGACGCGATAGCCCCGTTACAGGCAGCGTATGAAAAAGAGGAAGTTCTGCCCAGCGGTTCAAGCTTAAGTCCCGCGACAAGCAGGGTAAACCTCGCGCAAATAATAGCGAAGGGACAAATCCTCTGCGCCGAAATAAACGGCAGTATTGCAGGAAAAATCAACATCAACGCCGTTTCCTTTACAAGGTACCAGGTAGGCGGCGTCTACGTCCACCCCGATTTCCGCAACAAGGGAATAGCCCGCCGAATGGCAGGCGAATTTATAACGTCTCTTATTAACACAGGCAGAGGAGTAACCCTTTTCGTAAAAAAAGCAAACAAACACGCGCAACGTTTGTATGCAGGTCTAGGATTTACCGTTTCGGGCGATTACAGGATAACTTATTTTTGAATTATATCTTTATGCAAACAGCGCATAATGCCGTCTTGTTTTTCGTTCCACATGTGCATGGCGCCGCCTTTGCAGTTTTTAAAATCGCGGCATTTTTTGCATACGCCGGTTTTTGTCCATGTGCGGTTGCGCATAACTTCAAAGCGGTTTTCCCATACGTCTTTGAAATTGTCTTTGTAGATGTTCCCCTGAATAAAATGACGGTTTATGTTAGGGCAGGCGGAAATTGACCCGTCAACCAGAACTGAGCCTATGTTGACCCCGGCGTGGCAGAAGAAATAGCCGTCGCGCACCTTTCCCTCGTAATCGCCCGTGTATGCCTCGCAGCTGAAGTATACGCTGATACGAGTGTCGGCGCGGGAGCGGACGATAAAATCCATAAGCCATTTTAATTGTTCGGGACTTAAATGCAAGTCGGGGTTATTTGCCGCCCGCCCTATCGGGAAAATCGTAAACAGCCGCCAGGCTTTTACATTGTGCTTGATTAAAAATTCCTTAAGCGCTTCAAGCTCGCCTATGTTTTTTTGATTGACGCAGGTTACAATGTCGTAGGTGAGCCCGCGCGTTGCCGCGACAATGTCAATCGCTTTAACCGCCCTGTTAAAACTCTGAGGAGTGCCGCGAAGCCAGTTATGCGAAGCTTCAAAACCGTCAAGGCTAACCGTTATTGAGCCCAGCCCCGACGACATCAGCTTTGAGTGCAAATTGGCGGTGTAACTGTAGCCGTTGGTTACCATGCCCCATAAAAATCCGTGTTCGCGCAATTTGCGCCCGCAATAGGGAAGGTCCTCGCGCAGGGAAGGCTCTCCCCCGGTGATGGCGATAACAATAGGTTCTTTTTTACTTTCTTCTTCAAAAGGCAAAATCGCGTTCAGAAAATCATCAAAGGGCATATCCTGATTTTTGACGTCCGCCGAACAGTCCGAACCGCAGTGTATGCAATTTATATTACAGCGGCGGGTACATTCCCAAAACAGGTATTTTAACTGGTGAATCTGCGTTTCATTGTACCGGTAGAGATTAAAAATAAAATGTTTAAATTTATTCTTCATCTGTTTCAGGAGCAATATCCATAGCTACAAGAAGGTTAGAGTGTGTGCCGCTTTCTTTGAGCGTCCATGTTTGTTCCTTAAAAAGACCGCCGTTGGCCGGTCCGTCAACATCTTCAAATTTTATTTTGTATTTTTCCTGGATTGGAATCTCATAAAAATAAAACCACCCGTTTTCGTCTGTTCTTTTGTTATACTCAGTTTCTTCAACAGAAACTTGAATTCCAAAAATCGGGTCTCCTGTATTTTTTGCCGTTACCCTTCCGTAAATTGAGGTTGTAGTTTCCGGAGGGGGCATTCCGTAAGCGCCGCCGGGGCCGTTGCCTGTGCCTATGTCATCGGGGTACATAACGCCGTAACAGGCCTGAAGAATCAGTGAAACTACAGATACGCCTATACCGCGAAAAACTGTTCTGAGAATTTTCCTGAAGCGAGTGGCAATAATCGCCATATAAATTTATTCCTCATCGGGTTCTGAACCGGGTTCGGTAACCGCGTCCAAGAATATGGTTAGGGGTATTCCAACTCCGTCTTTATTGATCGTTAGTGTTGTTTCTTTAAACGAGCCGTCGTTGGCCGGTCCATCAATATCTTCAATTTTTAGTATATATTTTTCCTGAGTCGGCACCGGTAAATAATAATATCCACTAGGACCGGTATAATCATAAGTCCCAATTCCCTCGACAGAAACTTTAATGTCTTTAATCGGCTTTTTGGTTTCATTTGCCTTTACCCATCCTGTAAGAACAATACGGTTATTCTCATTCGACGGAGGAGGCGGACCGTATGCCACAGTGCCTATATCCGGCGGTAAGACGCCGTAACAAGCCTGAATAATCAGTGAAACTACCGATACGCCTATGCCGCGAAAAAACATTCTTAGTATTTTCCGAAAACGGTCTGAAATCTTCTTCATATTATTAATATATCATAAGTTTTCTAAAAGTCAAATAATTTTTCACAGTCTGTACCGCTATTGAGTCAAGGCCCGTATTACCTTATAATGAGGCATAATGGCATTTCTTTATGAGACACATCTTCATACGGCCGGGATCAGCAAGTGCTCAGTTTCCAAAGGGGCGGATTATATTGCCGGTTACAAGGACTTGGGATACGCCGGCATAATTGTAACCGATCATTTTCTTCACGGTAATTCGGGTTTGTCAAGAAAACTTCCGTGGAACGAGTGGGTAAACGAATTTTACCGGGGCTTTGAAGAGGCCAAAGAAGAGGGCGACAAGCGCGGGCTTGACGTCTTTTTCGGCTGGGAAGAAACTTTTGACATCTGCGACGATTATCTTGTTTACGGGCTTGATAAAGCGTGGCTTTTGAAACATCCCGAAATGCGTTTTTGGAGCAGGGGAGCGCAGTATGCCGCGGTAAAAAACGCGGGCGGCTGCGTCGTGCAGGCCCACCCTTTCAGGGAGCGGTACTATATTTCGCGCGTTATTTTGTCCACGGGCTGCGTGGACGCGGTCGAGGTCGCCAACAGCGGAAATGACAAGAACGCCGACGCTCTTGCCTACCGTTACGCGGCAAAATTAAAAAAGCCCATGACCGCGGGTTCCGACATTCACGACGCTAAATCGCTGAAATACGAAAATGTTTTTGGGGTATACCTTGATAAAAAATTGAACAGTATTCAGGATTATGTTAAAGTAATTTGTAATAATGAAATCGCCGGCCTTAAAACGGACGAGTCGCGTCTGGTTTTTCACGGTACGGAAAATGTTAAGCTTCCTGTTGACGTGCGCGACGAGAATGACAATATAACAGGCAAGAGCTGGAAGGAGGTTATATGAACGAAAAGGCGGCCCATGTTCCCGAAAGAATTAAAGAGCTGCGGGAAATTCTTGAAATAAGCGCCCTTGACATGGCGAAGGATACGGAGATTCCGTTTGACATTTACAAGAAATATGAATCGGGCGAGCTGGATATACCGATCAGCGTTTTGTATACTATTGCCGGCCGTCTTGGAACGGACGTTACGGTTCTTTTGACAGGCGAAGAGGCAAGAATGGACAGCGCCGCCGTTTGCAGAAAGGACAAAGGCGTTCAGGTCGAAAGATACCCGGGCTATGAATTTTCAAGCCTTGCCTATAACTTTAAGCACAGGACTATGGAGCCCTTGCTGGTCTCCCTTGATTCTTCCAGGCCGCAGGCGGCGCAGGTGTCCCATTCGGGGCAGGAGTTTAACTTTGTGCTTGAGGGCAATGTAAAAGTGACTGTAGGAAAGAGCGAGTATACCCTTTCAGCCGGAGATTCAATTTATTTTGACGCCCGCCTGCCGCACGGCCAGAGCGCCGCCGGCGGAAAAGCGAAATTTATTACTATAATACAGGAATAAAATTATGAACGAAATAGTTTCACGCTACTGCCCCCGGATCGATTTTGACAGTTACGAGGATTTTTACGCCAACTATAAGTGCAATGTCCCCGAAGATTTTAATTTTGCCTACGACGTGGTAGACGAGTGGTCAAGGCTTCAGCCGGAAAAACTTGCCCTGCTGTGGACGGACGACACAAAGGAAGTTAAATCTTATTCCTTTACCGAGATTAAGCGCCTTTCCGACAAATCCGCAAACGCTTTCCTTTCGTTGGGAATTAAAAAAGGTGACGTTGTAATGCTGATATTAAAACAACGTCCCGAAGTATGGATACTTATGTGCGCGTTAATGAAAATCGGCGCGATATGCATTCCCGGCACTTACCAGCTAACGCCCAAGGATTTGGAATACCGCTGTAACATAGCCGACGTAAAACTTTTAGTCACCATAGACGACGCCGAAGTGCTTAAAAACATTGAGATTGCCCGCCCTGACTGTAAAAAGCTGGAAAAAATCGCGGTTGTGGGAAATTCAATCCCGTCAGGTTATCTTAATATGCGCGCCGAAATTGAAAAGGCGGATCAAAACTTTAAAAGAATCCCAAGCGCCGCCAAAGACCCTATGCTTGTTTATTTTTCTTCAGGCACTACGGGAATGCCCAAGATGGTCCTGCATAATCACGCAATCCCGCTTGGGCACATTGTCACCGCGAAATACTGGCACTGCGTGGAAGACAACGGAGTTCACCTTACTCAGACAGATTCGGGCTGGGCAAAATTCGCGTGGGGAAAAATCTACGGCCAATGGATATGCGGCGCGGCTATAGGCGCTTACGACACGGAAAAATTTACCCCCAAGGGAATGCTGGAAGCCCTTCAAAGGCTTCGCCCCGTAACCTTCTGCGCTCCCGCCACTGTTTTCCGCTATCTTATAAAAGAAGATCTTTCCGGCTATGACTTTAGTTTTATAAACCACACGTCCGTGGCGGGCGAGCCGCTAAGCCCCGAAGTTTACAATAAATTTAAAGAGCTAACAGGCCAGGAAATACGCGAAGGCTTCGGCCAATCCGAAACTTCCGTAATGGCGGCCGTATTCAAATGGCTGCCCGTCAAGCCCGGTTCAATGGGAAGGCCCGCGCCCTTATTCGATCTTAAGCTCTTAGACGAAGACGGCGGCGTCTGCGACAAGGGCATAGTCGGCAATATGAGCATTACAAGAGCGGGCAAGAACATGTACGAAATCGAGGGCGCAAAACCGGACGCTCCGGTACCCGTAATAGGAATGTCGGAAACTCCCGGAATATTTCGCGGCTACTGGAAAGACAAGGAAATAACCGAGACCAACTGGAATAACGGAACATACAAGACAGGCGACATGGCATGGAGCGACGACGACGGCTATTTATGGTTTGTAGGCCGCAACGACGACGTAATAAAATGCTCCGGCTACCGCATCGGCCCGTTCGAGGTGGAAAGCGCCCTCATGGAACATCCCTCGGTGCTGGAATGCGCCGTAACCGCCGCCCCCGACTCTATGCGCGGCCAGGTCGTAAAAGCGACAATAGTTCTCGCCCGCGGCTTTACCGCCAGCGAAGAACTAATCCGCGAGTTACAAAACCATGTAAAACGCGTAACCGCTCCATATAAGTACCCGCGCATAGTGGAATTTGTGCCGGAGCTTCCTAAAACCATAAGCGGTAAAATACAGAGGAATATGATACGCAAGAAAGACTTTAACTAAGTTAGTCGGAAATTTTGTATTTTTTCTTAAACCTTTCGATGCGTCCTGCGGTGTCTACCAGTTTCTGCTTGCCGGTGAAGAAGGGGTGGCAGGCGGAACAGATTTCTACCTTGATATCCTTGGTTGTGGAACGGGTCTCTATCACGTTGCCGCAGGCGCAGGTTATCTTTGTCATTTCATACTTGGGATGAATTTTGCTTTTCATTTCTCCTCCAAAAATATGTCCAACTCCGTTATAACGGTTTAAGGACTAATCCATGCCTCCGGTACCCGTATTCATGGATCTTAGGAATGCTTCATTATTCTTGCTTTTCTTCATTCTGTCAATAAGCAGTTCGATAATTTCGATGTCGTCCATAGGATTGATAACTTTGCGTAAAATCCAGATTTTTTGCAGTTCTTCCTCGGAAAGCAGCAATTCTTCCTTTCTGGTGCCGGATTTCTTGATATTGATGGACGGGAAAAGGCGGCGGTCGGAAATGCGCCTGTCCAGGTTGATTTCCATATTGCCCGTACCCTTGAATTCTTCAAAAATTACCTCGTCCATGCGGCTGCCGGTCTCCACAAGGGCGGTGGAAATGATAGTAAGGCTGCCGCCTTCCTCTATATTGCGCGCCGCGCCGAAAAACCGCTTGGGTTTATGGAGCGCGTTGGAATCGACGCCGCCCGACAGGATTTTCCCTGACGTGGGGACTGTCTGGTTATAGGCGCGCGCGAGACGGGTAATAGAGTCCAAAAGGATGACCACGTCTTTCTTATGCTCTACAAGGCGCTTTGCCTTTTCAAGAACCATCTCCGTAACCTGAACGTGGCGGCTTGCCTGCTCGTCAAATGTCGATGAAATAACTTCGGCGCGCACGGTGCGTTCCATGTCCGTTACTTCCTCGGGGCGCTCGTCAATTAACAGGACTATGAGGTAAACCTCGGGGTGGTTTTTTGTAATGGCGTTCGCTATTTTTTGCATCATGATTGTTTTGCCCGTCCGGGGCGGCGCTACAATCATCGCGCGCTGGCCTTTTCCGATTGGGCAGAAAAGATTGATAATACGCTCGCTTATTCCCTCTGTTGAAAATTCAAGATCGAGTTTCCGGTTGGGGTACAGGGCGGTCAGGTTGTCAAAGGGGATTCTGCTCTGAGCTACAGTCGGGTCGTCGTAGTTGACCGTTTCCACTCTAAGCATGGCGAAGAAACGCTCGCCTTCTTTGGGACTGCGGATCTGCCCGTAAACCGTGTCGCCTGTTTTAAGCGCGAAGAGCCGTATCTGGCTTGGGCTTATATAAATGTCGTCGGGGCCGGGCAGGTATGAATTCTGCGGACTGCGCAGGAAGCCGTAACTGTCCGGAAGAATTTCCAAAGAGCCGTAAGCGTATATGATGCCGCCCCTTTCGGTGTGCGCTTTAAGGAGAGCGAAAACAATTTCCTGTTTTTTAAGGGTGATCATATCGTCATTTGTGATGTTGTAACACGCCGCGAGAGCGCGCAGGTCCATCATGTTAAGCCTGATCAGCTCGTTTATCGTAAGCCGCGGCTTGCCGTTGTCCTGATCCTGGCGCGGGACGGGCTTGCCGTAAAGATCCGGCATGGAAGGCAGGGCGGGAAGCGACGGCAATGAATCGCCGTTTCCGTTTTGCTGTTCGGTTTCATTTGAGAACGAGCTTGCCCTTCTGGAGCCCGCGCGGACAATTACGCGGCCGGATTTTTCGCCGGGTTCCGCGGAATTTTCCGTGTTGTTGGATTCATTGTTTTGAGGATTGTCATGTAAATGGTTTTCATTTTCATGATTTTCGGAATTCTGATTGTCAGTTTCCTGAGTTTCAGCTTCGCCGTTTTCAGTTTCCTCATGTTTTCTGGCTTTTCGCACAATTGCCATTTTTACCACCTGTTATTGTGATTGTTTTTATGGGTGAAATTTTAAGGATACTATATTTATAGTACCTTCTCACCCTTTTGTCAAGACTTTTTAGTCAATAGTCTGCAGCATTTCCAGCGCCGCAATAGCGGCATTGATACGGACTTCATTTCTCGCGCCTGTAAAATGATGCTCCTTTGCCGTTATTTCCCCTTTTTGAGAAACAACAGCCGTCCATACAGTCCCAACCTTTACATTACTGCCGTCTCCGGCGGGCCCCGCAAGCCCCGTAACGGACGCCGCGATTCCCGCGTTACTTTTGCGCAGAGCCCCCTGCGCCATAGCGCAGGCGGTCTCTTTGCTTACAAGGCCGAAGGTTTCCGGTATCTTTTCGTCTATACCCAGCATGGAAACTTTCGCCTCTTTTGTATAAGTTACAAAAGAACCCCACAGTACTTCCGACGTGCCCGGAACGCCCGCCAGCAGCGCCGATACCAAACCGCCGGTACAGGATTCGGCAAGCGCCAAAGTAATGGATCGCTCTTTTAATTTATATATCAACGCTTCCGCGGTTTTTTCCGCTTTTACAAGTAACTCTTTGTTACGATCTTCCATTTATCCGCTGCAAGTCCGCTTTTATCTCTTCTATCGGACGCTGGAAAATTTCCACGTCTTTTTCCACGCCGGTCATTTTGCACTTGCCCTCAAAAAGCACCCCGTCCGCTATGCGCAGCCTTGAGGCGCTCACGTCCCCGTGAACCTTGGCCCCGCTCATCATGTCTACCTTGTCAACCGCGTGTACCGTGCCGGATATGCTGCCGTAAACCGTAAGCGAGCTAACGGTGATATGATCGGCTTCGACAGTCGCGTCCTTGTCCACTATAAGCGCGCCGGACGCCTCGATAGTTCCCTTAAAGCTCCCCTGAATCCGCACCGTCGTCTCAAATTTTAATATTCCGGTAAAACTCGTGGTCTTCCCCAAAACCACAATCTCGGAATTATCCGTATTTTCTTTTTTAGACATATTTACTGCTGCTCCTGATGTAAATGTTTTCGTATTTTCGTTTCCAGAACGGACAGCCCTATTTCGTCTTTTTTTAAGTCCTCCCAGTCATTTATGGTTTTTTCTATTCTTGCGTCTAACGCGGCTATATGTTTTCTTACAGACGTGATTTTCTCGCTTACCTGTTTTACAAGATTCTGCGTTTCCTCGTTTGTGTTTTTGCAGATAATTGAAATGGCGTTGTCAAGCTCGTCAATGCCGCCGACAAAGACGGAAAGGTTGTTTTTCAGGTCTTTATTTAATTCTTCGGCAAGGGTAAGGCGCGCCTCGCGCACCGCTATCTGCTCAAATAATTCATGGTTACGCAGGACCGCGTTGATGCGCGCCAGCACTTCGGAAAAATTAAAAGGTTTTGTTATATAATCGTCCACGCCTGCCTCAAAGCCGGCGACTTTGTCTTTTACGTCGTCCAGAACGGAAAGCATGATAATGGGGATTCTGTGATAGGTGGAATCGCTTTTAAGCATTTTTGTTATTTCCCATCCGGTTAATCCCGGCATTATATTGTCAAGTATAATTAAATCCGGAAAAAATTTTTTTACTTTTTCCATGACCTCATTGCCGTTGTCGGTTTTTTCGACGACAAAACCAAGCTTGGACAGCATTACGTCAAAAAAATCAAGGTTAATGACATCGTCGTCGGCAATTAAAATCTTCTTTTGGCTGCTCATCGTTTTATTGTACTCCAAAGCGCTCTCGAGATCAACATAGCCGCCGCCAGAAAAATAAAGACAAACGCCAGATAATCGCCGTATAGGGTGTAAATTGTGGTTTTTTTTACTATTGGGACTTCCGCGCTAATCCACGCTTCAGAAAAGGGCTTTGCCATGCGTATTATCCTGCCGTTTGGGGCAATTACGCAGGTTTGGCCTGAAATTGTGGCGCGGAGCATGGAGCGGTTGTTTTCCACGGCCCTGAAAATCGCCGTTGAAAGATGCTGGTTTTGCGCGGGAAGGCTGTTTGACCAGGCGTCGTTGGTTAGGTTGATAAGCACGTCCGCGCCCCCCCGTACAAAGTTTCTTGACAGGTATCCGAAGGTGTCTTCAAAGCATATTGGCGTTGAAAAGGTAAAATCCGGCATCTTAAAGACCGTCTCTTCTTTTCCTTTTTCCCAAAAATGCGTGTCCGCTTTTTTTAACATGTTGTATATGAAAGGCAATTGCTTTTTATACGGGAAATGTTCGGTAAACGGAACAAGATGGAGTTTCCGGTAAACGCCCGCAATCTGCCCTTTTTCAAAGAGTATGGCGGCGTTGTAATCGACGCGGTATCTTTCACTTTCGTTGGGATTTTTGGAGGGCTCCATGCGGGCGTCGTCGTTGCCGATTAAAAAAGGCGTTTCCTTTGCTGAAAGATACTCCAAAAGTTCTTTTACCGGCAGCCAAAAATCCTGACTGTCGCGGAAGATGGTATGCCAGTAAATCCTCGGGACAAAAGCGGTCTCCGGCCATACGACAAGCTGAAGTCCCGGCGCGGCGGCAAGAGCCTCGTCGGAAAGCCGTTTTAAAACCGTAAGGTCTTTGCGGTACGCTTCCAAAACCAGCATTTTATTGGCGGCTTTTGACGCTTCCCACGGGTCTGTGTTGTGCTGGATAAGGGCGATATTAACCTTAGGACAGGAAGAAAAATCCTTGTTAACGGCAAGGCCGAAGACAAGGGAAGCCGCAAGAGCGGCCGCCCAAACCGATGCGGAAATTTTTTCTTTTTGGAAAAATGAGGATACGGCAAAGCCTATTCCCTTAATTCCCCCGTCTCTTGAAAAATCCTTTAAAGCCGCGGCAAGCCAGAAAGACGGAAATGTTACGAGGGCGCAGACTCCCCACACGCCCGTGATGCTCGCGATTTGAATTAAGGGGATAAAGCGCCATTGCGAGTAACCCGTCAGCCCGAAGGAATACCCGACAAACCCCCTTGTGCGCAAATATTCATAGGAAAGCCAGATAAGCCATTGGACTATGTAAGCTCTTTTCGGAAAAAGTACGCCGGCGAGTTTAAACAGGGAAAAAACAATGACCATGTAGCCAAGGTAGATACTGTAAGTAATAGCGCCCGCCAGCGGATGAAAAGCCCCAAGCCAATAATTAAAAAGGCTGTAGACCATAACGCCGTAAACCGCGCCCAGCCCCGCGCACGCTAAAAATGTATTTTTATCTATTAATACAAGAACCGGAATAAAGGCAAACCACGCGAAGAAGGGAAGCCCGTTTTCAAAAATAAGATTCGGAAATGAAAGCGCGAAAAGAACCGCCGCCGCCAGCACAAGAAGGAGCTGCGTGCCCCAGTTTATTCTTTTATCGTTTTTTAGCTGGTTTTTGGTCATCGGTGATGTTCCACACAGCCTGTTTTAAGTCGCGGCCGGAACGGAACGTTACCGCCCCGTGGGAACGGATAGTGATAGTCTCGCCTGTTCTGGGGTTGCGCGCCCTGGGGCGGGCCTTGCGTACTTTGACTTCAAATGTTCCAAGCCCCCTTAATTCAATCACCTGGCGGCGTATAAGGGCTTCCCTCATTTCGTCAATTAAATAATCAATCGCGTCGCGGATTTCTTTACGGCTCATTCCGGTTTTTTCATACAAAGCGTCGACAATATCCGCCTTAGTATATTTTTTGGCTGCCATATATTTCTCTTTATATTATTAAACTATTGCGCCTATGCATTGCGCGTTTTCATTGAATTGTAAAAACGCTGCATCCTTGATTTTTTGCGCGCCGCCGCGTTTTTCTTAATAATGCCTTTTCCGGCGGCGGTATCAATTTTCTTAATCATTTCTTTTAAAGCGGCTTCGGCTTGCGGGTCTTTTTTCTGCGCCAGGGCCACAAAATTCTTAACGCTTGTCTTTACGGCGCTTTTTGCCGACTTGTTGCGCATGCGGCGTTCTTCGCTTTTCCGGTGCCGTTTTTCCGCTGAATTACTTTTTTTTGCCAAAGGAAACCTCCAATATTCCTGTTAACGCTCAAGAAAACAAAACGGAAAACCGACTAATGGAAATCCGACGGACGTCTTTCTTTCCGTTTGCATTTTTCGCATTCCGCCATATTTTTTACTTTACCGTCTTCAAAGAGCGTCTTCATTTTTATTTCTCCGCCGCAAGGACACATAAACCTCTGCGTCGCGCTTGCGGTACGGCTGTTCTTACTTGCCTGACCCATAATAATTTCTCCTTAAATTCAATATGAAAACAAGGTACTATAAATGACAAGAGAGTGTCAAGGGTAAAATTACCCGTTTTGTTCGGCGTCCGTCTCCGGTTTTACAAAATACTGCATTTCTGTTTCTCCCGGCGGAAACAGGTACAAGTCGGGCAATTTAAAAGAACGGTTCAAAGTCTGCGAATGCGGCCCAAGGTTCCTGCTTATGGAAATAATATTGAAATGATGATTAAGCACTTCATAATTGGGAGAGTTAACTTTAATCGTATATTTAATGTCCCTTGAGATGTCTGTCGCCGTTGTCATTACGGGCGCCGGCCAGAAACTGAAAACTCCGGGAGTGCTTGGGACTATAGTATACGGATTTTGCCAGTTGTTGTTTCTGGCGGGCGCAAGTTCGCCTTCGCAGTACAAAGCTACCTCAATGTTAATAACAGGTTCAAAACTTACGCCGTCAAAAATACGGCCGGAAATTGTGGGTATGTCAAACACGGGGAAGTTGGCCTTTGGCTTGTCGGCATTTTTGCCGTCGTGAGGCGCAGTAGGACGCAGATTATGATTTACCATACGAATGCCTTTGTATATCAAAGTCGCGACATCGGCTTCAATTTGCTGGTGCAGTAACCCAGAGTTGTCTAATCTTGTAAGTCCGCGGTTTGACACTATGTAATAAGGTTCTATACGGTTAAGAGCAAAACATATTGTATCGGCGCGGCATTGTTCGCAAAGACAAAATTTTTCAGGATTTCCGCTTTTTTCGATGTCGTCAAAAATTGTATGCACTGTGTTATAAACAATGTCTTCGTTTGTGTTGTGTATATCCATATTCATGCCCCCCAGTTGGCTACTTTACTTACTATACTATATAAATCAGAAAATGTCTTTAGTTTTTGCTTAAATTTTTGATCACAAAAAATCCTTACCGTATACAGGGTTTTAATGAAAGAATTTACCGTTTCCGTCTTAAAAGCGCTGGAACTTTCGCTGAAAATTCGGTCCTCATCAAGCACAAAAAGGCCCGTTTCAAAGGAGACAGGCTCCGGAATGTCGATAATTAACTCATTTTTAGTTAACTTTATTCCGGCCTTGCAAAGCTCCGCAGCAAGCTGCTCTTCCAGCCGCGAGCGGGCTTTTATATCTTTTATCCCGGAAATTTCTACTTGATTAACGGGAATTTCCGCGGCTGTGGAGAAAATTTTGCCTTCTTTAACCGATTCAATCAGCGGATTGCCGTTTTTTCCTCCAAGAAGGGAAAAAAGACCCGTATCATCCAGATTATAAAGATCTTCTCCTGTGATTTGCCCGTCTTCAAGCCCGTTTATCAGAGCTTTTTTTACCATTGCGGTCGCGGCGCGTACTTGATGATGCCAATAAACGGTTCTGTACATCATATACTTGGAAAAAAGGAGGGCTTCGACATTGGGAATTAAGCGGGAATCTATATCCGCGCCCCTTTCTTTATTTGGTAAGATTTTTGAAAGAACAAAATCAACGTCCTGCGAGCCGTAAGGAACCCCGCAGTACCTCGCGTCCCGGTTAAGATAGTCCAATTTGTCGGGGTCAAGCGCGCCGGACAGGAGTTTCCGGTAAAAAAGCAGTTCCGGCTCCGAATTCGGCATTTTATTGTCGATAATCGCGGCGGTAAGCCGAGGGTCGGCGCCCGTGTTCCCGACAAGGCTTTTAACCGGTTCTTTCAGGATTATTTCGCCCGTAAGCTTTTCGTGGCTTTTAAGGGACAATTCTTTAAGGGAGTGGGTATAGGGGAAATGCCCCATGTCGTGCAAAAGGCAGGCGGCAAGGAAAGACTTTACCCCTTCAGGCGTAAGCCAGCCGGAAGCGCCGCGTTCCGCCAGATTTAAAAGAAGCCGCCTGCCAAGATGGTAAACACCTATGGAGTGGCTTGCCCTTGTATGGGTCGCCCCCGGATATGTAAGGTAAACCGGCCCTAGTTGAAAGATACGGCACAGCCGGATAAACGGGGCGCAGACAGTCAGTTCCGCCTGTTCTTCCGTCATATAAATATGACCCCAAAGCACGTCCCTTACGGGGTGGGTATAATCTTCGGTTAATGAAGCTTCTATTGATTTTCCCATCGGAAAATAATTATAGAATTTATTTGCTTTTTTTACTAGAATATATATAGATGAGAAATTTCGCGCTTTTTTGCTTTTTTGTATGCCTGTGTGTCCTTTCTTCGGCGCAGGATCAGCCCTACAGAGGGTCAATTCCCGAAGAATTACTGCGGCCAAAGCGCGGGGAAGAGGCGCGTTTTCCTGTAGACACGGTAATAGGCGAACTTGGGCAGGGAGAAGCGCCTTCCCCGGCGTATTCGCTCGCAAAAACAATTGCCGCCGGCCTTATTTCCGCAAATAAAGAACATCCGGGTTTAGCCGGAATCAACGCCGCTTTAAAAGAAGAATATTTTTCCGTGCTGGAAGAAGTCTACCCCCGAAGTTACAGGCTTGGCGGCGGAAGGGAAGAGGCGGACGGATCTGTTTCTTTTATGATTCGGTTAATCGGGAAAGACTCAGGCGTTACGGGAGAGCTGTTTGTAAGGTATGTGACAAGACAGGTAGTAGTGGAAAGCAAAGAAGCGGAAAATAAAGAAGCGGTGAATAAAGAAATAGAGAATAATGAAGAAGAAAAAGAAGAAGAAATAACAGTAAAAGAAGTTAAAACAGTCGGAAGCTGGAGGTTTGACGATTTAATTCTTGAAGAAGCAAAAAGCCGTGAAGAAGAAGAGCGTGAATCTTTACAGCGTTTTGATTTTTCTCCTTATGAGAGGTTTTTTTAAATATGGCAATCCCGGCAGGACGAATTGAATCTGAATTTTACTTTAAGATACTATTCGATGAAAAATTACCTTTAAAATACATTAAAGACAGGATAGAGTACCACCTAACGCTTGATCAGCCTGTTCTTGACCAGATGGTACTGCGTCCCGACATACCTATAGAAGGCCTAAAACCGCGCACAAAAATAGCCCTATTGTTTAATTACCGGGGGCAGGCGGTGGATTTTTCAACAGAAATAATCAAGGTAAGCGAAGAGCATATTATCTGCAAAGTGCCGGAAAAAATACATAAAAATCTTGACCGTAATTATTTGCGGATAGACGCGCCGTCTGATGTTAAAGTAATGTTTACTTTCCGCGGGGACCGCTACAATCTTTCTTTTCCCAAAGTTATGGAATACGAAAATGTTACGGCAAGCAATATTTATTCAGGCGATAATACCCGCAATCTTTCTGAATTAATAAAACAATTAACGGGCATGGTTAAGAATTTCGCGGACGGGTATAAAATTGTAAACTTTAAGGACAAAAAGCCTGAAACCATGGAAGAAAAAGTTGTGTCGGAAACGGGCAAGGCCCTCTATCTGCCTTCCACTGTGGGACGTCTGCCGGCGGTGGATCCGTATCCCAAAAAACGAATTATTACCGAAGAAATTTTTAAGCGTTATCTGGAAAGCACAGGAGTCGGAGCCGCCTATCTGGGCGAAACCTGCACGCGGTTTATGAAAAACAAATTTAACGACGGCATTTATTCGGACGCGTGGGTTCCGATTTTATTTCATGAATATGTCGTCGGCTACATTCACATATGGATCAACAAAGAAGGGCGACTGCCTTTTGACTTTACCATACTTGACAATTTGTTCCAGTTTTCAAAAGTGCTTGCCTTTTCCCTTAAAGAAAACGGCTACTTCGAAACCGGAAAAATTGAGAACGAGCCTTTTGAGAGCAAGGTTTTGGACATCAGCGCGTCCGGCCTTCTCTTTGCCTGCTCTCACAGTTTTAATATTGCGTCCCTGCTTTTGGTAGATTCGGAATTAACGGTAACCATAGAAGCGCAAAACCGCAGAATCAACGTTATCGCAAAAATAGTGCGCCGCTTTAAGGACAAGAACGCCGTCTACTTCGGCTGCCGTTTCATGGGCATGGCCCCCGAAGACACCCGCTTCCTTTTCGAGTACCTATACGGCCGCCAAATCGACGACTCCGACAGCGCCTTCTTATCAGGTCAGGTTTAATATTTAACACGAAAGAAGACGGAAGAGATTTCACGCAAAGGCGCAAAGGCGCAAAGAGCGCAAAGTTTCTGTCCGTTAAATTTTCGTTATATAAGATATATTATATTTATACGAAAAACATGAAAGTAAAAAGAAAATATTTCGAACAACAACTTTGCGTCCTTTGCGCCTTTGCGCCTTTGCGTGAGGTCTTCCTATATAATTATTGCGGTGATATAATAAAAAAATGGCGACAGTTGATGATAAAAAGATTATTTATTCTATGTATAAGGTTTCCAAAAAGCATGGAACCAAACAGGTATTGAAGGATATAAGCCTCTCTTATTTCTACGGGGCGAAAATCGGCGTAATAGGGCTTAACGGGTCGGGGAAATCCAGCCTGTTAAAAATCCTCGCGGGGACGGACAGCGAATTTGCGGGCGAGACAAATGTAAGCCCCGGTTATACAATTGGGTTTCTTGAACAGGAGCCGCATCTCGCGCCGGGAAAGACCGTTAAAGAAATTGTGTCCGAAGGGGCAAAAGATTTGGTCGCCCTTCTTGCGGAATTTGACAAGGTTAGCGAGGCGTTCGGGGATCCGGACGCCGATTACGACAAACTCGGGGCGAAGCAGGCGGAACTGCAGGAAAAAATCGAAGCCGCCGACGGCTGGAATTTGGACAGCAGACTTGAGCTTGCGATGGAAGCTCTGCGCTGTCCCGCGGGCGGCGAAGTTGTCGATCATCTTTCGGGCGGGGAGAGGAGGCGCGTTGCCCTCTGCCGCCTGCTTTTACAGAAGCCGGACATTCTTTTGCTTGACGAGCCGACCAACCACCTGGACGCGGAAACTGTAGCCTGGCTGGAGCGGCACTTGCGCGATTACGCGGGCACGGTCATCGCGGTTACGCACGACCGCTACTTTTTGGACAATGTCGCCGGCTGGATACTGGAACTTGACCGCGGAGAGGGAATTCCCTGGAAGGGGAATTATTCCGGCTGGCTTGAACAGAAAGAAAAGCGCATGGAGCAGGAAGAGAAGGGAGAGAGCGACAGGCGTAAAACCCTTCAGCGCGAACTAGAATGGATACGCATGAGCCCCAAGGGACGGCACGCGAAGAGCAAGGCGCGTATCACACAATATGAAAAACTTTTTCAGGACGATGAAAGGGAGCGTTCCAAAGGCGCGGCGCAAAACAATAAAATCACAATTCCCGCCGGTCCTCATCTTGGCAAACTGGTAATTGAGGCCGAAGGATTGTCAAAATCATTCGGGGAAAAACTGTTATTCGACAACATGAGTTTTAACGTGCCGCCGGGAGCGTGCGTAGGCATTATTGGGCCTAACGGCGCGGGAAAGACGACATTGTTCAAACTGATAACGGGAAGCGAAAAGCCGGACGCGGGAGTTCTGCGTTTGGGAGACAGCGTAAAGCTAGGCTATGCCGACCAGATGCGCGCCGGCCTTGACGGCGAAAAAACAGTTTGGGAACAGCTTTCTGACGGGCTTGACCTTATCAAGCTTGGTTCGGGGCAGGGCGCGCGCGAGGTGAACTCCCGCGCCTACTGCGCCTGGTACAATTTCTCGGGAGCGGACCAGTCCAAAAAAGTGGGAGTCCTTTCCGGCGGAGAGCGCAACCGTTTAAACCTCGCGATGATGCTAAAAGAGGGGGCGAATGTTCTGCTCCTTGACGAGCCGACCAACGATCTGGACGTAAACACATTGCGCGCCCTTGAGGAAGCGCTTGATTCTTTCGCCGGGGTCAGTCTTGTAATCAGCCACGACCGCTGGTTCCTTGACAGAATCGTCACGCACATCCTCGCCTTTGAAGACGGCGAGGTAGTCTGGTACGACGGCAACTGGTCCGAATACGCCGATTGGCGCCGCGAAAAACTGGGCTCCGCGGCAGACAGCCCCCATCGTTACGTTTACCGAAAGCTGGAAAGATAAAAAGACATCACGCAAAGGCGCAAAGGCGCAAAGAGCGCAAAGTTGTTGTTCGAAATATTTTCTTTTTACTTTCATGTTTTTCGTATAAAATAATATATCTTATATAACGAAAATTTAACGGACATAAACTTTGCGTCCTCTGCGCCTTTGCGCCTCTGCGTGAAATTCTTCCTCTTTTTTTCCCTCTTGACAATAATTTAAGTTTTATCTAGCGTTATTATAGAGGTTACATCATGCAGAATGAAGGGCAGGTGCGGATTCCGTCCGGCTGCGCCATATCGGGTATAATAGACAGGTCGGGGCGGCGTATGAGCGGCGAGGCGATTATTAAATCGATCAGCGTCATGCACGACCGCTCGAACGGGCTGGGCGGCGGTTTTGCCGCTTACGGAATATACCCTGAGTACAAGGATTATTACGCCCTCCACCTGTTCTACGATTCGACATCAGCAAAAAAAGAGTGCGAGCAGTTCCTTGAAGAGCATTTTGACATTATCAACCTTTCCAAGATACCCACAAAAAAAATAAAGGAAATAACCGACGAGCCTTTAATCTGGCGTTACTTTGTAATCCCCCTGCCTACAAAACTTGCCGACAGCCAGCTTGATGAGAGGGAATTTACAGCAAAATGCGTGTTCCGCGTCAATACAAAAATCGACGGCGCTTATGTTTTTTCAAGCGGGAAAAATATGGGCGTGTTTAAGGCTGTCGGGTTCCCCGAGGATGTCGGGCGTTTTTACAAGCTGGAAGAATATGAGGGCTGGTGCTTTACTGCGCACGGACGATACCCGACAAATACTCCCGGCTGGTGGGGCGGCGCCCATCCGTTCTCCCTTCTTGATTATACCGTGGTGCATAACGGCGAAATATCTTCCTACGATACCAACAGGCGCGCCATCGAAATGTACGGCTACAAATGCACCTTGCAGACCGACACCGAAGTTATTACCTATATAATAGATTACCTTCACAGAAAACAAAAACTTACCTTTGAGGAAATAGCTTCCGTAATAGCCGCGTCTTTCTGGCAGACCATTGAAAAACAGCCGCCCAAAGAGCGGGAAATACATGAATATTTGCGCGTTATGTTCAGCGCGCAGCTGGTTACTGGGCCGTTTTCTATCCTTGTGGGTTTTGACGGCGGGCTTATGGCGTTAAACGACAGGCTTAAACTGCGCAGCATGGTGGTCGGCGAAAAGGACGATCTGGTCTACATGGCAAGCGAAGAAGCGGCTATACGCATCATTCAGCCTGACCTTGACACCGTGTGGGCTCCCAGAGGCGGCCAGCCTGTAATCGTCAACATAAACAGAGGTAAAGCGTAATGGCGTTGAATTTGATATATCCCGAATATGAAATGACAAGGAATTACGACAGATGCATCTGCTGCCGCGCATGCGCCCGCCAATGCGCTAACGAGGCCCATGAATATCTTGCGGACTTAGGCAAGATGATATGCGACGACGCAAAATGCGTTAACTGCCACCGCTGTATCTCTCTTTGTCCCACGCGCGCCCTTAAAATTGTAAAAAGCGGAAATACCTACAAACAAAATATGAACTGGAACGGCAAAACCATCAACGAGATTTACAAACAGGCGGACTCAAGCGGCGTGCTCTTGTCCAGCATGGGCAATCCCGAAGATTATCCAGTGTACTTTGACAAGATACTCCTGAACGCCTCGCAGGTTACTAACCCGTCCATAGATCCCCTGCGCGAACCTATGGAAACAAGAATATCCTTGGGCGCGAAACCCGAAAGCATACAGCGCGATAAAAGCGGCCGGATTATAAACAACCTGCCGCCCCAACTGCACCTGTCTTTACCCGTAATGTTTTCCGCGATGAGCTACGGCTCCATAAGTTACAACGCGCACGAAAGCCTGGCTCGCGCCGCGCAGGAGCTTGGTATTCTTTACAATACAGGCGAAGGCGGCCTGCATGAGGATTTTTATAAATTCGGCAAGAACACGATTGTGCAGGTCGCGTCAGGACGTTTTGGCGTCCATCCCGGATATTTAAATTCGGGCGCGGCGGTCGAGATTAAAATGGGGCAGGGCGCGAAACCCGGCATAGGGGGACATCTGCCGGGAGCGAAAATAGTAGACGACATTTCCCGCACCAGAATGATTCCCGAAGGCAGCGACGCGATTTCTCCCGCGCCGCACCACGATATTTACTCCATAGAAGATTTGCGCCAGCTTGTTTTCTCCTTAAAAGAGGCGACAAATTATCAGAAACCCGTAATTGTAAAAATAGCCGCCGTTCATAACGTTACCGCAATAGCGAGCGGCATCGCCAGAAGCGGCGCGGACATTATCGCCATAGACGGCTTCCGCGGAGGAACCGGAGCCGCGCCAACCCGTATCCGCGACCATGTCGGCATCCCCATAGAGCTTGCCCTCGCCGGCGTTGACAAGCGCCTGCGCGACGAAGGAATCCGCGACAGGGTGTCTATCGTCGCCGGCGGCAGCATACGCTCCAGCGCCGACATAGTAAAAGCGCTCGCCCTTGGCGCGGACTGCGTTTACATCGCAACCTCCGCTCTTATCGCGCTCGGCTGCCACTTGTGCAGGAGCTGCCACGGCGGCAAATGCAACTGGGGCATAGCGACGCAGGTTCCCGAACTGGTAAAACGCCTGAACCCGGACATAGGGTACAAGCGCCTGATTAATCTGCTTACCGCGTGGCAGCACGAAATAAAAGAGATGATGGGCGGCATGGGCATTAACTCTATTGACGGTCTTAAAGGCAACAGGCTTATGCTTCGCGGCGTTGGGTTAAACGAAAAAGAACTTGAAATCCTGGGTATTAAACACGCCGGAGAATAGCTGTGACAATGAAAACATCACGGCCTGGGCTGACGCTGTTTGTTTTTATTTTTTTTCTTTTTATTTGTACCGGTCTTTACGCGCAGTCTTCGGACAAGTCTTCGGACAAGTCCGCGGACAAAAATTTTTTTGATGAATATATAACCAACACCCTGCACATTGAATCTTATGAACCGGTTTATTTTTTGCCGTTTTTAATGGATTTCACAGAACATGACGACAGGGATCCGATTGAAGTGACTTTTCAGGTTAGTTTTAAAAAGAACATTGTACAAGATATTACTCCTCTGGGTTTCGACATGGGAATCGCCTTTACGCAGACGATATGGTGGCAATTGTATACGTTTTCTAACCCTATCAGGGAAACTGTTTACGCGCCTGAATTTTATTTTTATTTTCCGTTTCACAGGGAATCAGGCGAAGACGGCTTGTTTTGCCACGGAATTAAACTGGCGGTGGCGCACAAATCGAACGGACAAACCGGCGACAATAACCGCAGTTGGAACCGTATCTTTCTTGACGCGCCCATATCAATAAAGAGTTTTATGTTTATTCCCCGTATATGGTGGTCATTTAAAGGCATAGGCAACGATTCTACCGAAATAGACATCCCCCGGTATATGGGTATGTGTGATTTGACCGTCATAAGCCATTGGAAAAAACATGTCCTGCGGCTTTACGGAAGAACCAATTTTAATTTTAAAAACATTAAATCGGCTTTGCAGGTTGATTATAGTTATCCCATATCTACGGCGGGTTTTTATTTATATATAAAGTATTTTTTAGGCTACGGTGAAAGTCTTCTTGATTATTACCGGACGGTAAATAAAATCGGAGCAGGATTGTCATTAAGCAGATGAATATGATGTTTCCATTTAGAAAAAAGCCTTGTAAGACGCTGCTCCTTTTTATTTGCTTCCTCCTTGTCTGTACGGGGCTTTACGCGCAGGAGGAGGAACAAGGGCGGGATGAGAAAAAACCGGGCCGCGAATACAAACCCCGGGAACAAAAACTCTACATAGATATTCCGATGACCTTAGGCGAAATCATGATCATCAATATGGTGGGTAACATATACTGGCGGCTTTGGGGGCCGGACTCGGAAGCGGCGTATTTTACGCTTGAATCAATACGCAGAAATTTAAATCCCAAGGTATGGGATTTTGAGATAGGCCAGGGGGGCGATACCTTCCTTACGAACCAGTTTATCCACCCCTTCGCAGGAGGACTGTATTTCGCTTCCGCCCGCTCCAACAACATAAGCTTTTACTGGTCAATACTTTCTTCAACTTTTGGCAGCATAACATGGGAAGCGCTGGGGGAGACCGATACGCCGGGCTCGAGCGATTTGATAAATACCGCGCTTGGCGGAATCGTCATAGGCGAGATACTGCACCGGCTCTATATTGAACTCGACAAAGGCGGGATTGCCGGGAAAATCGGCGCTTCTTTTGTAAGCCTTCCGGACAGATTAACTGCTTTCATCAGAGGTTACGGACCGGAAGAGGGCCCAAGTAAAATTTTCGGCTCTTCATTGGCTTTTGGTTTTTCATGGATCAACGCCAAATTTTTTGACGATGACGAGGAAATAACATCATGGAACATGCCTAAAGCCTTTATTAACTATGCTCTTGTTTACGGTGATCCGTATACGGCGCACGGCAAAACGCCGTTTGAACAATTTGATTTAAATACTTCGTTTACGTTCACCGTTCCGTTTGTATATAATTTCAACTTTATTGCCGACGGATACCTTGCCTCATGGCTCCTTGCCGATGATGACGAAAACATGGCAAGTAACGGTATTACTTTAAATTATGACGTCTTTGTAACGGACAAAGGTCTGTTGGATCTTAACAACGGAAGGGAAAATTTAAGTTTCAACGCCAACTCTCTTGATTACTCGGTAAAATGGCTCCGCAGCGGGCGCCGTGTTTTCAATAAACCTTTTGCCCTGTCCCTGAAGACCCACATTGGCTTTTCGCCGTGGGCGGTAACGGATTATAACGGCGGGGAATACAATGAAAACGGGGAGAAAGACGATTATAACCTGTATTTATTCGGCGGCAATATAAAACTCTTTTTGGAACTGCGGCAGATAAACGAAGAAGGCGGCAAAAAAAACGGCCATTTTCTGGCTTTCAGCCTGTGTTTCTATGACACGATTAATATCCCCAAAACCCCCGGTTTTGATGTCAACGCGATTTTTCTCTTTTCAAAGCTAGCGTATTCTTTCCCCCTTACCGATAAACTGTCCCTCTACGCCGCGGACAGCTTTATGCTCCTGCATTGCCATCTGACGCGGGATGCGGGCGCGGAATTCTCCGACATAACCCGCTGGTACAACAGCGCCCAACTGGGCCTAAAAATCTCCTTTTAAGGATTCCATGCGGCATACATTTTAATAACATCATTTGATTTTAAACCGGTGATATATCCTTTATTATAAGAGCCCCACTCCCGTGCGATGGAATACATTACGCTTGAAGAAATGTGTTTTGTAAAAAAATATGTATAACCAATATCCGCAAACAGCGTGTTAACGGTTCCATGATCAAGATACGTTGTTCCCGGAAACGTCAACAGCAAATAGTAATAAATATTCATTTCAAGAGCGCCCAATTTGTCATGCTTAAAGGCAAAAAGCCATTTGCAGTTGGGACCCGCGCCGAAATTATTAAAATCCTTCTTGATGTGGCCTACGTCGTTTACCACCGGCGTATTCGCGAAATACTTGGATACTCCGAAGAAGGTAAGCCCCGTATGAAGTTTTGCCTGAAAAGAAGCGCTTTCTGAAAACAAATGCCGGTACTTAATAGTCCAATCCAGCGCGTTACTGTAGTGGTTTATGGTAGAATCTTCCGTGCTGAATTCTCCCAAAGACCTGTAATCAAGGTGCATTGAAAGTCCCGTACTCATTATATCCTTGTCTGAAAAAAAGCGCGAAAACGAAAACAGATACCCGTCGGAAATGATCGTAAGGTTATTATAATTAAAAAAATTTATGCCGTAAGACAATAACAGTTCAAAATGCCTGTAAGGAACCGCCGTGTCCTGTTCAAAGGGATTGCCGTAAATAATATCACAGCCAATTTCGGCTGTCGGCCCCTGAAAAAAAAACAGTTCATTCTCCCTGTTTGATACCGTATAATGGGTTGCCGCGTAACCGCCTCCGGCGTAAAATTTGAGCAGTTCAAGATTCCTGCCCGCGTAGGGCGGTTTCCAGCCGGTCAAAAGCCTGTGCGTGCTGACCATGGGGTTAACAAAAAACAACAATGGTTCAGGCAGCCCCGCCGTATAAGCTTCCAGATACAGGCGGTAAAACATTTCTCCGGCGGCAATAGAACCTGTGATAGTCGTGATAAAATCATTCATGGACGCGAAATTTGACTCGCCGAGAGTTTCCCATACAAAACCTCCCAAACCGGTAAAAAATATTGATTGATAAAAGCTGAAGCCGTTTGCCCGGCCGGCCCCAAAGGAAAACAGTCCCTGAACCGGATGCCCAAGCTGGTTCACGGCAAAGTCATCGTTATCTTCCCACCACCAAATTTCCGAAAAATTATTTTTGATCGACTCTTTCGACGGCAGCGCCCAGGGGGTTTGATTTATTAATAAGTTAAAAACCGTAACGAATCCGACAGAGGCTATTGTTTCTGCGCTTGCGATTAGCCCGTGTTTAATGTTTTCTCCGGCGGTTCGCGGTATATGTATGTCCCATGCAATATCCTGTGAAAAAAGATATTCTTTACTAAATATTAGTAAAAAAAAGCATAAAAACAGAGGATTTTTCTTTCCCATACTAAAACTTTTCCTTATAAAAGCATATTTTCCTGTTAAATTCAATATAAACTATATAATAATGTAATATTTTAATAAAAAAAAGCAAATTTTTATGCTGTTATTGACTAAAAACAACAGTAAAAGCTCCATAAACGCCGCTTTTAAAGGCTTTTTTGGCTTTTTTTTCATTTTATCTTGACAAAATTGTAAAATTAGTCTATTGTTTTCATAGTGAGTGTAAAAAAAGGCCATTTTAACTCATAATGGCGTTTTTATTCATTTTATGAATAATCTGATTTTTGGGGAGAAGAGCAATGAAAATCAAAATTAAACTGAGCATTATGATGATCGCGATAGTATTGGTAGTGGCAGGCGGCATCGCCATAATTGAGCTGCAAAGGTCAAGCAGCATAGTTTTGGGGCTTGCCAAGCAGAAAACCTTGTATTTGACGCGCCAAAGAGCCCAGTACTGGGACGGCCGCTTGAACGGTTATATAAACGTACTGCAAACCTTGTCGAATATTTTTAACTTTTACGAAAGCATACCGGTTAATGATCGGCGCCAGCAGTTTGAAGATAATTTAAACGGTGTATTTGAGGACATGCCCGATTTTGTACGGCTGTTTACCGTCTGGAAGCCTAACGCCATTGACGGCATGGACACCCGTTACATAGGCACTGTAGGCGCAACCGCAACGGGGCAGTTCGCTTATGCCTTTGCAAGGGACACCGGGGAGATAGTGCCTATTACCGCCCAGGTAGTCGATGTAGTCATGGCTCAGATCACAGGACCCAACGCCAAGGTAGTCGGGATGAGCGACCCCGTCCCCTTTAAGAATATGGGAAAAGATACTTTTGCCGTCAGAATCACGGTTCCCATTTTCAATAAGCGCCTCAATGAAGTAGTCGGAGCCGTAGGCTGTTTCCTGGATATTGGCATGATACAGCCACTGCTGGAGAAGATCATCAAAGAAAATGATGAGGTTACCAGCGCGGCAATTTACTCCGACAACGGGTTTGTTTTGGCGAATTACATGCCTGAGTTTATAGGGAAGCAAATCGACGAGGAAACACAATACGGCAAACAGTTAAACGACGTCAAAACAGCTATTAATAACGACAAAGAATGGGAGGGGACGGAGTTTGACCCCGAACTGAAAACAAACATGGTAATGGCGGTAGCCAATATTCCAATAGGGGCATCCCCGACAACATGGTCTGTAATGATCGGTACAACACAAGCATACATCATGAGGGATGTCGACTCTTTAAGAAATTTTGTCATTGTATTGGCGTCTATTGCCCTTGTAGTGGCGGTTGTAATTATCTACTTTGTCCTTAACAGCACTACCGCCCCCATAGTCAGGGTAGCGGATACGCTTAAAGACATTTCCGAAGGTGAAGGCGACTTGACGCGGAGCATCGCCGTATCTTCCAATGACGAGGTAGGCGACCTTGCCAAATATTTCAATAACACGCTTGGAAAAATCAAAAACCTTGTGCTTGTCATTAAAAAGCAGTCTCATACCTTGTCGGACATAGGCAACGACCTGTCCAGCAATATGACCGAGACCGCCGCGGCTATCAACGAAATTACAGCCAACATTCAGAGCGTCAAGGGCAGGGTTATCAACCAGAGCGCCAGCGTAACCGAAACAAACGCGACAATGGAACAGGTTATCGCCAACATCAACAAGCTCAACGGCCATGTTGAAAACCAGAGCCGTAATGTTTCGCAGGCGTCGTCCGCCATTGAGGAGATGGTGGCCAATATCGGTTCCGTCACCAACACGCTTATCAACAACGCCGCCAACGTAAAAACATTGCAGGAAGCCTCCGAAGTAGGAAAGACAGGCCTGCAGGAAGTGGCGACGGACATTCAGGAAATATCACGCGAGTCCGAAGGCCTCATGGAGATCAACGCCGTAATGGAAAACATCGCGAGCCAGACAAATCTGCTTTCTATGAACGCCGCTATTGAAGCCGCGCACGCCGGAGAAGCGGGTAAGGGGTTCGCTGTAGTCGCCGACGAGATCCGCAAACTTGCCGAAAGTTCCAGCGAACAGTCCAAGACAATCGGTACTGTCTTAAAGAAGATAAAGGAATCAATAGACAAGATAACCAATTCCACCCAAAACGTGCTGACCAGGTTCGAGTCTATTGACTCCGGCGTTAGGACCGTGGCGCAGCAGGAAGAAAACATCCGCAACGCGATGGAAGAGCAGGGCGAGGGAAGCAAGCAAGTACTGCAAAGCGCGAGTTCTTTAAGCCAGCTTACCCAGCAGGTAAAGAGCGGTTCGGAAGAGATGCTTAACGGCAGCCAGGAAGTAATGAAAGAGAGCCAGAACCTTGAAAGGGTAACGCAGGAGA
>Ga0268262_10000933_pt1 | contig 37717 bp, 46 predicted proteins | sample TergutNc150P3_FD_190354 | JGI IMG/M metagenome (GOLD analysis project Ga0268262, IMG submission 190354) | Nasutitermes corniger P3 segment gut microbial community from laboratory colony in Florida, USA - Nc150 P3 (SPAdes) (version 2) | ecosystem: Host-associated > Arthropoda: Insects >...
CGGGAAACAGCATCGGCGTTTCCCTGTCTATATTTATAAATCTCTCGCTCATGTTTTTATTTTATCATTTCTTTTTGTTCCTGGAAATCTTTTTTTCAATTTGGCCAAATTTAGCCTAAGTCCGACAGGCTCCTAGATATGCTGTTACACATTGTATCCACAAATTGCGTAATCCAGCGTTTATAGTTATTGGAATTTTGTATTCTTCTAGCCTATTAAAAACATATGTGTGTCTGGTTAGACAACGAACCAGTAAAGGATGATATATCATTAATTCCTTGTTTGTTTTTACTTTCAAAAGGGTAATAATGTCAGTTAAATGTTTTACGATATTTTTGATTTTAGCATCTTTATACTTGTATGCATCATTAATCGTTTCAACCATGTGTCTTAAATATAAAATCACGCAATATTCATCATCAAATTTATGAGAATTTTCAAATGAATGGTGGGTCTTTAATCGACGAAGTTTTCTTAACATCCTGTAAGTTACCTTTTTAAGGTCATGGGTTGATCTCAGGCCTTGATTTAAGTCCATATTTCCTATCCCCTTTAGTGTGAAACTTTAAAACCACCTGCTTTGCAAGTGGTAATGTACTTTGGGCTATACCTGTAGTTATTGTCTTCAAAAACTGCGGTGGCAAAGCCATAAAATCGGCGAGAAAGCCATCACCTTTGGTGGTGGTTAGCAGATTTTAAGCAGTTTTTTACTTAGATTAATCATATCTACTTTTTTTCATATTGTCAAATGGTAGGGTAGTAATCTGTATGATTTATTATATACCCTAGTAAATTCTGCCATCATTTCACCTGACAAACCATAACCAAACCTTTAGGCGAGCCAGTACACACCGGAAAACGCACCCGCAAGGCGTAGACAAAAACGACAAACGCCTTTCCCATTCCTCGTTTCTCTTTTCTAATTGCCGATTTTTAACCCCAGCCCCGCCCAATACCTTGCCTCGGCAGTCCTCATTTGCTCAAAGCCCAATTCCTTTATCCTCATCGAAAGAAACCTCTCGCTAACTGCGTGTTCGTTGTTCTCATCGCACCAATCAACATAAGCCTTATATAATTCCCTAATCCGTATTGACGCTTCTTTTTGCTGGACGCAACGTTCCTTCAGGAAATTGCCGATAACGTCCATTTCCCCCCTGTACTCATCCGTAGCGGACAATACAATTTTCGGAGCCTTTAGCCCTTCGTTTCTCCACCGCCTGGTTCCGGCCAGTAGCCAGTTAAGAATCCCGCTTGCTTCTTCTTTCAGCTTTTCTTCAAGGTTCTTGTCTTGATTTTCTTCCTCAATGCGCGTGGTGAACGGTATCAGTTTTATTCGCCGCCATATTCCGTGGTCAGTCCCTTTGATGACAGGCTTGTGGTTTGTCGCCATGAATATCTTGAAAGTCGGAGTAAAAATAAAATATTCCCCGTACAGAAACCTTGCCGTTATCTGGTCGTTTCCGGTTATCTTTTTTATCAGCGGCTCCGAAAGCCGCCGCCCCTGCTCCGCTTCCGTGGTAGTCAAAAACCTTATACCCCTTAGCCTTGCAATGTCGTTAGTCGTCTGGTCGCCGCTTTTTTTCATAAAGGTTTCCGTTGCGGTCGATGTCGCATAGTCGCCAAGGATGTGCATAATCGTATTAAGAAAAGTGGTCTTGCCGTTTGCCCCGCTTCCGTAAAGGATGAACATAGTTTGCTCCGTAATGTTGCCTGTTATTGCCCATCCTGCCGCCGTCTGCAAAAAGCCAATCAGATCCTCTTTGTAGTCCATTATTTCACGGACAAACTTCTTCCATAGGGGACATTCCGCTTTTGGGTCGTAATTTGCGTTGGCTATTTTTGTTATCATTTCTTCCTGCCGGTGTTCCCTGAATTCCCTGGTCAGAACGTCAATCGTTCCATTCTGAAGGTTCAAGAGCCAGGGGTTAAAGTCAAAGGCTTCGCTGTTAATATTCAAGGCTTTAATGTATTGGGCAGTTTTAACCATTGCTTCACGCCTCCTCATGCTTTCGCTTAGCATCCCAAACTTTTCTATGTCTAGGCGTTCCCGATGGTCGTCGGTCTTTAACAGCTCGTCATAAATATTCCGCACCGTTTCAAGACCTTTTTCATGCACCAATGCGCCACTTTCGTCAGTCTCCCAATACCTTCCGTTCCAGACCACCCATTTTTTCCAGGCCGTATTGTACCGAATATCCCTGCCATGCTCCCGCATGAGCCTTGCGGCATTTGTGGAATCGGTAAGCTGTACCGTCCCCTTTTTCAGTTCGCTAATTCGCAGGTAAATCCCCTCATCGCCGATTTGTTCAGCCATCGTATCCTCCCTTCTTCAAAACCATTGCATAGCTTTTGTACCGGAAAGCAAGCAAGTCAAACGCCGTTTCTTTTGTTACTTCCGGCAACTCCCGCCTACAGCGGAGATACATTGAATAAACCAAAGATAAAGACCCTGGTTTTCGTAGATATTCATTGTTTATAAAAAAGGCGCACGCCCGATACTCGTCATCGGGAATTTCCATTTTGTTTAGCCTGTACCAAGCAATTAAATCCCCAGCCCATTCAATCTCATGCGCTGCAAATTCTTCTAGGGCTTTTTGCTGTTTGCGGATTGCGTACTGGTATCTTTCCTCTGGCGTTCTACGTTTCATTATCCATGCCCAGGCTTCCAAACATAGACATTCACCGCTTCCCCCGCCGCTGTCCGACCATCTCCAAATGTGATGAAAGCCCAAAACGCCCACCAGCCCGAAACATCTATTTCCCCTTCAATGACTTCGTGAAAAATAATGCCTGTTTCCGCATCGCCGACGGCGGCGGCCAGTTCCCCTGTTTTGCCGTTAGGCTTGCGATACCTGATAGCCGCTGAAATAATCCCGTCCAAATCGCAGAATGTTTTAATCGTTATGCGTAACGCCGATTGCCCCTTAAATATTTTCATCTCCTATTCTCCAAATTTACTTTCCAAAACAATCTCTTTTGTAACACAAGACTTTAACGCTAATTCCGTTTTTGCTTTGAGAAAACGTCCAAAAAGATAATCCCGAATAAAGACTTTCGTAATTATGCGAGCAAATATTAGCAACCCACGGAACACCGCCCCTGCCGCTTGCACTGTGTCCGCATTTGTTCTGTAATATCCCGCTTCACACGCTGTTTCCGCTATGCTTCCCGCACAATCCAGCAATCCCCTGAAAAACCCCCTCGAATAATTCAAATTGTGTTCTGTCCGAACAGTATCCGGCACAGAGCGAATATAAAAAAATGAAAAAGACCGCAAATCAATTCCGTTCAATGTTTCCAGTGTTTTTCGGATTGCGCTAAATTTTCTATCCGTTTGTGAATTTGCGCTTACAATTTCATCGCATTGCCTTGAAATAGAACGGCTGTTGCTGTTTGACATTGTTGCCTTTATAGTTTCCGTTACATTGCGGAAAAACACAGGCAGGCGGTTTAGGCTCGTTAAACTTCTAACTGTTTCTGTTGAAGTGCGCTTATAATTCCCTGTTAGTATACGGTTGTCTGGTAATGATACCCCTTGCGTTAATGTACGGACATAGCTTTGGCCTCCGCTTGCCGTGTAAGTGAAATACCATGACCATATTATGTTGCAATAGCTAACATCACTGTTAAAGACAATAAAAGGTGCCAATCCATCTTCAAATATTTCATCTTCATACAAGTCATCATCAAACCAACCTTTGTAGCAATCTCCCCCATAGTCAAATCTAGTCCAAAAAAAGTGAGCCCAACCGCCAAACCAAATATAATCACCTGAGGTAATGCTTCCATTTATTCGAAAAGTATCAGTTTTCCATCCGACAGGCCATCTAGGAGGGTAAACCGATACGTCAATTATATTTTCATTCAAAGATTTCCTTGCATATGGCTTGTTGTTCACGTTTGTGTAAATGCAAGGCATAAAATCCCAATCGCATTCCTCGTCATAGGCATACACATAGGCATTGCACAAGCCATTGCCGGTTTGGGGTACAAGGTATTTGTTAAGCGCAAATTCGCCATCAAGTGTAGGACAGTCATAGCCGCTGTTATTTGGGTCTGTCCCTGTTGTCTGGCTCCCCACCGTAGTAGTTCCGATGGTCGGATCAACAATCACCGGGTATTTAGCTTCAGCAAGCCATTTTTCGGGTATTGTTATGCGTAACTCATTGCCGACAACCGACAAATCCCCCCAGCATCGCCGCCCCCTTGCGTCAATAATTTCCGGCCTGTGTATATGGCAAAGTTTGCCAGTTCCTTCGCCAACAAGCTTTTCCTTTTTATAGACAGCATAAGACCCCTGCAAAAAAGGCTCTTTTACAAAATCCGGTTGTCGGAAAAAGTCAAAGTTTTCTGCCCCTTCCATCAAGAGGGAAATAACATTGTTTTCAGGTTCACGTTCTAAAACACAATCGTATTCAAAAGCCGTATCGCCAAGTATGGTAAACCGATGGGAACGCCGCCGCCCCTTGTATAAAAGCCGCTGTCTGTCGCCCCGCAAGGTAAAGCCCTCATCATCAGGTGGAACAAACCGCAAACCCTGCTTAAAGCGATAAAGCCCAAAAGACGGCGTATATTTCCCAAGCAATACAGGACAGGGGAAGTCATACAAGGATTGGCGGAAAACAGCCCCGCTTTTTACTGTCCGAGTATAGTAATTTCCCATAAGACTTGTAGTGTGTCGCTTGATGTAACATTAACGGACGGCGTAATTTGAGCGTAAGCCAGACAATTAGCTGAACCGCTATTGCCGTTAAGCAGACACGCCTCATTTATGCCGTTGGCGTTCAAGTTTCCGGCGGCGAATGTAGCCCGATATGAAATAGTGGTATCGCCTACACTTCCCCAAGCCGCAATTAAAGCTGGGTATTTGGCATCGAGGGCTTTCATCGACCCCGATGGAGTATTGCACCTTGTGTTATTTTTGGTACTATTGCCTGTCCAACCAGTGCCAACTTGAATATAACCGTTTGCGCTTGATACTTTCGTTTTTGTTGGAGATACCAGCAATGCGTCAGCTATCAAAGCGTCCCCTTCTCTTGTAACAATGTTATGGTGGCGGTACTCCATACGCCGCCCTTGCAAATGGAGCATACGCCGGAAGAACCCCGGCTTGACCCGCTTTACATTTCCGTTTCCGTCCAGAACCTGAACCGTAACCCGCCCTTTAATCTTAATTCTGTCCTTCATTCATTTACCTCCAATAATCAAAGTACCGCTAATGCCGATAACAAGACCGCCTAACAAGCAAGCCGCCCCGGTAATAATGGCGTTTTTTATGCCAACCCTTTTTGCATCTTTAACGGCTTTTATTTGCCGTTCCGCTTCCAACCGCCAACGCAATGCCTCTGCTTGCTGTAGCGTTGCTTCACGCATCGCCGCCGCTTCACGTTCAATGACAGATAAAACCGCTTCTTTTGCGGCTTCCGCGGCGGCCTTCTGTATTTCTTCATGTGCCGCCTCAGTCAATGCGTCAATCAAAAGGTCTATTTCGTATTCGCTGTATTGCCTCGTCCCGCTTTCTGTCAAATTCGGCGGTTGCGTTATCGACGGCTCGGCGTACACCTGGAATGTCGTCAATAAACTCAACAGGATCACGGTTGCGGTAATCTTCCCGAACGGCCTCAATCTCAATTTGCTTTTCCACATACTTGATTAGCTCCTTCGGACTGAAAGTCCGCTCCCTTTTATGAAAAAACCATAAAGCGTAAATAACGCCTAAAATAATAACCGCACTAATAAATCCGGTTATAATTCCCTTCGCAAAATCAGTTAGTTTACTCATGTTCTTCCTTGCGGCATGGATGCCGCTGTTATAATGCTTTAGGTGGAGTTTTGCTTTGCAAAACTCCAAAACGAATAATCCTCATGGATGAGGATTATTCGTTATCCTTCCAATGCGAAACCACCTTTAAGCCGACAATCCCAAACAGGACTATCACCAGAACGCAAAACCAAATCCAGTCTCTTATATATCCATTAACCAATAGCCATGTAGCACCAAACAAACACAACGGCTTAAACCCAAATATCTTTGAAGGAAAAGAAACAATCCGTTTTCCTAGAACAACAAACAGTTCCCGCCATGAATGTTCCCAGCTCGCCTTGTAAGAAAAATCAATATCGTTATCTTTCATTGCTCATTCCTTTGGCGGCACGGTATACTCAACCGAGCCGCATAGCGGCGAAGGTTCCCCTCTTGATGCCGCTGTTTCCATTGCTTTAGGTGGAGTTTGCATAGCAAACTCCACCCTGTTAAAATTGCAGGGACGCAATTTTAACAGGCCATGTCCTCAAATTCATTGCAGACTTTTTTAGCCTTCCTGTATGCTTCTTGGTAGTATGCTTTTGTTTTTCTTACCGTACAAAAACACAATCTGCATTTTTTCGTTGACCCTTCATAAACTTTGCAATGAAGGCAATCACAGCAGTTTTTCTTCTTTTTTCTCTTTCCTCTTTGCTCATTGCTCATTTGTTATGCCCCTATGTCAAAGTAACAGTTAAATTCGCTGTCCAAGCCGTACCGTGTTTTCCCTTCTTTAGCCAGCTTTTCCAATGCTTCACGGTTAAGACCCCGGATAAGTACCTCATGCCCTTCCTTTTGGAAGTAATCCGACACTTCGTAGATTTGCCTAATCATTGCACAAGGTTCCTGGGAATTGAGTATTACCCCATCGCCAATAATCCCTGCAATGTGTGTTGCGGTTCCGGCGGCGGCGTAGCCATCCCCATGCCGTTTGTCTTTTTTTGTTATGTAGAAAACTGCCCTAATGTCTGTTCGCTTTGGGTTAATCATTGTGAACACCCGCTTTAATAAATCGTCTGCGGTAGTTCTGATTAATAACCCTGTCGCCGCATACAAAGCCATGCACACGGCACCGGAGCAATCGGACGTTTCTGGATTTTCCTTGCCCCAACCATAAGGAGAGCCAAACTGTTTTAGAAGAAAATAAACAAAGCGTTGCGCTTCGTTCATTTTTTCAAACTTTCGCTTTTCCTGTTCCGCCAATGCGTTCCACTTAATTCCCATTTACTGCCTCCCTCGAAAAAAATTGACAATAATGCTAACGGCCAATGCCGCCGCCGAAATCAAAATGCTTATAGCCGAAATGCGCTCCTTGCTCCTTTCGCCTTCCTTTTTTTCAAGCTTCTCAACACGCCCAATAACGTGTTCCTTGAATTCCCTCATTTGCCCTTTCAGTTCCCTCATTTCGCCTAACGTTTCGACAATCAACTGCCTGTCCTCATTGGTCATATTTCCCCCTGCCTTTCCCCTTCCATCGTTTTTTATGGCAAATATTTTCCTATTCCCCATTTCCTATCCCCCTTTGCTTTAGGCGGCATGGAAGCCGCTGTGATAAATACTTTGCTGGAGTTTTTACAAAGTAAAAACTCCGAAGCTGAAAATCAGCAGGGACGCTGATTTTCAGCTATTTTGAACGCCGCTATAAAAGCCTTGTCTTTCCGATAACGGAATGAAAAAGCGTTTATCACCCCTTCCATTTCTTCATTCCTTACCGCTATTTTTACCTTCGCCCCCACCCTTGCGTGAAACAAACCTCGATGCGTCTTGACCGTAAACTCTCGCCTGTTTTGCAAACGTTCCTCTAGCTCTCTCATAACCCAATCCTCATATTGGGCAACCTGTATATTCCCCCGCTGTACTGGATATTCTGAAAAATAAGAGCCAGTAACATTCAAAGCCAATGTTCCGTATTGATTGACCGCTTCAATGTCCCTAATAAAGCAAGAACGGTTAATGTCCAGGACAATCGGGCGGCCATGAATAACGGCCTTGTATAAATCGCCGTCAGTATCTTTTTGCAATGTCAGTATTGCCTTGTCATGGTTTGATGTTATGTCATAGGTGGAATACGAAAACGGCCCGCCGTCATATTCAAGGCGGCTTTCCGCTTCTCCTTGCGTGTCTATTTCGTCTGCATAGATAACATTCCGTTCTTTACCGTCATTATCTTTAACCTTGTATTTCGCTTCATACAGACCCGCTTCAATTTCACGGATTAACGGATACCTGAACGGATAATGCGCTTGCAGAAACTCATCGTAAAAAACAGGGCTATCGTCATAGTGCCAAATTTCCTGTCTGGCAAGAGATACAGGCAAATTAAATTTAAGCCTTACCGTATTTCGGTATAATTCCGCTTTGTCTATTTTCCGTAAATAAAAAATATCATTTCCGGTAAATGTGTGGGAAATATCATCGTCTAAGAGCTGTTCCGTTTGATAAGGGGAATGAGCGAATACAAGGGGCTTTTCCGCTGGACATTCCAAATGGCATCGGTAAGCCGTAGCAAGGCTTGACAGTTCTCCCCAAATATCACGCCGTAACTTAACATAGGGCAATGTTACAGGGATTGTAGAACAGTCTATGTCATTAGCAGACAATCCCGCCCTTTGAGCTATACCGTGTACTAAAGACTTATGCGGTTGGGATTTATCGCAGACTACCGAATAGGCAAACACAGCCGGAGCCGTCCAATCTCGGCTTTCGTCAGTTTTTCTTAGCTTTGCGGATAAATCACGCAAGCCTATTAAAGCGTATCTCTTGCGTCCCGGCCCACGGACATCCTGTATGCCCTTATCGTCTATGTAAAAAATAAACCGCTGGAAATATGTCAGCCCTTCGCCTATCGAGAAAGAAACTTTAACTTTAGTGCCAGCACCTAAATTAAAATATGAATAAATGCCTTGCGGATTATCCAGCAAAATTTCCCCTCTTGCCGTAGTGCCGCCAGCCACCTCTCTTAATCCATAAAAATTTGCCTCTATAATGTCTTGTTCAAAGACGCTTTCAAAATGCCCCGCTACGTCAAATTCTATTTTTACCCTGACAGGCTTATTAGCGGCGGTTATAGCTTCTTGCAGGGCATTGTCTATCTCATAAAATTTCATGGTATCAATTCTCCTGTGGGATTAAATATGTCAGCAGAAGCGGAACCAGAAATATAATATTTAAGCGGCCCGATAACCGTGTCAGCGGAGTTTATTTCCGTCTCGTCAGAAATTAATACCAGCTTTTTAAGTGATATGCGAAATATGCCGTAATACTTGTATTCGTGTTTATCCCGCAGTAGTTGAGCCGTGATAGTCATTTCCTCAATAACTTCTGGAATGTCAGAGCCTTGTTTTTTCTCTCGCTTAATCAATATTATGCTTTTAGTACCGCCCTGCTTTTTTGAAACAAGGGTAATGCCATAAATGTTTTTATATTCCTGTCCGTTTATCTTGTAGGCAACGCAATCGCCCTTAAAACGCTCTCCCGCTTCATGTTCAAAAGTGTCATTATATGGATATACTCTTGCTGAATAATCACTGGCAATATCAAGTTTCAGTTTAATTGCTTCATCCCGCATTATCCGCAGTTCAAAGCCCTGGACACGGCAACTTTCAAAAAGCCGCCGTTCGCTTTTCCTGTCCTGGACTAAATCAAAATGTTTTGTATCTTCCGTAGGAATTAAATCAAAGCGATACAGGTACAAGTTCCTTGTCTCGGAAACAAATACAGGGTTATCCGCACCCCCCATAGCAAGGTAAAGCAACAGCGGAGCAGTCCCGATTGTCAAAGGCGTAACCACACACCCGGTAACGCCGCTTATTTTACTCAAACCACGGCATACCCCATCCCCTTCTATCGAGGCTTCCTCTTGCAATAGAGTAACAGCATCCCTGACAGTCTCATTAGAATAGGGTACGTCTATTTCCCAATGTTCAGTCTTTATGACAATGGAACAATCACAGCCATTAACCAACACCATACATCTCCCTTGCTTTAGGTGGCATGGATGCCACTGTAAAAATGTTTTACTGGAGTTTTTACAACGTAAAAACTCCTAAGTTGAAAATCAGCATGGATGCTGATTTTCAACAGTTACACGCAATGTAATAACCGTTTCCCATTCTTCCCCGCACCCTGGCTTTTTAGGCGAGCTATACTTTTTCCCGCTGACTGTCGCCCTGTCCGCAATACCGCCCAATGTTGGGTTTTCTTTAATTGCCTTGCATACGGCGGCGGCGTAACCATAGCAATACAATTCACTTTCTTGTGTTTCAGGAACGGTGAAATTAATTGTTACCGAATAAGCGTCCAGACATATAATCCGTTCCTTTTCAGTACGTTCGCAACTTACAAGCGAGACCGCCGGAACTACAGTATGTTTATTTGCGAAAGCACTAAACTCGATGACAGGCATTAAAAATTCCCATTCGCCCAATATTTCATTTACCCGCCCTGTTAATAGCTTTCTAATTGCGTCTAATATCTGAAGCTCAATAAAATTCTCCATACAACAATTCCTTTGTTCTCTGTTCTTTGCTTATTCCACTTGTTCAACAAAAAAATATCGAACAACAACTTTGCGCCTCTGCGCCTTTGCGTGATTTTTTTCTTGTTTATTTTCAAATCACCTTCCTTCTGTGTGGTTCCAAAAGCTGTTTCACGTTTTCCGGCATGGACATTTCAAAGTGTTCCCCATCCTTCCCGCTACCACGGACAATTCCAGTCATTCCAATTCGCCGCCCCTTATAACGGTTCATGTTCCAGCTTGCCAACTCCAAACAAGCGGAAGACAAATCAGGGGGTATGCTCTCTTTGCTGTACCCTGCCCAATAAACCGCTTTGATTGCATAAATCCCGCAGTATCGTTGTATTGCCCTGGAAAGAACAAGCCTAAAAGGTAAGTCGTAATCGGTTCCGCAATCAGGTAGGACGCTGTAAAAATCTGGATTAAGTAATTCCCAATTACCCATTGCCATTGGCGGCATGGATGCCGCTGTTTCCAAAGCTTTAGCTGGAGTTTGCGACAGGCCAAAGGTCTGTGCAAACTCCGAAGTTGAAAAACCGCATGGATGCGGTTTTTCAACGTATACCGCTAAAACCCTATGGACAGGGTATTCCCGTAAAGGCAGAAGCAAGTCCCCTATGTATTCAATTTGTTCAGAATATTTTTTCCTTAAAAATTTCCTCATGCAGTATTGCTCTATGGTGTGTGTAGCCGTTTCAAGGCAAGAACGGCTGTTTTTATCTTCTCTGTCATCAATGGCTAACAAGGACTTAAAACTCTCTAGCGAAATAAGAGAATATAAAGGCTTTTCTTGCTCAATCATGGGTAAAAGATAAGTGTGTTATGCGGATATTCAAATACTACATTTGAGCAACTTTCGGCTTTTTGCAAAAAAAATGGTTGTTTAGAAGGGCTTTTATCAGTAATTCATCATTCGCGCATTCTCTTTTCTTAATTTTAGAATTGCCAAAAACATTGCATCATGTATATAATAAACAATGCCCATATTCCCCAAAGGGAGGGGAGAGAAAGAGTATCGTATGGCAAAAGTTACGTCTGCGGCAAAAAAACGAGCAAGGTTCAATTACTAAGCACAGCCCCTTAATAGCTATCCTTTCGTAATCGTTCCTTGCTCTTTTTTCTTGCTTTAGGCGGCCTACAGAACCGAAGGTATGATGCCGCTGTTTCTATAGCTTTAGCTCTCTTTTAGTTACTCCCTGTTCTTTCTTCTTTTTTCAATGCTCATCCCTCTTTCTTCTGTTCTTTGCTTCCCTATTTATAAGCATCAAGAAAAACACCGTCGCAAAAAACAGCGCGAAAAAACCCATCCCAAAAGTAGCGAAATGCAAAACTATAAACATATAAAATCCCCCTTATCAAAGTTAAAATAGCAAATAACAAAGAGCAGAGTTAAGAGCACTCTTCTTTCTTTGCTCATTCCTCATTGCTAATTGTTCATTGTTAATTGAAATTCACATCAACACCAGTATTGCCGCCACTACCGCCGGGTGGCGTAGTGGGCGGTGGATCAGTCGGATCGGTTGGAGTAGTCGGTGGTGTGGTTGGCGGCGTAGTGGGCGGTGTAGTTGGTGGCGGTGTAGGCGGCGTGGTCGGTGGCGTAGTGGGCGGCGTTTCACTTCCGCTTCCTGTTGCAATCGAAGCGGGCGTTCCGTTTGGTTGTGTCCCTATTGGCATTTGCGGCTTATATGCGGCATCTCCAAAAGCAAGCGGATTTATTGCGCTTCCTTTTTGATCTGTTGTGCTGTTATACCCCGCTGTTATAAGCGTTGATACGCCTCGTATTCCCTTGAATATTACGTTTCCGCTGATTACATTAAGATTCCGTGTGTCAAATTCAAAACTTGTGCCACGTACAGAAGCTGTAGCGCTAGGACTGCTTACCGACATTGACGCTTTAGCGCCAGCAGGGGGATTTACGTCTACACGTATTCGACCGCTTTGAAGATTTACATTTAGGCTTTCACTTTCCGATGTTGCCTTTATTTCTGTAAGCGTTAGCCTTGTTAATGGACGTACCGTAATGATTGTACTTCCAATTTCTATTAACGCCGTACTTTTAAACCCTGTAGAAACGATAGTATCTTGATTGACTATATCGCCTGTTTTAGCCGCTACAAATGCCGCCGAATTAGCGTTTTTCAGTTCAACCGTTCCGCTTAACTCTTTTATTTTCCCGCTTTGTGCGAATGCGCCTATTCCCGCCATTATCAAAACAAACGCAATAATTGTCTTTTTCATATTCTCTCCTTAATTAAAGTCTGTTGATAATGTGGACACATTATCGACAGACTACTTTGAATACGCATTTTCGTAGCCTTTAGGCGAGAAAATGCAATGTCCGTCCGCAAAGTAACAGACTTTGTGGATGGACACTAGAACAGCGATAAAACCACATTAAGCTCCACACGCCAGTATGTTTTCTCATTAGGCACGACATTACCAAGGGTAGGCAAAAAAGCGCCACCGCCTAAATTTATTCCGATGTCAGGCGCAGGGCTCCAATATAAAGCCCCAAATATTTCAGCGCCCAGCATTCGTTTGTCTTTTTTTATGCTTTCAGAATCGTTAAGCAAGAAATAAGCCGGATAAAGCCCAAAAGAAAATGCCTCATGCAATCGGGCTGTATAATTCATTGAAAGCATCGCTATGCCTGAAAGTTTAGGCTTCAAAATCTGCCCTTGCGTGTTGGTCGTCAATGGCAGAAACGCCGCCAATGTGTCGCTTTCGCCGCTTGTGTACTTTGCGCCTAGCGATAAATAATGGACATCGTTTCTCCATGCGGAAGCCGCTTCTACTGCAAATGCCGAGCCAATTTCATTGTTTGCTTCGATTAGCTCAAAGCACCCGCCGAGGTCAAAGCTAAAAGCCCCATAAGGAATAGTTGCTTTACCCGCCAAATATTGGCTGTTAATTTTTTCATCTGTTAGGTCAAATTGACCAAGCAAAGAAAGCCGGGCAATAGCCCTGTCCAAAAACCCTTTATGCTCCCAGTCGATGGCAGCAAGGACACGGCGAGGGGCAAAATAGGTATTGAAAAAATCTTTGTTGTATTCGATGGCTATATTATTCGCCGTGTATTCATTTTCTGTCATTTCAATATTGGCGCGTTTTTTGTAAAGAAAGCCTGTGTACCATGCGCCAACGCTGAATTCGCCCATATCTGTGTTTTGGGAATATCTTGCGCCGTCAAAAAGGCCGGAAGCGATATAGCCAAGCGGATCGCCGTATTCCATGCGCCCGATAGTTAATTCCATATCGCCGGAACGCCAATTAAAATCGGTACGTAATATTTCTGGCACAAAGCCCCAGGGGTTATTCTTATAGCTAAATCCAGCGGAAATATAAAAATCCCCCGCATCTCCTGCCAAGCCAGTTACCCTGGGAATTGCAATTCCCTTGTAGGTAAAAGCCGTATCGTCTCCGGAACCCGCATATTCGGCGTTCTGGTCAAGTACCAGCCCAACGTCAACAGCGAAAAGCGAAGGCACAAATATCAAAGAGCAGAGAGCAAAGAGCAAAGCGAAGAAAGCTCTTCTTGCTTTAGGCGGCATGGATGCCGCTGTTTCCAGAGCTTTAGCTGGAGTTTTTTCGCAGAAAAAACTCCTAAGCTGAAAATTGGCATGGATGCCGATTTTCAGCATTGTTAATTGTTCACTGTTCATTTATCTTTGCTCCCTTTCCATTGCTTTGTTCACCGTATACAACAAAAGGTCTCCCGAAACCAGCATTTGCGGATCTGAGCGGCCTTGTATAATTCCCCTGTAGACCATAGCTCGATAGGCGTAATGCGGATTCTTGAACAGCGAAAAGAAAGCCCCGCCGTTAATATCGAAAGCCTGTAATACAAGAAGCGAAAGACCATTGAGCCTTGTGGCGTTATTCGCTTCCGTGTTTTTTGGAAGCCACCCACGCTGTATAGCGATATTGTAAGCGTCATCCGCGCTTGTTTGTTTTTCAGCGTCCAAATGACCCGCCGCTTCCAACACCAGCAAAGCCGTGTCCTTATAGCTTACATGGTCTTGTTGCAAGAGCGTTTCGAGGCGGTCGGCGGTCTGGCTGAAAAGGGGGAAAGCAGCAAATAACAAATAACAGAGAGCAAAGAGCAAATATAAGAGAGCTCTTCTGTCTTTGTTCATTGCTCTCTTCTCTTTGTTCATTCCTCCCTGCTCATTGCTCATTTTTCTTTGTTCCCTGTTCATTGTTTTTCCCTTCCTTTCATGCTACACTTACTTTATGACCATCGAACAAACGATTGAAATTCCCGCCAACCGCCTGATTACTATTGAAGTTCCGCCTGAGATACCTACAGGAAAGGTAATCCTCACTTTTACCTCGGCTACTGAACCAAAGGTAGCCGCAGATGACGGACTTGATTTTGAAGGCGAATGTCCGCTGTGCGCTAAAAGCCACACTCCCAATGCCGAAACCGCCGCCGCTATACGGGAGGGCAGGGCGATGATGAGGGGAGAAATTCCCTCCAAACTGTACAATTCTCTTGAAGAAATGCTGGTGGATTTGGACTCGGACGACTAACCTATGCTCAAACCGAGGTTTACCGTACCTTTCAAAAAAGAACGCAAAAATATGCAAAAGCGAGGCAAGAATATTCGTAAACTTACCAAGGTAATGGGCTTGATTATTAACGAACAACCTCTGCCTCCTGAACGCCGTAACCACCCGCTTCATGGCGAATGGGAAGGGGCGTTTGACTGCCATATCGAGGGCGATTGGGTACTTATTTATGAAATTGACCCTGTAGAGCGTACTGTTACCTTCCATCGTACTGGTTCCCATTCCGACTTGTTCTGACATTTCCTTCATTCCTCATTGCTTTTCCTTATCTCCAAAAATTTTCACGCAAAGGCGCAGAGGACGCAAAGCAAAGTTCAGAGAGCATAGAGCAAAGTGAAGAAAGCTTTATTTTTATTCTTCGCTCTTTGTTCCCTGTTAATTGCTCCCTGCTCATTGCTCTCCTTTCTTTTCTCTCTTCTCCCATTTCTTTCCTTACTGCTTATACTTGACCAATACCACATTACTTCCCCCGTATCCCCCGTATGCCCCTTTAGCGGAAACGCCTGTCCCGTACTCGTAGCTCCCGTCTCTCCCTTGTTCGCCCGCTGCGTATACGTTGCCCGACTGGTCGCACGCAATGGCATTAAAGGATGAATTAGATGCCCCAGCGCTGACGGTTCTCTCCCATTGTGCGGTTCCCGAGGCGTCGTACTTGACCAATACCACATCCTTGACGCCGTATGCTCCCCCTCCTGGCCCTGTAGCGGAAACGCCTGTCCCGTACTCGTAGCTCCCATTTCCCCATTGTTCGCCCGCTGCGTATACGTTGCCCGACTGGTCGCACGCAACGGCATTAAAGATTGAGCTACCTGATCCAGCGCTGACGGTTCTCGCCCATTGTGCGGTTCCCGAGGAGTCGTACTTGACCAATACCACATTCTCGTCGCCGTATACCCCTGTAGCGGAAACGCCTGGCCCGTACTCGCAGCTCCCGGTTTTGTATTGGCAACCCGCTGCGTATACATTGCCTGACTGGTCGCAGGCAACGGCATTAAAGATTGAGCTACCTGATCCAGCGCTGACGGTTCTCGCCCATTGTGCGGTTCCCGAGGAGTCGTACTTGACCAATACCACATTACTGAGGACATATTCCCCTGTAGCGGCTGTAGCGGTAACGCCTGTCCCGTACTCGCAGCTCTTTCCTTCTTGTACGCCAGCGGCATACACATTGCCTGACTGGTCGCACGCAACGGCATTAAAGTATGAGGCATATAATCCAGCGCTGACGGTTCTCGCCCATTGTGCGGTTCCCGAGGCGTCGTACTTGACCAATACCACATTACTGGCGGAGCCGTATGCCCCTCCTGTCCCTGTAGCGGTAACGCCTGGCCCGTACTCGTAGCTCCCGGTTCTTTCTTGTACGCCAGCGGCATACACATTGCCTGACTGGTCGCACGCAACGGCATTAAAGTATGAGGCATATAATCCAGCGCTGACGGTTCTCGCCCATTGTGCGGTTCCCGAGGCGTCGTACTTGACTAATACTATATTTTTATCGCTGGATGCCCCTGTGGCGGTAACGCCTGTCCCGTACTCGTAGCTCCAGGTTCCTTCTTGGTAACCCGCTGCGTATACGTTGCCCGACTGGTCGCACGCAACGGCATTAAACCATGATGCAGCTGCTCCAGGGCTGACGGTTCTCGCCCATTGTGCGGTTCCCGAGGCGTCGTACTTGACCAATACCACATTATCGACGACGTATGGCCCTGAAGAGGTAACGCCTGTCCCGTACTCGTAGCTCCCGTTTCCTTCTTGTACGCCAACGGCATACACATTGCCTGACTGGTCGCACGCAACGGCATTAAAGGATGAATTATTTGATCCAGCGCTGACGGTTCTCGCCCAAAGTGCGTTTCCGGAAGATATAATGCTGGCTGTTACCGTAACAACGGCGCTAGTTTTTGGGTTAAAGCCTGCCGCGTTTGCGGTTACAGTGTAGCTTCCTGTTGCGGTCGGGGTGTATGTGCTGGAGTTTGTGCCAATATTAGTGCCGTCTTTTTTCCATTGCCATGTGGTAATGGTTTCGCTCCCGCTGTAAGATGCGGTCAGCAAAGTGTTGACAGTAGGACTGGACGGGCTTATGGTTACGTTTCCGCTCAGGTCGGGGATGGACGTAACGGTTACCGTTGCCACGTTGCTTGTTACTGTAGCATCATGCGCGCCGCCGACAGCGGTGTCGGTGTGTTTAACGACACAGTAGTAATGGTAAGTTCCAGCCGTACTCGTACTTGGCGAATAACTGGCCAAGGTAGCGCCGCTGATGAGTGTGCTTGTACCGCTTGAATGGCTTGCTGTTGTGTGGCTGTACCATTGGTACGTCAGGGTTCCGCCGCCTGTAACCGAGGCGTTAACGCTCAAAGTTACCGTTCCTCCGACTGTAACTGAATTTGTTGCCGCTGGCTGTGTGCCTATTGTTGGCGGCGCGGCGTTTAAGGTAATCGTTGCCACGCTGCTTGTCGCCGTTGCGGTTCCTCCGCTATAGGTGTTTGTTACAACGCAGTAGTAATAGTGGTTGCCGCCAGTTAGCGTTGGCGTGGTATAGCTGTGTGAGGTAGCGCCGCTGATGGGTGTGCCGCCTGTATTGCTGTGTGTTGTATTGCTATACCACTGGTACGTTAGGGTTCCGTGTGCGCCTACGGCGGTAACGCTCAAAGTCGCTTTTTCGCCGGAGTCTATTGTTTCGCTTGTAGGTTCTGCGGTGATTGCCGGGGTCGTGCCGTCTGCGCTCACGGCAACGGCAGTCGGGCCGCAGGTCATTGTTACAGGCGTAAGCCCACTGTCAGTGTTTTTAACCTCTACATAGTAGTAAGTAGTTCCCACCGTAGTCGTGGGCGGTGTGTAGCTGTCAGAAGTTTCGCCGACTATTGCCGTACTGCTTGCGGGCGGCTTAAAGCCATCGGTTGTTTTGTTGGTTTCGGCGGCCGTTGCGCAACTGTACCACTGGTAAGAAAGCGTACCGCTGCCCACAGAAGCGGCAACGGCCAGAGCTGTTGCTTGGTCTCCGATGGCAAGGCATTGCCCTGGGGTTTGGCGCTAATGACAGGCGGCCCGGCTTTCGTCATGCCATATGCTTCAACATGAATATGGTTATTTGTGGCTTGTATTTCCACAGGGTTGTCTACCGCTACGCCCCTTGCGTAATCAGTGCCCGATAGTTCTTTTACTTCCATCGTAACTTTGTATACCCCTACGGCAATACTTCCCTCGATTGCGCTGCTCCCTTCTACAGTAACTGTCTTTGCCGTGCCTTTGCCTCCCACTGGTTCAAAATGGACAATGAATTTCAAATTGGCAAGATCATCATCGCTGGGTGGGTATGTAACCGCCCTGCTATTATTGGCTTTTGCATTGCTGGTTCCTAACCTAATAGTAAATCTACCCAGTTCCTCTTCGTCCGATGCGAAAGGATTTGTACAGGTTGTTAGTACGATAAAAGAAAAAATAGCTATTACCGTATTCCTAAAGAGAGTTTTCATGTTTTGCTCCTTTTTGCTTTTCGGGGAAATATGTTTTGTGAGGAAATAAACTATTAGTTGGGTACGCTGTAACTGGGGGGGGGGGGGGTCAGATTACCTATGGGCTGGCCTGCCTTCGTTTCACTCGGAACAAAGGCTTGCGGACACCATTTCATGCCTAAATTTTATCTATAAAAAATCAATTTGTCATGAGTTAAATTAACTCATTTTTTAACAATTTTTAGCGTACCCCGCCCCAACCTACCCCATATATAGTGTACTTTGTCAAATTATCAGTGAGCAAAGACCAGAGAGCAAAATTAAGAGAAAATGGAGTAAAGAGCATTTTGCCTTGAAATCGCCGCGATGTCGGAGTATTGTTTATAAGTGAGGGTATTCAAGAACACATGGTTTACCAGGTTTGCCGATAAGGAAGGTATCGCAGACGCCGAATTAAAGGAAACGGTAAACCAGCTTGAAGCGGGGCAGGCGGATGCCGATCTTGGCGGCGGTGTATACAAAGTTCGTGTGGCTCGTTCAAGCGAAGGAAAATCGGGCGGCTACCGGATAATCGTGTTTTTTAAGAGCGAAGAACGGACGTTTTTTGTTTATGGTTTTGCCAAGTCAGATAGAAGCAACTTAGACCAGAAAGAAACAAGGGAGTACAAAGCATTGGCAAAAAAATACTTAAATTTATCCGATGAAATAATTGAAAGAGCTTTAAAATCGGGTAAGTTTGTTGAAATATAGGAGTTCTATCATGGGAAAAAGATACTACAGCGAAGCGCTTGAAGCAGTTCATCAATCAGCTAATGATTTATTTGAAATTGGCGCTATTACCGAAGACGAGATGAAAGAATTTGACGAAGGTTGCTTTGTTTCAGAACCTGAAACATCTCCGGCAGTCCCTAAAACCGCAGCTACTGGTAACGCCGAGTTGAGACTACCGCCGCCCATCGTCCGTACTGTTCTGTAGTACGCCGAATTTGCCTTGAAGTACCTGACACCATTTTTGTCCTTTCCGTTTTTTATCCCTTTTTGCAAATTTCTCTTTATTTATTGTTAATTGTTCTCTGTTCTCTGCGTTCTTTGCGTCTCTGCGTGATAATATCTTCTAAAGCTTTTGGACTGGACTATACAGGATGGACGGCGCATAGTTTGCGAGCTTTCATCTGTGTCCTCTGTGAGCTTTGTGAGAGATATTTGGAGTAAAGGTTAAAAGCTACAGATTACAAGGTTAGCTGGGTTATAATTTATATAGCTCGTCCCATGATGATACGCCTGTTTTAAGGTAAATATGCGTAAGGTGGTTTCCCACAGTCCTTGCGCTTAAGCCCAGCCGTTCGGCAATTTGATGTATTGATAGTGATTGTTTTACCATAGCGGCAATTTCATTCTCCCGGCCAGTCAGGTCATAGTGCTTTTGTTGCTGTTCATCCTTTTTCTGGCATCTGGGGCTGATAAAGGTTTCGCCGTTAATGATTGCGTCTATCGCCTCTATTATTTCTCCCGTCTCCTCCGATTTTGCGACATAACCGTTTGCGCCCATATTCATAGCCCGCTGTACCATAAACGGATCTTCATGTGCCGAGCATATCAGAATGCCCGGCATCGTGGCTTTTCTTTTCTCGCATATTTTTTTTAGAATGGGTATAAAATCCAGTCCGTCTTCCGGCCCAAGGGAAATGTCAAGCATAACAATTTCAGGAAGCCTCTTAATTCCTTCCATAAGCGCCGCCGCTTCCGCAAGGCTTTTCGCCGTCCCGGAGACAGCAAAGCGCCCAGTTTCGTTAAGCCATGCGCCTATCCCATTTATCGCCAGCGGGTGATCGTCAATAACCACTACCGAAATCACTTTATTCATTACTCCCCATTCCCTATTCCCCACTCCCCATTCCCTTTTTATTTTTTATTTGCAAAGTTACCATAGTACCATCTCCTTCTTCGCTGTCAAAAGTCAAGTTGCCGGAAATTAACGCCGTGCGCTCATAAATATTCCACAGCCCGTAATGCCCCTTTACACGAAGCTCCCTGCTTGTTTCCCTGTCAGGCGGGGTAAAGCCCTTGCCGTTATCTTCTACGCAGAACTCAAGCTCCCCTTCGCTGTTTTCATAGACAAACACCTGTGTTTCCGTGGCCCCGGCGTGTTTCTCGATATTCGTTAAGCATTCCTGTATAATGCGGAAGCATTGAAGCTTAGTATCCATGTCTAAAAGCCCTTTCAATTTATCAGGCGTCAGTTTTTCCTGTATTACAAACTTGCATTTAATGCCTGTCCGCTTTTCAAAATTTTCGCAAAGGCCCCGCAGCGTGTCGTCAAAGCTCCTTATCTTGAAATCCGGCGGGAAAAGGTTGCTGTAAATATTTTTGACCCGCTGCATAATTTCTCTCTGCCCTTCTATAACTTCCCTGAATCGCTTTCCCCTCTCATCTCTTTCCCCGGCTTTATCAATGTTTTCCGTCTGTAACGTAAGCCGCCATAAATCCTGTACCACCGTATCGTGCAGTTCTTGTGCAATCCTTGACCGTTCCTGTTCCTGGGCAATTATCGTTTCCCTCGAAAATTCTATGCTTTCCCGTTCCCTGACTTCCGCTTTTTCCAGCCTTCCGTAAAGCATCCACAAGACGAGTACGATAGCGATAATGCACAGCGAGAAGAAAAAGAACAGGAGAAAGTAGTTTAGCTGGCTCGTGTCCGACAGGCTTTTCTCGATAAGCTGTAGCTGGCCAATGCCTGTATCTATTTCCAGCATTATAGGCAATAGCTCAAGCGTACCCCCTTCTTTAAGGGTAGCATTAAGCCGCCCGGCGGCCGTATCCATATCCGTAAGTGTTTGTATATACTCCGGCCTGTATATCTTGTATAAAAAGCCTATTGGCGAGGCGGTAAATTCGGTAAGCGTCTTGCGGAAATTTTCTATCCGGCTTTCAAAATCGGTTTTGTATTCCGCGTTTATTGCATCGGTCTTTAGCTCCAGCCACTCTTGGGAAATTCCAATAATCGAAGGGAAGCTGTCATCTTTGGCACAGCTTGCCATACAAAAGATTGCCATGCAGAGGAAACCCGCAAATAATTGTTTTTTTATTGGTTTCATTTTCTTGATTATATGTTATAATTGGAAATTAGGAAAATGAGCAATACACAGCCGGTGTACCGTGCAGAGCCCATGAGCCGTACACAGTTCTGGAAAATCGCCGTCCTCTGTTTGGTATCCGCCCTTGGCAATGCCATTGTCAGCCACTTTTTCAACAATATATTGGGTATCCCATTGTATCTTGATACTGTCTTTAATGCCGCAATGTGTTTTTGCGTCGGCCTTTTGCCCGGCCTCATTACAGGGGTAGTGCTTTCTCCAATAATGTACTTTTTGGTATGCAGATATTTTTTAGGGCTTTCGGTTGTGTTGGGGCTTTTCAGAAACGTTTGGGTTATTTGCATAGCCGTAGAAATTTTGTTAATCTGCGCTTTTCGTATCAGGATAAAAAAGAGGGAAACAATTTACCTTGCTAATCCTTCCCTTCAGACTTTTATCGGCGTAGCCCCTCTTTTAATGGTTCTGGCTGTTCTCGATTGCATTATTATCAGTATTACAGGCGGTATTATCGACTTTGTTCTTACCGCTTTTCAGGTTCCCCGCACCTTTTCCCCCGAAGACAGCTTCAAGCTTGGCCTTTTACGCAACAACATCCCTCTACTCCCAACCGCCATCCTCTCCCGCATCCCTATCAACATAGTTGACCGCTTTATCGCCGTTTTCGGCGGCTTTGGTATTTCGTTGATGTACAGAAAATGGCTCACAAAGAAAGGCAAATACCCCTAATACTGCATTTTACTTTTACGGGCGTTAATTAAAAATGTTTTCTTGTGTTGCAAAAAATCAAAGGAAATTTTTATATTCTTCTATGTACTTGGTTAGAAATTTATCGTAAATTAAATTCGCATATGTTATATGTCTAAAATGTTTTTCATCCATATCTAATTCTTTTTGTTTTCCGTTTGTCATTCCTACAATATTTACAGCCTTTTGGTGTCTGCTCAAATCACATTTTTTTTCAGAAATTAAAGCCATAAAAAGAAGGTAAACCTCTTTATAATCTCTTATTTTCTTGTTTCGTTCCTTATTCTTGTCAATATTTATATCTAAATACATCATAATATACTTAAAAAACAGTATAGCTTTTATGTAATTTAAGGTAACATCACAACAATCAATATTGTATTTAGCAGCTAAAGACTGTTGTAAATAATCATATATGTATCTCTCTATACCTTCTTTGCTTAGTGTATTTGCTATCTTAGCCTCTCTTTCCTTTTCAAAAACATCAGCATAGTCTTCATGTGAAAAATATCTTCGCAAAAATTCAATTATCTCATGTTCACTCGTATCTTGTTCATCTATCCCATTTTTACTTGTAATCGCTTGCAATTCAGCGATCATTTTTTTCCCTTCATCTTTTGTTACTGCCATCATAATTTCTAATTTATATCATAATAAAGGGGGGAAGTCTCCCCCCTGGGGCGTACTTCGTTACGCCCCACCCCCCTCTGCGGTGGGCAAGCCCCCCGCAACGCCCCCCAATAAGGTAGAAAATTGCTAACGCAATTTTCATAAATCATTTAACCTCACAAACGCTACTTTCTCCCAAATTTCTTTTCCTTCATTCCGCATAGCCCTTTTGTCATGGTTTTTGCATTTGTGGCGGTGAACGCCGCGCAAAAACCATGCCAACCCAAAGGGACAGGGCATTTATTTCCAGTCGCCCAAATAAACAATTATTCGCTCCATCAGTACCAAAGAACAGCTTTGCCCCTATAGCGGCACAGCCAGTCGGTAGGCGGTTTTTCCCCGGTCGGGGGTGGGCGGGGCCGTCACAAGTGAGGCCCCCATCGCCCACCCCCTCTTTCCGGGGAAAAACAAAGGGGCAGGTCTGGGGGTTCAAGGTCAGCGTAGCTCTGTCCTTAATACGCCCGGTTACATATCGGGTTATTCGGAGGTTTGCAAATGCAAGCGTCTAACATCAAGCGGTATTATACTCCGCAGTTCTCAGCCCTGGCGGCTGTCTCTGTCCGCCGTCTCGCATGGTCAGTAGGTATACCTATGACAGAAACAGTCGATTTAATGGTCAAGCTCGTATCATCTTATGTAGAGCCTAAAAAAATCTGTCTGTCTTGCAAGGACAACACGCGCTGTATCAATTGCAGTTTTTACAATCCGCCTACGCCGCAACAGCGGGCATCAATTCTGGCCTCTATGGGTCTGTAGGGTTCGGTTTCCAGACTTAGGAGGGGTTATGTCTCTTTACTATCAGGTCTTCGCCCATGTTTACCCTGCGCAATGCGACAGGGTATTAGTCCACAGCCATATTTTCAGGGTTGAAGCTCCCAAATTACCGGAGCCATCCCTCTCATCATTCGGCAACTTCTTTACTCTAAAAAAATTTTTCAAAACCAGAGAAAAGGCCGAAACATGGGCGCTCGGCCTTCACAGCAAGTATGCAAAAGGCCCTGTCAAAAATCCCAGCCTTGACAGCGGCCAGCTCTATTTATTTCAGGAGGTTTAAGGATGAAAATTACAACAATCAAAAAATTAAGGGCTTATGTTACCCGCAATTCTTCATTTCCGGAGAAGACAGTCAATAATGTAATCAAAGAGTTAGGCTACCCGCTAACAGGGTCAGGGGAAACGCTAAAAGAGCTTTCCGCAGACTTGGTAAACTGTGCGGAGAATGGGGCTAACATCGGCATTGGCAACTTTATCTATTATAGCGATACCATACCATTTTACAAAAAAAACCGCGCCGCCATTGCAAGCCACATCGAGCGCACCGCCGAGGAATTGGGAACAGACATTTTTTCTATGGTCCAGGATTTTGGAGTTTTCCGCAATTCGGAAAAGCCCACGCCCACGGAAATCGGAAAGGCATTATGGGACAAAAGCCACACATACCCGGACTTAACCAGCCTTTACAATGTTTTCGCTTGGTATGCCTTAGAGGAAGTCTCGCAAGGACTTGGTACAGGTACTTGGAAGACAACCCCGGCTACAGGGCAGAGTTAGCGGCATAGCAAACCAGCCCTGGCCTTTTGGCTGGGGCTATTTTCCTTTTAGGAGCAGTAACCATGAAAAAAACCTTTTCAATATCCGCAGAATTAAAAGCCATTATCCCAAAGTTTCAGCTATTAGTAACGATGGAAGCGCCGAAAGAACACGCCGAAGCTTTAGAAAGGCTGGAAAGCCAGTTAAAAAAATGTCCGAAAATCGGCGGGACAGACGGCCTAAACGAACACCCGGCAATATTTCACTATTTCTATGGCGGCTCGGATTTTTATATCTGCGAGTATAGCCCCGATGACGATCAAATGTTCGGCTATAGTATTCTCAACGGCGATTTACCAAATTCGGAATGGGGATATTTCAGCGCCAAGGAATTTGGACAATCCAGACTGATAAACATTGACTATCACTTTCAGGAACAAAGCATTGAAGCCGCCCTTTATAAGTCTTATCCAGATTATTTCAAAAAACCGCAATCGCTAATGTAACTATCTAGCCCCGGCCTTGTGCTGGGGCAATTTTGATTTTAAGGAGTTTTTATGTTTTACCCGATTTTTGAAGGTGTCAAATTCTCTTATTATTACGAACACGAAACAGAACAGTATATGCTTTATTGGGTTAAATATGGCATTAACATCATTCTAAAAGATGAAGATGCTTCGATATTCAAACAACAAATCGAGATGATTAACAGCGAACCAGAAAAAGACGTGAAAATAAGGATTGAAAGGGCTATAAGCATATATTTTTATTTCCGCTACGCCTTTCCAATGCCTCATTTTGCAGATGGTTAAAAAAAGCCGCCCGGTGCGCGACACACCGGACGGCAAGTTTAGAAATGACGCCCCAATGGGAGGGCAATGGAGCCAAATTAAGATGCTTTAGTTTTCAGAATGACCATGTTATTTTTCGGCCTTGTTACGAGAAACCCATCACGCTTTCGGAAACGTAAAAACAATTCCCCATATTCCAGGCTCTCTGTCGTTCCGTCAAACTTTTTTAGCTCGATGCCCCTGCGGTTGCCATGCTGGATTCTTTTGGGATTCATAAATATCGCAAAGGGGGTATCTTCCTCAATGTCCGAAATCTGCGGAAGGATTGATACCTCATGGTATGGATACAAGTCCAGACGCCCCGGCATTGCTTCTGTAGGCCGCCGCCAAATTGGGCGGCCTGTCGTATCCTCGATATTGGCGATATGATTCAGTACCGTCTCATTCAAGAACCAAGCGCAATCTTTCCGTTCCTCTGCCGGAACCTTATACACGGCATCACGGAAATCCTTCCAAGTCAAATCTTGAATTGTATTTCCGTCAATCGCAACTTTCGCTACATCGGCACACGCCATCGCTCCTGTGAAAGGGTCGTTATCGGCCAACAAACACTGGCGGTCAAATTCCTGTCCGTAGGTTTCCAAAAACTCATCCACGAACATAGCCCCAAGGTCTGTAAAAACGTCTTCCTCAAATTCGTCAAACCACGGAATATAGCCAGCAAGCGTATACGCTTTAAGTTCAACCCGTTCCGCCCCTTGCGGTTTACTGCCCTCGATTCTCTGGCCGTAAGCTGTCAGCCAATGCAATTGAACCCCGCCCCTGTCCCGTGTCGGCAAAAAAATAGAGGGGCCAAGCATAGGCCGATGACGGACAAGGGGCATCATCACGCTTTTTTTGGCGGCATCGGACATAATTTCCGTTTCATAAATCGGATTGATTAGGTACTGGTCGTTAGTCGCCATGTTGCCCATCGGCTCGCCGAGAGCAGCCTTTGAAACCGTCCATCCCTTTTCGCCCCAGGACACATCTTTAGGATTCGTCCAATTTTCGCTTTTCATGTTAGGGCTAAAAGACAAGTCCGCTAATGCTTTATGATTCCCCGCCCATGCCGCCGCAATCCCTTTTCCGAGATTGTAAAGCAGTTCACGCCGTGTCAGTTCTTTGGGGTACTTCGTTTGCGTCTTTAATTCATCCCGCAAAGCCTTAACCGTTCCTTTCAAGCCTTCCACCTCGGCGGTTTCCTGAACCGTGATAGTTTCAAGTGTTTTAACTATCCCCTCAAGGATTATCTCCTTCTCTTGAAAATACGCCGTTGCGGTTTCAGTATTAGTGAACCCTGTCAGCTCGATTTTCTTCATCTCGGCTATTTTCTGTTTTATAGCCTTTAGTAATTCATCCATAAATTTACTCCTGTAAATTATTTATTAAGCAATTCCAAAATGGGATTGCAGGATCGCTTTTTTCATTCTTCATTCCTAATTCCTCATTTGTTTTAGCCAGCGCAAACGGATTAGCCGGAACATTGCAAATCGAAAATTCTAAAAGCTCTTGTTTGCGGAAAATTAAACTCGTACCGTCCTTGCTGTCTTCTTTGGATGGAATCTCAACCTCGATAGGGCGGAACCCCACCAACCCAGCCCTGATAACCCCAGCCTTCACCCTCTGCCCAATAGACCAACCAAAAACGTCAAAGCCCTTGTCGTTGAAAATCACAAGCCCATGAAGCCCCTTGTCATCAACAACAAGCCCCTCGATTTTCCCAATAGCGGGAATATCGTAGCGATGCGCCCACTCGACAACCGGATTTTTTATATACTGCGAAAAATCCCATCCCTGCGGATCTATTCTCTCGCTAAAACGGTCAAGGTCATTTGTCGATAGCGTCCACGGAAACCCTTGCCCGGCATCCACATCAGCAGAAAGCATGAATGGAACGGAAGCAATAAGCTCCACATTACCTGTAACTTTCTGAATCCCCGCCGTTTCCTTTTTCACCCCGAGAAAATCAAGTAATACAGAAATGATACCTGTCTGTATTTCTCCGCTTTTAGTTCTAATTATCATGTTTCCCCCTCATGGCTTTAGGCGGCACGGTATACTCAACCGAGCCGCATAGCGGCGAAGGTTCCCCTCTTGATGCCGCTGTAATAAATGCCTTGCTGGATTTTTTCGCAGAAAAAATCCTATGCTAAAAATCAGCATGGATGCTGGTTTTTAGCACTTTTGTCTGGCAATGGCGATACGACAAAATTTTTATGGCAAAAAGCCAATTCCTCCAAAGTAAATATTTTCGCTTCCAGCACCCTCAGCACCAATTCAACGCTATTGCGGACAATCATGTTCCTGAAAATATTTGTCTTGTGCTTTACAACCGTTGTCCTCGATATGTGCAGGGTATCGGCTGTTTCATCCTCCGTATAACCGCTACAGGTCAGCCGTGAGACTTCATTTTCCCTTTTCGCAAGCCTCTTTGTCGGCTCAATGTCTGCACTCCTTAGCCCTATCCTTTCACATACTCCCGGGGAAACATAACTTTTACCGTCCCGAATTGCTTCCATGCCTTTGGTAAATTCATCAATTCCTTCCGACCAGGCAATGTAGGATTTAACGCCGTTCTTAACCAATCTCATTGCAAGCTCATCGCTGTACCTGTCCAGCGACACAGCCGCTATGTTTAGTTTGGGGAATAATCTTAACAATTCGCTCATCATAAAAGCCGTAGCGTTGTCGTTAAACCTTGCCTCAATAATCATCAGTTCCGGCTTCATATTACGAATAATCGAATAAAGCCCGTCGCTGTCTGCGTCAGTCGCAAAAACTTTGGAAAATCCAAATTCCTCCAGCTTCTCTTTATAAAAGGGATGCGTTTTTTTAGCCTTGCCAACCAACAACGTACCCCCCACGCCTATTCACCGCCCTTAGCCTCAGCTTTGCGGTCGATTGTTTTTAAATTAGTCGGGCGATGCCACACGTCGCCCCAGGGCTTAGGTTCTTTGCCCCTCTCTTTTAAGACATCGTTAATCGTTTTTATTCCTGCGTTTATTTCCGCTATATCACGCTTGCTTTGTGCGTCCTCATTTTCTTGGAGCTCAGGAATATCCCAGAGATCAAACCTTCCGTTTTCTTGCAGGCCGAAGCGCATAAAAAATTGGCTTTCTAAAATCTGCTCAAACTGCCGCAACAAAGGTATGAGGGTATACTGCCAAAATGCCGAGTGCTGTTCTTTTGTGTCCTTGCCGGACAGCGCCGTTGACCTGTCGGAAATATTTGCCACACGAGGGGGAATTCCGAATTTAGCGAGGATGGTATATAGGTTCCATTTTTTTAGCTCGAATAATTTTACGACATCGGGATTAAAGCTCAACGCCTCAAAACTTGTGCCTTTTCCGAGTACCGCAATCTTGCGCCCTGCCTTAACCTGCCCGTACTTACTTTCCCACCGCCTTTCCAATGCGTCCGCTTCTTCCGGCCTTAAAGTCTGGTCGGTCTTTAACAGCCCCTGCGGAATGGCGTTGTTTTTAAGAAGGGTACTGTTTGCCTTGTTTGCGTAAAAATCCTGTTCAAGTTCGAGGGATAAAGAAACAAGAGGATTGACACCACGCAGAGGATTCCACGGATTCCAGTCCTTGAAGTGAATTAACTCATCTTGAAAGATAGGCACTAATTCAGCACCGGCATTGTAAAACCAACGCCGTGTTTTGTTTGCGCCGCCGCCCATATCCAACCCCTCTCCCTCAAGCTGGATTTTTCGGGGGTCAAGGATATAAATTTCTTTAGGCAGTCCGCCCGAGTAATCGGCGCCGTACCACCAAAAAGCCTCGCCCTCTATCAGCCACCATGCGGCGGTCTCCTTCCACAAATCAAATCTGCTTAAGTGTTCGTTTGGCCTGTGGAACAGGGAATAGAGGGAACCGCTTTTTATTTCGACCCCATTTTTTTCGAGAACAAAATCCGCGCGGGCAATATTGCGGATCATTATATTTACCGCAATGTTGACCCATGCGCTGTGAAGGTAGCTATTGTTTAAGGGGCTTAGATTAAAATTACTAAAATTATCATCGGGAGTCAAAAAATTATTAAAGCTATTGCCGCAACTTTCGCCTAACGCCTTGTTGTTCTGCCTGCGGCTGTCATTGTTTCGCTTATAGGTGGGCAAAAACCGCTTAAAGAAATTCACGATAACACTACCCCATGCTGAACATCCGAGAACACCGCATAGCGCAGGGCATCCATAAAGTGATCGTTGACCTTGACTATTTCCCCGGCCTCGTTCCGGCAGTAGTCCCCTATTTCAGAAAGTACCCCGGTACACTTTTCAGAAATGTAAAATTGATGGCGTTCTATTTTTGCATTGATATAGTCGATGCCGCTGTCAACGCTATTATTTGCTTTAACCCCGCCTGTTATTTCCTGTATGCGTTCCCCTCCGGCTGGGTCGCAATAAACAGGAAGCCCCATCCCGTCAGGGCAATCCAACAAACCCCTTGCAGTTACTTCCTCGTTAAAACTTTGGGTCGTCATGTTGTATGCACCGTAATCGCCGAGAACATATATCACATCGCCAAGCCAAGCAATCAAAACAAAAGTGATATTAAGCCCGAAGTCCTGGCCGCCAGCGTACCTGTCAAAGCGTTCAGGCAAGTCAGATGAACGCACTATCATTGATTCATCAAACTTGTCATATATAGCGCCATCGGGCTTAACCCATGCGCCATTCTTGAATCTCGCTTTTTGCTTTTCGGGCAATGTGTCAAGAATGTCCGTTATATAATCTTCAGGTAAGTGTTCCCTGTTATCTTCAGGGTTTAACAACATGGATTGATACTTTTCAGCTTTTTCCAATGGTTCGCCGGTTAGAAATTGACGCTTCAGAATAAAAACTTTATAAGCCCAATGTAGTGGCGACCCCGGATTGCAGTCATAGAAAAATAAATTTCGGCAGCCTTTTACCCGCATTGCCAACCTGGAATAAGCCGTAGTAACCGCCGCATAAGATAACTGGCTAATCTCATTAAAATAAATCGTGCAATATTCATGGCCTAGTATCTTGTCCGCTTGTTCCCTATCCCCAAGGCCGCCAATCCAAATCTCCGAGCCGTTGTAAAGCGTTACCATGCTTTCATGCGCAAGGTAGGTGTACCCGCTTTTCCCGACAGTGTTATCGAGCCACGGCAACAAGGTTTCACGCATAACCGATGAACGAGCGTCCTTAGCCCTATAGCGGCAAATAAGGTGGCGGCTTCCGGCATACATCAAAGCCCTGAAAATAATCGCCATCACCAGCACCGTAGTTTTTCCGGAACGTGAGCCTCCAAATAATAAAATGTGTATAGCCCCACTCTTTAATAACAGAAGGGCTTTTCTCTGTACCGCTGTCGGCTTAAAAACTACCGCCGTGCTCATTCCCCATTCCTCATTTATTAAAGCCCCTTAAAGTCCGACACAAAATTCAATTCGCCCTGTTTTATTTCCGCTTTGCCGTTAGGCGAAACCAGTCCCGCCGCCTCACGTTCAGACTTAATCGCCGTCTGTACCCATTCCGGCACTGCGCTTTGCGTCAAATCTTCGGGATTCATCGTGTCCAGTTTCTTGCTCACTACATCGAGCATTTTTCCGGTAACTTGCCTGTGCTTCTCTCCCTGCGCCTCTATGGTTTTTCGCAACTCCTCTTGTTTAAGCCTTTCAATGTAGCGGTCGTAATCGGCAACCCTCTCTCGCCAGTGGAATTTGTTAGACCAGTTGCGCCATACCCCATATTTTTTTGATTGAAGGGCGGCATCTTTTTCCACGCTTTCTACCGCCTTGCGGATATTCCTTTCCAGCCCCATGTCTCTAAAAGCACAGAAAGCTTTAAACGCAGAAGAACCCTCTCCGGCCAACTGCTCCCAGCTTTCATAGGGCATCATGGCGGCCTTGGCTTCCTCGATTATTTTTTCATTGTCATTCATTGTTTGCCCTGTCCTCTTTTTCTTCTTCTGCTTTTTCCATTTCAGCTAACTCGTCCAGGGTAATTGCGTCCCTGAACAAGTCGCCCTCAATGCTTTCGCCTCGCTCTTCCGGCAACTCATAAGCGTTCTCGTCTATCCATTTTTCAACTTCGGAAACCCGAAACCTTACAGCGGTCTTTATTTTGTGGAAGGGTATTTCACGGTTAAAAACCCACCGCCTGATTGTTTGCTCGGCAAGTTTCAAGTACGCCGCCAATTCCTCAACGGTCAAATACGTTTCCACAAAACCCTCCGTTCCGTTTTCCCGCCGTTCCATGCAATAAAAATACGGCTCATGTGAAACAGAAAGAAATACTACATTTGAGCAACTTTCGGGTTTTTGAAGAAAAAAATATGTTTTTGGACAAAAAAAAGGCTTCCGGCAATTCGGAAGCCTCTCAAATCGGAAACAAGGTTGGCTATTAGTCTTTGTCTTTTTTAGCCACTTGCTCTCTTGTCTGTTCGGTTTTGGTATAGGAAATTTCAACAACCCTGCCGTCATGCAGTTTTGCGGATGCCGAAACAGTGCCGTACCTCAACCCTGCGGCATTAGCCAGCAATTGGGCTACAATCTCCTCTGCTTTTGACCTGTTCATGCTTTTCCCTTTTTGCCGTTTTCTGTATGCTCGTCAATCCACTTGCAAAGCACATCGCGCTTATACATAACCCTATGCCTTAGCCTTGTCCGTGGAATGTCCAGACGGTCAAGGGTAGTCAGGCATATCCCCAAAAAAACCGCTGCCTCTCTACGGCTTAATATTTCCAAAGTTCCAAAGTCAGTTCTCATTCCTTCCCCCATTCCTCCGAATTCAAACGCTTTCACATCGTTTCTTTCATCAAAAATACAACCATCCGGCATAGGAAGAAATACTACATTTGAGCAACTTTCAAAAAAAAGCCCCCGGCAATCCGAGGGCTTTTTTGTTTCCGTTTGTTTCGGGAGTTATCCGCAAGCCGCTTCCGCATAGGCTTTGTTTTTGAAAACAAGCATTTTCGGTTTTTCAGGTATAAGCCCCGCAAATGCCTCTCTTTCGGTTGCCTGTATAATTTCCCTATCGCCAACAGTTTCATGGTCGCTGTAAAGGTCTATCATGTCGTCAGTCTTATGGCCTGTCTGCGATTTTAACAGTTTCTTGTCAAGTTTCCGTACCATGTACGAAGTATAGAAATGTCGCCAGCTATGGAAATCGTATTTACCAGCTTCATCTTCTGTAAAGCCGATATTCATAAGAGCCTCACGAAGCCCGTTTACAAAATACTGCCCCCGCATTGGTACGTCTTTTCTTACCGTTGACCAAAAGACAAAACTATTGGGAGACACTCCCCACGGATTTTGTTTTGCCAGTTCAAATAAAGCGTTCATCAAAGCAGGGAAAGGTATCTCTACCGTTCTGGTTTCGTTGTTTTTTGGCAGTTTCAGTTTATCCTCACCGTTCCATGAATTATTAACATAAATGCAATCGGAACCCAAATCCTGAAAGCGCAGGGCTACAATTTCGCCGTTTCTCATTCCGGTAACGGAAGCCAGCATATTCGCTACTTTATGCCTGTCATCATTCCACACAGTACGAAAAATGGCGGCGGCTATGGCAGGTGTCAATATCGACCGTTTACGCTCATCACCGGAAAACAATATATGCTCTCTGGTTGGATCACGTTCAATATCGCCTTTTGAAAAAGCCCACCGGAGAGCTTTTGTTCCGGCCTTAATAACGCAGTTTTTTCTTGAAGCCGACAAATCCTTTTTTGCCATGTGCTTAATAAATTCGTCAATGTCTTTATAGGTAATTTCCCCCACCAAACGACCGCCGAAAAAAGGTTTCCAATAAGTCAAAACAGCTTGTTTTTGCTGTTTACAATGGCGGCGGTGTATGCCGTGGTTTTGCCGTAGTTTTTCCTCAATGTAGGGCGAATTGTCCCAATCCCAGAAGGCAGTCAAAAATGTAATTAAGTCCACAGCCCCAGGGGTATCTTTTCTCACATAGCTTTTTACCCAGCCCAAACGCCGTAATTCGTCCTGGATTGTTTCAACCTCATCGCCTGTTTTGATTTTACGAACCATGTCTTTCAAAGACAAATCAGTTACCCGCATTTCAGACTTTTTTTGCGGTATGCCGTCCCGCATCCACATAAAAGCCACTTGCAAAGCTTCATCTTCTGTTTTCTTTTTTGTAGATACAGGGGCAAGGTATTTTCCGTTTTTGTCTTTGAAAGATACCAGAAAAAAGGGGCGGTCATTTCTTTTGAATACAGAGAAAGGATAGGTGTTCATAGCACATACCTCATAAAACCGACATTGAAAACGTTTATGTGTCGTTTTATGTGTCGGTCGTATTAAATAGTGTGATATGAACGCCTTTGGATAGGAAGTCCACTCGCTAAGTCCTTATAACATAAAGAATTAGCAAATTTCCCCAGGGAGGATTTGAACCCCCACAAGCAGATCCAGAGTCTGCCGTGCTACCATTACACAACCGGGGAATGAACCACATAAAAATCCTATTTTGCCACAAAAAATTTGTCAAGTAGCCCTGGTATGGTATGTTGAGGGTATGTTGATTAAATAAATAAAAAGGAATAATCTTTCTTAACAAGTTTTTGGGACATGGCGCTCTTGGCGTGATCTTGCGAAAACACGGATTTTGTCATTAGTCTGGAAGGCAACATAATAAAACAAGGTAAAAAAGATGCCCGATACCTCTTATGAAAAGGGGACGGCGGTGAATTCTCTGCAAGTAAGCAAAGTTTGGAATAACCGCGCCCTGTTTTCGCTTCTATGCCCACTTATAATCGAACAGATACTCGCTGTTACAATGGGAGCTGTGGATACAATCATGGTAAGTTCTGTGGGTGAACACGCCGTATCCGCGGTAAATATAATCGACAACATCAACAACCTTTTGATTATCGCCTTTATTGCCATGTGTACCGGCGGCGCGGTTGTCGTAAGCCAGTACATAGGCAGGCAGGACTTTAGAGACTCCAGTATCGCTTCAAAGCAGCTGGTGTACATCGTTGCCTTGATTTCGGTGATTATGACGATTATAAGCGTTACATTCCGCCGTCCGATTATCAGTTTGATTTACGGCAAGATAGAAGACGATGTTATGAAAGCCGCTTCCATCTACTTCCTTATCACCGCGATTTCTTATCCGTTTTTGGCTGTTAATAACGCGAACGCCGCGCTGTTTAGGGCTATCGGAAACTCAAAGGTTCCTATGCTGATTGCTCTCCTTGTAAACATTATGAATATCGGGGGCAACGCGTTTTTGATTTATGGGCTGAAGATCGGGGTGGCGGGGGCAGCCATATCTACGCTGGTTTGCAGAATCACGGCGGCGACAATCACTACAGTTATGCTAAACCGCAATAAGACCAGCCCTATATCGCTTTTTGGGCTTAGAAACATTCACTTCATAAAATCCATGATTCAAAATATTCTGAATGTCGGCCTCCCGTCAGGAATTGAAAGTTCAATGTTCCAGATTGGCAGGCTTCTTACCCAGCGCATTTTTCCCGTTTTCGGTACCAGCGCTATGGCGGGTAATGCCGTTACTGGCGTAATCAATTCATTTTCGTTTATGCCCGGAACCGCTTATGGCATTGCCTTGCTCACCATTGTTGGACAGTGTGTTGGCGCGAAAGATTATACTGAGGCCAAAAAGCAGACACGCAAAATCATGAAGCTGGCCTACTTCACCCTTTTTACCATGAGTACCCTTATCTTCATCTTCATAGAACCGCTGGTCAGCATGTTTTCTTTAAGCGCCGAGGCTCATAATTTTGCAAAAACATTCATGAGCATCCACTGTATTTCCATGGCTTTTGGCTGGCCTATTAGTTTTGCCCTGCCTAACGCGCTGAGAGCGGCAGGGGACGCCCGCTTTGTGATGGCAGCGAGCTCGATTTCCATGTGGGTAGTCCGTGTCTGCGCGGCATATCTGTTTACATTTACCTTCGGGATAGGGCCGCTGGGGGTGTGGCTTGCGATGGGAGCAGACTTCTTCGTCCGCGGCGGCGCATTTACTTTACGCTGGCGCAGCGGCAAGTGGCAGGAAAAGCGGGTTATCAGGGATTAACAAGGCTCCATAATTGCTATGTTTACTCGTCTTTCGTCTTTAGCACCGCAAGGAACGCGCTCTGTGGAAGTTCCACATCCCCTACCATGCGCATACGTTTTTTCCCTTCTTTCTGTTTTTCCAGGAGCTTGCGCTTGCGGGTGATGTCGCCGCCGTAGCACTTGGCAAGAACGTCTTTGCGTAGCGGGTTTACCGTCTCCCTTGCGATTATCTGACTGCCGATTGCCCCCTGAATCGGAATCTTGAACTGCTGTCTGGGTATCTCATCCACCAGCCTCTCACAGACGATTCTGGCGCGATCATAGGCGTTGTCTTTGAACACGAGCTGGGAGAGGGCGTCAACGGCTTTGCCGTTTAACAGTATGTCCAGCTTGACCAGGTCCGTGGGTTTATAGCCGGTGATGTCGTAATCAAAAGAAGCGTAGCCCCTGCTTGTGCTTTTAAGGCGGTCGTAAAAATCAAAGAGCACTTCCGAAAGCGGCATGTCGTAAACAAGCTCCACCCGTTTTTCGTCCAGATAGGTCATGTTGGTCTGGATGCCGCGTTTTTCCATGCAAAGGCTCATGATGTTTCCAAGAAAAGTCGTGGGGGTGATAATAGCAGCCCTTATGTAAGGTTCCTCGGCGCTTTCGATAAGGCCCTCTTCCGGGTAGTCAATGGGATTGTCCACCATTATTTCCTCACCGGAGCGCATGCGGACTTTGTACTTTACCGATGGGGCGGTGAAGATCACCGACTGATCGAATTCTCTTTCCAGCCTTTCCTGGATCACTTCAAGGTGAAGCAACCCCAAAAAGCCGCAACGGAAACCGAAGCCCAAAGCCGCGGACGAATCCTTTTCGTAAACCAGGGAAGCGTCGTTTAGCTTCAGCTTGTCTATGCTTGCCTTAAGCTCTTCGTAGTCGTTGGAATCGACCGGGTATATCGAGGAGAAGACGACGGGCTTTACCTCGCGAAAACCGGGCAGAGGTTTGTCGCAGGGAGAAAGGGCACCGGTAACCGTGTCGCCTACACGGACATCGCTTACGGTTTTTATTCCTCCGATGAAGTACCCTACGTCTCCGGCTGACAGCTCCTCTGTTTCAACCAGAGCCAGCTTAAAAACCCCGACGGCCTCTATCTCGTATTCCGCGCCGTTGGACATAAAACGGATCAACATCCCTTTTTTAATCGTCCCGTCAAACAGGCGCAGGTGAATCACCACTCCCCTGTACGGGTCGTAATGGCAGTCGAAAATAAGGGCCCTGAGCGACGCAGTAACACTGCCGGAAGGCGGCGGCAGGCGCTTTACAATGGCCTCAAAAAGCTCGTCTACGCCCGCGCCTGTTTTTGCGGAAACAAGAACGGCCTCAGAGGAATCAAGGCCCAGATCCTTGTCTATTTGGGCTTTTGTTTCGGGAATGTCCGCCGCCTGCATATCTATCTTGTTTATCACAGGAATGATCGATAAGTCGTGCTCCAAAGCCAGATACATGTTGGAAAGGGTTTGGGCCTGGACGCCCTGGGTGGCGTCAACAAGGAGCAGGGCCCCTTCGCAGGAATTTATCGCCCTTGAAACTTCGTAGCTAAAGTCCACATGGCCAGGCGTATCCACAAGGTTGAGTTTGTATTCGGTCCCGTCAAGGGCGGTGTACGGAATGCAAACCGCCTGGCTCTTAATCGTGATGCCGCGCTCCCGTTCAATATCCATGTTGTCCAGAATCTGGTTCTGAAAGTCCCTATCGTCCACAAGGCGGCCTTTTTGAATGAGCCTGTCGGCCAGCGTAGACTTTCCGTGATCGATGTGGGCAATTATGCAAAAGTTTCGGATATTATCCATTACAAGGAAGATACAAAAAACATGGAAATATCACAAGGGATTAATACCTGATTTATCGCAGGGTCTGGTGCTTACAATAAGTTAAATGCCATTAATTCCTTAATGCCGCCGAAAAACGGCTACTATACCCCTATTTTCCCCTACCGACTTGTAACTATCGTATCAAATTAGTAAAATTATACCAATGAGTCGAAATTTAGCCAATTTTTACTTAATTTCGCAAAACTCAACGAAAAAAAGCCCTCAGGCGACAGGCGACAGGCGACAGGCGACAGGCGACAGGCGACAGGCGACAGGCGACAGGCGACAGGCGACAGGCGACAATATAATTATACTCACCCACTGACCAATCGTGTCAACTATCTTACAGCATTACTTTACCCATTTTTTGGTTCAACAGGTACATCCATAAAAAAACGTTTTCACAGAATAAAAAAAAGGTATTATTATGACTAAAACGATGCAAGCCAGATCTGTAGCTTCCTTACACAGACCTGAAAAAGATATAGATTTGCTAAAACGCACAGAAAACAAAATAAGGAATACCGCTTTAATAATAAAAGGTTCAGCTATTAGCATCGTTTGTGTGCTTTTGGCAATTATAGTTTTTTCAATTTTCAGCATACATTCCATGAAAACAACAAGCCTAAAACC
>Ga0268262_10000934_pt1 | contig 37716 bp, 33 predicted proteins | sample TergutNc150P3_FD_190354 | JGI IMG/M metagenome (GOLD analysis project Ga0268262, IMG submission 190354) | Nasutitermes corniger P3 segment gut microbial community from laboratory colony in Florida, USA - Nc150 P3 (SPAdes) (version 2) | ecosystem: Host-associated > Arthropoda: Insects >...
TTGAGATAGGAAGGCGGTTTGGGGTACATAGGCAGACTGTGAGAATTTTTATCAACGAAAGATTGACAAAATGGAAACTTAAAAAGCTGTTCCCGGTGAAGGAATAATATCAACCTTTAATAGTGGCGTTGCTGGGGATGCAATAAGGAATGTTACAGGCAATTTATTTAACTATGTTGTCGCTGAAAAAAATGTCGGCTTAACTAGTTTTACGAGCTACGATGGAGTTTTCAGTAATACACAAGCGGTACAGCAAATATTTTCTCCAAATGGGGGCAGCGGGTCTGTTGCTGTCAGCGGCGTTACCTTTCGGCTTAATAATGTTATTATCACGGCAAACGAAAACAGAGTGCGCACAGTATCTGAGCGATTCTGGCGCAGAACTGTCTAAGCTGTACGCCTCCATTTGCGCCATGAGAGATTTCGAGTGGAGAATTCAAGGCCGGTTTTGGCAACTGAATTTATCGCAATATAAAATCTCCTATAAATAACACTAGGCTCAATAATATTATATGTTGAGCCGTGACTATAAGACTCGTTGAGTGCCGACCTTATTGCACCTTCTCCGCCGCTACCTACTGCCCAAAAGTTTCCATTGATCTCTCTTAATGTATCCCCAGCAACGCCACTATTAAAGGTTAAAATAATTTATACTAAAAAGATTGTAAATTATATCTGTATATGATATATTAAATCTAACGGAGGGAAAAATGAAAAAGACATGGTATACAATTAAAGACGGTAAAATTGGTCGTGTGCAGGTAACGCGAGAAAATGAAAAACCGTTACCGGAAAATCTTGACTGGAAATTATCACCGACAAATAACGTCCTGCATGAAGAAACTCCAATCGAAAGATATGACGCAAATATGCGTTATCTTGATGATGATGAATGGCTCAAGAAACAAGGGCGCAAAGACAATCGCGGTTGCTGGTATCACAAAGAAAAAACCGGAGAAACAAAGTTAATTTACGGAATTGATGAAACAATTGACGAAAACCAATACACAAAAGAAGCGCCGATTGAAAATGAGCCGTATCAGAAATTTGACAACAAAAAGAATAAGTGGATTGTTGATACTGAAAAGAAAACGAGAGCGGAAAAAGAAAACAGACTTGGTAAAATGAAAGCTGACGTTGAAGACGCAGAGCGACGGCAAATAAGACCGTTGAAAGCGATTATTAAAAACGAAGCAACCGTAAAGGATACAGAAACCTTTGAGAAATATGAAGAAATAATTAATGAACTGCGTCCGCAAATAACCGCTCTTGAGAATGATTTAAAAAGCGCATAACACATCATTTTTTTATGAACCTTTAATAGTGGCGTTGCAGGAGATGCAATAAGAAATATTCGTGGGGTTTCCCATAATGCAGGCATAGGAGTAATGAGTAGTGGCGCTTTCAGTTATCAGAAAGAAAATTTAAATACTCCCAATCAAATTCATAATGATTATTGGTTTGAGGGCTATATAATTTTTGATTCATCAAAGTTTGTTCCTACCGGCAATGAGAATTCCGCCCGTACTATTTCAGACAGCTTCTGGCGTAGGGTTGCTTAAGCTACACGTCGCCAGAAGCAGTTTGAAATGTTTCGAGAACTGTTTTCATTACCTGTTTGAACTACTCGTGAAGGTTCAAGATAAAAATGGGAATACATTCCAGCATTACCATTTAAAATAGCACCGCTCATAATATTTGCTCTAAAAGCTCCGGCTGCTGCCATATTTATACCGCCGTAAATGTCTTGTAAATATCCACTCCAGTTCCTAATCACATCAGGCGCTATGCCACTATTAAAGGTTGGTCTGTTTCCGCCTTCCCAGCTCGGGAATGTTCCGCCAAGAGCGATTACTTCGCTGACCTTCATACCCGCGTAATCTCCGTTCCCGATAACGTGCCCAATTGCAAAATCATCATCAAGCCAACCCTGTAAAAACCTTCGGTCTACAATATCACCTAACACATACTTATCCCACAGTATCGGGTTAAGCTGTGCCGCGGCGTTTGTGATGGCAGCTTTTGCTTTAAATAATTCATAGCCAGCGCCGGGTAAATGCCACAATACATAGGCGTTAGCGGTATAATTTGCGCCGGGAGTATAAACAGTAAACGCGGGCAGCGCTGCCGATGTTAAGCGGTACTGCTCCGCTCTGTGCGTCCATAATTCCCAATGTCCTGGCAGTCCTCTATCAATTGGGTCAGGATCGTTAATACCTTGTATATAACTGCAGCCTATGGGAAAAAGTATATTTAAATTAAATTGCTCCGGCGGTATTTTGCCTTCACTGTCAAGACTTGCCATTCCTTCAGGTTGTCCAATCATATTTTTGTCAGCTTTATTATTATAAGAGCTGTCTAAACGGTTTACCGTCTCTTTCAATTCGTCATAACCATCAGGTGATAACGCATGAATATTATCAGCCAACTCTTCTACCTTTGACCTGATATCCGGATGGGCTTCATCGTTTTCATCATGGCGGTCAACATAGGCCTTTGCCGCAGCTTCTGCCGTTTGAAGAGTATATTCCTTTGCGCTTGCAAGAGTATCCTCATCACCCTTCATCCACTTGTCGTCAAAAAACTGCACGCTGTCTTTAATTTCAGTTAACGTTTCCGTGAGCCCCTTAATATTTTCAACGTCAAAATATTTAAGTTCGTTCCAGCGATGTTCGCCATTGCCCAGTTTGGCAAGTATTTTCCCGTCTTTTGTTTTTTCAAAACCCCAAACCGCATTGTACAGTTTTGGGTTTGCCGCCTTCCACTCTTCAGTAGTTCCCATGTAATGCTGAGTTACAACTTTCATTTTTTCTTCTCCCTTTTATTTGTTGTTTTTTTGTCCGGCCCGTTTCACGGGTCGTACCCTAATATGATCCAAGGATTTTGCTCCTTAATCGCCTTGATAATCCGGTTTACTTGAGACGTGGGCAGTCCGGCTCCAAGCCCAAGCGCGTTTATGGCGTCTTTTATCGCGCCTTCATAATCCTCGTTCGTCATCTTGACCGGAATGTTAAAAAGCCTTTCCGCAAAATCAAAATAGCGCGGCTGGTAAATTTTCCCCTCTCCGGTAAGCAGTTTCTCCGCGACTCCTGAAGCCGTGTTTCCGAAAATCGGAACGCTTTCAAAAAACGATGAAAACAGCAAATGATAAAAAACCTGTCGTGTTAATTCATCCGGGTCTTTGTCCTCACCGTCTTTTTTCGCAAGCGCTCCACGTGCAGAGGCCACAATTAACGCGGCGATACCGTAAGCCGTTACCCTTGCTATTACGGCGGCGAAACTTTTTTCACGGCTGATGAAATTGTCGTATGTCAGGTTCTGCCATACCACATTCAACGGCTGCGTAAAACGTATGAACAACTGGCCAAGCCCGCCGTCCTTGTATATCGGGCTTGTTTCAATAGCGCTCAGGTCAGGCTGCGTTTCCGCCGTTATCTCATCCGCCCACACTACAGCCTTTTCTTCGCTCATGCCTTTTTTCAGCGCGGTTTGGTATAACGCCCACCATCCGGCCGCAACCATCGTTTTGTCCGCGTGTTTCTGGCCCATCATGCCGATTTCAATAAACTTCGCCTGAAGCTCTTTAAACTTCCCGCCTTCCTTTTCAAGGTTCTTGCGGTACTCTTCCGCTATGTTTATTACGCGCTTTCTTACCATTGCGCTCTTTTCCCACACCCTGTCCACAAGGTCGTTTCCCGGCTTCATGATTTCAAGCAGCGAGGAAAAAATGAAACGCATGTCGGCTTTCCCGAAGAAACCCGCTATCGACTGCGGGTACTGCGCAAGCCACGCGGGTATGTTATACGCTATGTACGCAACGCCCGTATTGCCTGAAAGCGCCCTTCCAAGCCCTGCGGCGTTTTCCCACGCATTGTTCAGTTTCGCGGATGGCGGAAGCCCAACCATGTTGATATGCTGATAAAGCCTGTCTACGGCCCATTTGCCGTACATTTCGGTTAAATTCGCGGCAAGCTGTTTTGAGTTGTTGCTTCTTCCCCTCAGTACCGTGTTAAGGTCCCGCACGTACGGCGCGAATTTGGCGAAGTGTTCTTCGCGTTCCACTCCCTTGAAAAACACCTTGAATATGTCCGTTTCTATTTTGGTCTGATGCGTCGGGCCTATTTCGATACGGACCATATTCATGCCTCTGTCCGGACTTATCTTTACCTGATAGCTGCCGGTTGTCAGCGCTTCTATTTCGTCCTGCTTTTCGGCTATGTCGTTTCTGCCTTCGGTTATCATGATGGGCAGGTAATGCTCCTGCCCTTCAACCACAAAGTTAAACATGTCTTCGTATACCGCTTTTGTTTCCGGAAAGTGCGCTTCAAAATCGTTCCTTATGGCGTCCGTTATCTGCATTAATTGTTTATTTGCTTTCCTTCCGCCCTTGCCGTCGTCTTCAAAAAGATATTGGTCAATCGCCTTCCTTAACAGCTTTTCTTTTTCTAGACCTATGGCGTCTACTATATCTTTTATATCTTTCGGCAGTGTGCCTTTAGGAGTAAGGAACTGTTCCCAGTACGCCTGTTCGTCCTTGTGCCACAAATTGCCGTACAGTATATGCGCTCTTGCGAATTTGTTGTCCAGGGCTACAGCCATAAACATCAAGTCCGCAAGCGACACTTCTATAGTCAGCGGATTTTCAAAAACGGTATTCACTTCCTCCAGTTTAAAATCTCCCCCGTATTCCCACTTCCGCGCCGCTCTTTTCGGGCCCACGCCTTCAATTTTTATGTTCTTCTCACTTAGTTTTTTCATGAGCTCGTTTGCGCGTTCCTCCGTTTTGCGCCTGCGCTCCCTTTCGCCCAGTTTTTGTTCCGCCGCCATTTGTTCCGCAGTTCCCCGGCCTATAATTTCCATTACCCGATCTATGCGTCCGTAGTACGCCTTGTCCCTTCTTTCCGCGTAACGCCTGTAATCCCTCCATACAAGCTGGTAAAGCGCGCGCTTTTTGTTTCCGTCCATCCACTGGGTCAGCCGTTTGTCGTCAAGCGTCATAAACGCCTTTCTTTCAATATCCGCGCCTTTGCCAAGAATCTTTTCCCGTTCCGCCATATTGCCGGTTTCCATCGCCTTTTTAAAACGTTTCGCCTGCCCGGTTTTGCCTTCCTCTACAAGCTCGTCCTGCCCGAATAAAATTGCCTTAATCAATTCCTGCTGTTCCAGATGAACCGCGAACTGCCTGCGATGCCAGTTTGCCTTTCCTTCTTTGTTCAACTGCTCTATAACGGTTTTTACGGCAAGCAGGTCTTCTTCGCTCATTGTTTTAGCAAGTATCGCCGCGCTTGTTTTTCTTTTCTCACCAGCCGATTTCGCGGACAGTTCGTCTTTGAAAGCCGGCGGCGCGCTTTTGTATAACGTCTTTCGCAGTTTAGAATCCATAAACCCGTAACGGATTTGACCTTCGTAAAACTGCTGCCGGAATTCCTCAACGCTCATCGTCTTGCCGTTGTAAACAATCGTCCCGGCATCGTAAGTGTCCTTTCCCGGACCTGCCTGATCCGTATTCACTCCGCTTAAATCAGGGGATATGATTTCAATATGCGCCCTCTCCGATTTTAGAATGTCAAGCTGGTTTTCGTATTGGTCTATGAGATACTGGGATTCTTCTTTTTTGTGTCCGGCCTTTCTATATATTGGAGAATTAGTAGCGTCTTCGTTTTCCGCTTTAGCTAAACGCCGTTTTTCTTTTTCAATCTTTCTTGTTATGTCTTTTATTTCAGCGTCAAGCTTCAACGCCCACGCCGCTTTTTCGCTTGTGTCAAACAGGGCGTTTAGTATCCCCATGATAAGTTCTCTCTGCCTTACCCAAACGTTCATACCTATACGGTTAGGTGAAAAAATCCATGCTGTAAGTTTCTTGTTGTTTGCAAGAGCTTTCGCCGCGGCTTTTTTGTCAGCCGCCTTCTTCTCGCGCTGCGCTTCTTTATCGTCCAGTTTTTTGCGCCATTCGGCCCATTGCCACGCTTTGGTAAGCCGCCCCTGTTTTTCAGCGTGCGCAGTGTCTTCTTTCAGCTTTCGGCGCAGCGCTTTTATTTCATCGCGTTTGGACGCGAGCTTCTCTTTTAAATCCGCTTCCGATTTCAGCCTGCTTTCCCTCATCCGTTCGGCCGCGTTCACTTTCGCTTCCCGCGCCTCTTCAAGTTTTTCCTGAAGGTTATCGGCTTCCTTAACCGCCGTTTCAAGTTCGGCTTTTGTTTTCCGGTACTGCCTGTACCATGCTTCGGCTTCGGCGCGTTCCTGCTCCGTTTCCCCTTTTGATTTCTCCAGCTCCCCTTCAAGGGATTTAATTTCTTTGTCCATTTCACGCAGCTCTTCCTCGCCGCGTTTCACGTAATTCTCAAGCTCTTCCTGCGTGGCCTTTCCCTTGCGTATTTTACGCGCAATGTCCTTATCGGTTATCCGCTCCGCAAGCCGCGTCCTCTGGAAAGCCGTCAGCCCCTGCGCTTCCCTTGCCGCGCGCTGCGCTTCTCCTTTTACTCCCGTATCCTGCGTCTCGTTTTCTGCGTAACGGATAAATTCTTTGTCGCCGCTCAAAGAAGCGTACAATTCACGGTATACGGTGGCTCCGCTTTCAAGACTCCGCCTGATGTGGCTCATGGCCGTCCGGCGCTGCGTTTCCGTCAACTGTTTGCCTGTAGTTGTGCGTAACGCAAGCGCGCGGACGTACTGATGCGCTTCTTTATAAATGCGTTCTTTGTCGCGCTCGATTTGCTCCCTTGCCGCCGCGTCTTCTTCCGTTACCGCTCCGAAATGCGCAAGATTTTCCCTTAGCGTCTGCCCCATTAACAAAAGAAAATCGTCAATCACTTTAGGCAGCCTGGAAACAAGCCGCCTGTTTGCTTCGCTCGTAGTTATCGGTTTTTTCTCATTGTCCGGAGTAACGGCTTCTTCACTTCCGGCTTCCGCGCCGCCGGTATCCTTCTGTCCCGCTTCCGCTTCCCTGTCGTATAATTCAGTATCCCAGTCAAGGCTTCCGTTTTCTTCGCCTAACAACTGGGGATTTACCGATTCCGCGTTTGCCGGCATCCGCTCCCCGTCATCGCCAAGAGCGGCTTCTCTCGCAAGTACCTGCGCTTCGTTCCACTGTTTCTCGTACCATGCTTCTTTTTCAGCCTTTGTAACCGGCTCTTCGTTTTTATTGTCCCTATGGTACGCCGCAAGGCCGTCATCATAAGACACCGCTTCCGCAAAGTCATCCGCTTCCATCCATTTCTGCGGACTGGAATGATTCAGCGCTTCCGCGTAGATTTCTTCGCGCGTCATCTGGAAAAGCATTTCGTAAAACGTCTTTGTAATTTTTATGTCATTGTCATCGAAAATGACATAGTTATGCGAACCTTCGCCTGCGGCGCAGCTTGAGCCGTCAAGATAACGGATGCCCTTAATGCCTATCGAACCAAGATATTCCGAAGCGGCTTTGTCGTCTTTTTCATTTCCTCCCTCAAATATTTCGCCCGGTCTTTTTTCTCTTGCTTTTTTCTGTGAAAGCTGGCGATATATCCGCTCGCCGGTCATATTGTCAATTACCGACCCCGGTATTTTTATTTTGTCCTCGTACCTTTTTATTATTTCCCGGACCTGTTCCGGCTGTTCCGAAAGTTTTTTATCCCAGTCCAGCATTTCATCGTCATCCGGAATGTCCACTTCATAGAGCTGGCCTTCTTCATAACGAAGGTTGTCATTGTCCAGTTTATTAATAAGCGGGATAATCCTTTCTTGCCCTTCCTGATTTAAAAACTTTTTAGCTTTCTCTACGGCTTCCTGTTTTGTAATTTTTGACGGATTGTCGGTTTCGTTGTTAAAAAGGAACTGCGCCGCCCATGCTTCATCACCGTAAAGTTCCCGGTCTCCGTCATAATATTTTGTTTCCGCCAGCGATTTTCTGTAATGTTCTGCAATTTCTTTTTTACCGGCGAAATAATGCCCATAACCAAACGCCTGCGCCCCTTCTCCTTTGCCCATGTGTGAGCTGTCGAAACCGGCAAACTTGTAAGGGCTTCCGTGATACGCCGTTTGAAACAGAAGCGGCGTCATTGATATGGCCTGATCTCCAAATACGGTAAAACTGTGAGAAGCTGACAAACCCATTTTTTCAGTGGTTTTATCAAAATACTTTATGCCCTTAACTCCCATGCTGTCTAATAAAAGCGACGTGTTTTTTTCTCCGATGATTTTGGCAATGCCGGCATAAAAATCCTGACCATTGAGGGTTTTCATAATTTCTGACTTCGCGGCCGTCTGTGCTTCCTCAATAGTTGCCCATTTCATTTTTCCATTGATTGACCTGAAAAAACCGTAATTACCGTCTTTAAACTTCCGCAAATTATAGGCTTCATTAAAATTTGATTTGCCGTCTTTATTCCATGTGATTAATTCAACGGCTGCATTCTTTACTTTTTCCGGCTGGCTGTTTAATGATTTTTCCCATTCCAACAGTTCTGTATCATCAGGAATCTTCGCTTCATAAAGCCAGCCCGCAGCGCCTTTGTATTCCTCCAGTTTTTTACTGAACCAGTCTGCGGCTTCGCGCTGGCTGTAGAAAGAATGTCCCCAGCCGTGGGTTTTTGTAAGACTGCTTCTGCTTGCGTAGTAATTATCGAAACGGTCAAACATGGCTGTGCTGCCGTTCCATGCCGTCTGAAACAGAATGCTGTCATCATCGCTAGAGAACGTTCCCGCGTTATCAGTGGCGGATTTTATTTGATTTGGATTAAAAACCGTCCATTCTTTCCGTAAATCGCCGTTGTAAAACACGCCGTCATAACCATCGCTTTTAAGTTGTTCTGTAAACTCAATAGAGAAGTCCCGGCTGTCCTGCTCAACCAGTTGGTTGCGTTCTTCATCAGATAAATAGTATGGCTCTTGTACGTTTAAAAATTCGGCCATAATATGACCGTCATTCCCTTGTGCATATTGTGCGGCTTCGTTAAAGTCCTCATAAAAATAATGTCCTTCTCCTGACCATCCCGCGTCATTCAAGCTTCCTTTGTTACGGTCAAATATATCAAATAAAGAATGAGTTCCGTGAAAAACCGTCTGCGGCTCCCCGTTCTCGTCAACAATTTTTGAAACGGACTTGACGGATTCGGCAAGTTGTATTATCTTTTTATTGAAGTCCGCAATCGGGGCTTGACTTCCGGTTTTACCGGCGTCGGCCAGCTGCCCTGCGGACTTTATCTTTTCTACCGTAAGCGCTTCTACCGAATAAAGCCGTGTCCCTTTTTTACTGTCGAAATATTGTTTTAAGGTTATCTTTACGGGATAGTGTTCGCCCTGATAGGTCATCAGCGCTCCTACCCTGTGAACTAATTCGACATCCCTGTTTCCTTTGGTATCTTTGTGCGTAACGTCAATTGCCGCGTTTTCAAAAAGCTTTTTTATATTCGCGACAGCCAAGGCGTGAAGTTTAGGCGATACCGATTTTTTTATCGCGCTGTCATCTTTGGTAAGTTTTCTTAAAGAATTCTCTGAAATAGTGCCGTTTATTTTAAGTAATTTGTTTTCCAGTTTTTCATTAACAAGGTTTTTTACCAGCGCGGCGGCTTCGTTTATTGAGTTTACGTCATTCTCAATGTATGAGTTAGCAAGCGCTTCCCAGTCCCCGAACCAGTCCTTAAAACCTTGCGTCCTTACCGCGTACCACGCTTCCTTCCCTTTCTCCTGTCCAAGCGCGTCCAACAACAGGCTGTCCTTTCCGTTAGGCGCTTTATATTCCGCGTCCGCGCCTTCATACGCTTTCCGCAGCTCCCGGATGTTTTTTACCGCCTTCTCCCTCTCCGCCTCGTCCGCTATGTTCATGGCGCGGTCAATAAGCGCCGCGGTCGGTTTATGCTTTTGATCTTCCCCGTAAACCTTTTTATTTGCCTTCCATTGCCCTCTGGCGGCCTCTGTAGCGGCTTTCCTTTCTTCCGCCGCCTCTTTTGTCATTTGTGCGCTTTCAATCGCGTTACGGGCTTCCCTCATCGAATGAAGCATTTCCATCTTTTCGCTGTCGGTGTACAGGTCGCTTTGAAACACCCGCTGCGCTTCCGTCATCTCCGCAAACGCTTTCTGCTGCCCGTTGTCCGTCTGTACACGCGCCGCGCTTTTGGTTTCCGCTTCCTGCCCGGCCGCGCTTTGCGGACCCGCAAGCAGTTCGTCAAAGTATTTTTTCAGTTCGGGATTCCCCGTCCATTGCGAAAACAACTCCCTCAACGCTTCGGCTATCCGCCTGAACAGGGCTTTAAGCCCGGGCGTGGGCGCTTCCCCCGTTTTCATGTAGTGCTCGAAATTCTTTGACAGCCATTCGTGATGTTCCCTGTTAAAGTCCTCAAGTTTAATTTCTTTCCCGAACGCCTTGCTCACCGCTTCTTCCAGAAGCGTCTTGTAACGCGGGCTGTTCGGAATGACAAAAGAAGTCATCCAGTGCATCCACTCGTGCAGGAGCGTGGCAGGGTCTGAATTTTGAGTTACGACAGTTATCGCCCGCAGCCGTTCAAAGTTTTCTTTCATGGCGTCGTTTATGTTGTTAAGTATCTGATCCGGCTCCCCGTTCACGCCGCGCTTTATCGCAACTATCCCCCCGCCGATTCTCTGCCCGCTCTGCTGGGCCGCAATGCGCCCCTCGTCAAGCCTACGCAAAATTTGCGCGTTTACTCCCTGCGGGTCTTCCGCAGCCCGCAAACGCAGTTCTTCCTCGTTTGTAAGGCCGCTTATCATCTCGTGCACGTCGCGGCCGAAATTTCTGGCGGTGTTCATTACCCTCCAGTTGTCTCTCGCCGCTTCCATGCTCCATCCGGTAAACCGCGCTATTGTCGCAATGTCCTTGTGGTTTTCGCGCGTCATGTTGAATTCGTCCCCGCTTCGGAAATACTTCAGCCCGTTTTCCGCGCCCCTGGGATTCGCCTCGATAAGGCGCTTCTTTAAAGCCGCAAGGTCAACACCGGCAGCTTCGCTCATGCGCTCATCCGGCTCAAACACAAATTCCATTTCAGGATTGTCCCACGCAAGCTCCTTAAACATGTCCGCGATAACGCCTTCACCGTCCGCTATTGCACGCGACATTTCAATGTTCTCAACCGTAATTGTGTTCGTCTCCGCGTCCCAGCTGTAATCAAGGCCGGCCATCATCTGTCCCGTAGGCGGATCGTAAACAGAAAGACTTCCTTCCCCAGAGCCGTCCTCGTTCTCGTCTGCGGTTATTTTTATATCAAGCCTGCCGTCGCCCTTCCGCCTCATGTTCGCCGGAGCCTCAATCGTGGGCATCGCCGCGTAACGGCCGCCCGCTTTTTCCGCCTCTTCCCTCATACGCTTGTGGTAATCAAGCCGTTCTCCTTCCGATTTGTCGTACATCTGCCCAAGCTGCTCGTCGGTTAAATTTTTTGCTAACGGGTTTTCTCTCGCCGCCGGAATGAATTCCGCTTTGTCGTCAATCGTAACGGCAAGGTTTTTAAGCTGTTTCGTAAGCGCCGCCGTTTCCCGTACATTGCCCGCAAATGTAAACGGGAAATTTATAACGCCGAACCCGATGCCGCCCGCAATGCCGCCTACAACCGACCGGCCCAGTTCGTCCCAAAACTCGGGGCTTCCCCATAAATTCCTGTCTACAGGAGAATCCTGCAGGGCGTCTCCGATGGAAACCATCGCCTGCTCAACCAGAAACTGCAACGCTTCCTCTATTCCTTCCTCTCCCGCCTGTTTTGCCGTTTCAAGCAGAGTCTTCGCAATAACGCTCCTGCCCACGGCTGACGAAGCTATGTCTGTCAATATTTTCTTGATAAAACTTTTAGACGCGGCTTCGGCTATTTTCGCCTGCGCCTCTTTGGACAGCACCGCGCCGCCGATTGTCTTCGCCGCGGATTTCCCCCAGCCCGCGACCACTCCCAGTCCGGATTCAATAAACCCGTTTATGCTTCCGCCTACAAGCGCAAGGCGCGAAGCGTTTTCCTGTTCCACTCCGGCGGCAATCAAGTCAATGTACAGCAAGCCTGTCATTTCCGCGCTTGAAGCGGCGAAACTTCCCAACTTGTAACCGCCCTTCCAGCCCGCCGCGAAACCCACCGGACCTGCCATTAATGCTCCGGCCCCTCCGGCGACAAGCCCTCCGACAGCGCCGCCTCCCATAGACTTGAGCGTTAAAGGAGCCGATTGTATCGTACCCGTGATAATCGTTGTTAGGGCGTCGTCAGGCATTCTTCTTGCAAGCTCGTCATTGGCTTGCCGTATTTTCATGATTTCTTCAAACAATTTGTCTCTTTTCTGCTGTAAATCTTTCCGCTTTGCTTCGTCTTTCGCTGCGGCTATTCCATTATCCAGGGATTGCAGTTCAATCCCCATTTTCCCCATAGGCAGCATATTCCATGCTATTTGTACAGAATTCTTTGTGGCTTCATAGAGGGTTTTTGGCGGGGCGTAACGGTCTTCTCTGTCATCTGATATTAACTTCCAGATTTCATCAAAATTGTTGTAAACAATATTAGGATCAATTTGGAAGTACTCTGCCAGTTCTCTTGCCGACATGTATTTATAAATTTCGTCTTCGTTTAAAGAGTCGTTCGTTTTCATGTCATAAAGGAAATTTGATTCGCGCATTGAAAGACTTTGCCCGCCGTGCCTTAACTGCAATTCGTCCCTGAAATCCTGAAGTTTTTGCGCTCCTTCACTCCATTGGTTGAAAAGGTTTGCTGCACTTTTCCCTCGTGGTTGTCCGGGAGGGTCGTTAAACCCTCTCGGTAAAGTTACCTGTGTATTAGGCCCGTAGTTATCAGGGCTTTCCGGAAGCTGCGGTTGGAAAAAATTTTGTTGGTTCCTGTTTTCAAATAAATCTGACATTATGCGGCTCTCCTCTTTTCTTGATTTTTCGCCTCTTTTGGATTAAATTTTTCTTTATGGAGATTCATGTTATGAAAAAAGCGATGATTGTTTTTCTTTTCATTTTCCTGATTTTTGGAATTTATGCTCAAAATATCTATATTGGTGGCTCGTATAGTGATGAAATTAATTTGTCTGGTAAAGGTAGAAAAGCTTGTTACTGGAAAAATGGCGTTCAATATGAGATAGATGGCGTCTCCATAGATGCGATTACTGTATATAAAACAAGTGTTTATATAGCAGGGGTTTATAGAGAAAACATATGTCGGTACTGGATAGATGGGAAACCTTACGAACTTCCAGATTGTTTGCGTGTTTATAAAATTCATGTTGATAATTTTGATGTATATGTTGTTGGTGATAACGAAAGAAATAAAACGTGTTATTGGAAAAATGGTGTCCAACAAAACGGGCCATCTGACGGTATTTTTTATCCTAAATGTTTTACTGTTATTAATGGTATTGTATATATTGCAGGCAGTTTTGATAAGGGAATTGATTTTTATACTTGTTATTGGGTGGATAACATTCGTTATGAGCTTTCTAATTCTAAAAATTTTAGTCCTTGTGGAATAGAAGTCGTGGGAAATCAAATATATATTGGTGCAAATAATTTTCAATCGCAGGCTTGTTATTGGATAGACAACAAACAGCATATTTTCTCTAATACAGATGGTTTGCCTATTGACGTATTTAAAGTTTATAACAGTAATATTTACATGGTAAGTAATAAATATTATTTTATTAACGGTATACGTCGTGAATATAACATAGAAGGATACATTTATAATATTGTTTCCAAGCAAGCGTATTTTGTAAATCGTGGTAATGTATACATTGCAGGTTGGTATTTTTATCAAAACCAAAACAAAGTTAGAGCCGGATATTGGATTGATGGTGTTCATCACATTCTTGATGGTAAAGGGCGTTATTTTAATATTGAAACAATTTTTGTTTATGAATAAAAACAGCTTGTTCATTAATAACCTCCTTTGATTACAAATACAATAGCCAACTCTCAACTTGTTCATTTCCATCGCCCCTGTTCCAGCTTCATAAAAAAATCGGCCCACGCTTGATACTTTACTAACGGGTATCGGCTATAATATGCGCTGTTCCATGTGGATTCAGCCACCGGCGATCCCGGAGGCGGTCTACTGTAATCGAAGTCTTCACCTGTTTTTGGATTTTTCCCGTTTCTTATTGCCTCAATATATTCGTCTTTTGTTATTGCCCCTTCCGCTTTTTTGTAGACATCCCAGCTGCCGGAAGCATTTTGTTTCATAACTACAGGTCTTCCATTCGCTTCATAATTCAAGTAAAACGTTCCCGATTCCAAACTTAATTTACTTTTAATGGTAAATTGTTGCTTCGGGATAACGTCGCCTTTCCGCCTGTCTGACGCCATCCACTCTGAAAGAAAACCGTCAACCGGAAAGCCGAGAATGTTAGCAAGTATTTTCCTTTCATTTTCCGCTACTTGATTAACAGCTTTTTCATGGTCAGGACTTCTAAATTCGTAAGACGGTGTATTAGTCTGTCCTGAAACATTAAACCGTTCGGGATTGTAGTTTACCCATACAATATCTTCTGCCTCTTCACTCATCGCTATGTCGCTGAAAGCTTTTAATTGTTTTAGCTGATTTTCCTCACTGTTTTCTGTTGGTGCTTTCGTCATAAATTTAAATAATTCTTCTGATGTAAATTTACGCATAGCATTTCTGATTTCAGCCACATCTGTCACGCCGTTAAAGAGAATACTCTTATAAAAATTAACACAACGTTGTCCGTAAGCATCTCGTTCATATAGAGACATTTTTTTTATATCGCTGTTGTAAAACCCGCTGTCTTCTCTAATGTAAAAATCATTTTGCATGAATTTATCAAAATCAAGTGCCAGTGTGGGATTAATTTGTTTTAAAGCTGTTCCAACTTCGCTATAAAATTTTTCAAAAAATTTTGTCTGTTCAGCTTCCCATAATTGCAAATTAACAGAGTGCTCTCCTCCCTTAGATTGCATAAATGCTTCTCTTTTAAAATAAATAAATCCTTTCAACGCTTCATTTAAAGATTTATACTGCATAGTTATCGGTTCTTTTCTTTCATTGAACCCTACAATAACAGTACCATCACCTCCGATTATTTGAGGTCTAAGAAACATTTCTAAATTGTAAGCGTCTAACAAAGCAATTTCTTTTCCCAACTCCTGCTTTTTGTACCCTTCAATTTTCCCCACATCGAACCAGTTACTAGCCCTGTCTCTCAAGTCGTCATTAAGATTCGCGTATTCGGGATTACGCGGGTTATAGTATTTGTTCAATTCCGCGCCCCATACTCTGCAATGGTCAATCGCGGCGTCAAGATTGCCTGACAAAAGCATCCTGTCAAGGAGTGATTTCTGTTCACGGAAACCGGAGAACCGCCCCTGTTGGATACGCTCAGTTTCGCGTTTAATCAGTTTGGCTTCGTATTCTTCCCTGCCGTCAAAAGTCCAAGGTTTCTCTTGAGTATCAGAGACATTACCATTTTCGTCGTACACTTCTAACAAAGTATTCGTCATGGATTTAAAATCATCACGGACGCGCTGCATTGTGCCTTCAAGTTTATTCACGTCGTTTACAGCGCCAAGTAAAGCGGAAGCGAATTTGTCATAGGAAGCGACAGCCGCGTCATTGTACAGTTTGTTTTTCTGCTGCGGGCCCAGTTGTATTCTTTCCGCGGCAAGACTAATTCTGTTTGCAACCGTTCTTAAAGTTTCCTTCGGCGTCCATATATCGCCTATATTTGAAACATAAGACTTAATGTCGTTTACCAAACTCATGTTCTCGTAATCGGCACGCCATTTATCCTGTTCCACCAAGGCGTAATTTTTAAGATCGTTAAAACTTAAATTGCCAAGCGCATCAACTTTTTTCTTGTAATAGGGAATATTGGCATTTCTGCCAAGTTTTCCTTTTAAAAACCTCTCCGCTTCCGCTTTTAATTTCAACTCATATTCATGAGTGTAATTGTCAAGCTCTACCGGGTCGTCGGGATTGCCTTTGTAATTAAAAGGATTGTCTCTTTTAAAGTTGTTTATGTGGGTTTCGTAAGCTCCGGGAAGAGCATAAAGAAAAGCATCGGCTTCTTTTTTTCTTCTGTCGTCAATATCGCTTGTTACAACTTCTGCAGCGCCGATTGCATTGCGAAAAAGGTCGTTGACCGTAGCGTGGTTATATGCCATATTTCTCTCCTCCAAAAAATATTTTTAAACAGCTAACAGCCGTCAATTAACTCTTTTTTCCGAAAATATTATTCCAGTCCATATTTTTGTTGCCCCAATTTTCACCGTAATCCCGGAAAGTTTTTCCGGCTTGGTACCCCTGCATCCCGCCTCCCATAAAAGCGGTTGCATAATCAAGGAAGGTCGGCTTGGACTGTTCAATTCCCCAGTCAAATTCCGACTGTCCCGCCATCGCAATGTTTTTGTTATAGGCGTCCTGCGCGTCCTTTTCGAGCATTCTGTAACCGCCCGGCTGCCACGAAGACTCTTCCCGTTTAATTGCCGCGGATGCAATGGCGGCCCCCGTCATCATCTGGTCAAGCCTGTTTCCGCTTTGCCTGTTTTGAACGTCGATATTCCGCTGCAAGCTTTCCGCGGCGTAAGAGCGTATGGTTTCATTGGCCTCGTTCCCCCTTGTGCCGCCCGCTCCTTCCGCGGCAAGGGACATTCCGATATTGGAAGCGTTTTCAATTTGCGCGTTATGCATTCCGAACGCCTGCGCCAAAAGGCCGGTGTTGTAATCGTCCATAGACAATTCCATCTCGCTGCGAAGGTTTTGCTTTTGAACGTTGAGCTGGCTTAACGCCTCGTTTTTCTGTATTCCGAAGCGCGTATCGGAGTATTCCTTGCCGTACAGGTACTGCTGCCACGCGGATTCTTTCTGATGTTTCAGTTCTTTTTTTGTACGTTCTCCCTGCTGCCAGATTGATATTGCTCCCGTGGCCGCGCCTGCGGCCGCCATAATTAAAGGTACGAACCACATTAATTGACCTCCGTGTTAATAGCCAGAATTAAGCACCGGCTGGGTTTTACGTGAATAAATTCAAACATTACGTCGTTACCCCACACTCCCGGAAACGGCACGCGGTACGTTCCGGAATAAGGCTCTTGTGGAGTGCAGATAACGTCCGTCTTGCCGTTAGGGATGGATTTCAGTTTCGGCATATAGCTGTCCAGAAACCGCATCGAAAGGTTTTTGACATTGTTAGGTTTCATTTTGTCGTTTGCAAGGATGGGCATGCTGCGCACGCGGCTTGTGTAGGGATACCCGATATAGCGCATGGGGCTTGCGTCAGGCGATTCTTCGGGCCCGTAAACCTTATTGTCCAGTTCGTCATAGACGACGGCTTCTTCCGTGTAACCGGAACGGCCGCCGCTCCATGCCGAATAACCGTCAAGGTAGACTTCGCCCTCTTCCCGCAGCCGTTCAAGGAAAAACCCATTCGTCCGGTTTACCAGAAAATAGGCGTCGTCATTGCCGTCGGCGCTTGGAAGCACGGCGGCGCTTTTTATCCTGCCTTCTCCTACCGCAATGCGGCTCCACGCGAACGTACCGGTACCGCGCTCATAGAGGAGGCAAGCCACAATCCCGTCCTCGCGCGTTATCAGAAGCTTAATGTAAGGTGATGAAATAAAATCAAATTCAACCGCTGCGCTTTCACGGAGCATCTGCATTGACATCATCGCCATATTGTTCGCCCTGAAATTGTTGTCCTGCTGTGGAATGTAATATTCGACCAGGCTTTTCTTGCCGGTCTGCAGATAGACCGTCGCGTCCCCGACCGCGACGCCCTGTATTCTGTCGCTGCCGAAGCGGCTGTTAAGCGCGGCCTGCACATTTGCGGCATGGACGCCCGTGGGGATAATCCATTCGCCCGCTTCCGTCCCTACGATAAGCCCTTTGTTGGCGGTAATCCAGCGAATGGAGTCGTTCATGTCGCTTGCAATTTCAAAAGTAAACCCGCAGTCCGGTGTAGGGTAACGGTCGGAAACATAGTCAACCGTATAAAAATTGACGTACATTTTAGAAACGCCGTATTTCACAACCAGCTCCGCAAGAATGTCCCTCGGCTTTCCGTATATCAACGTTCCCCTGAAATTGTACATCATCGTTTCCCGGATACGCCGGTACGTTTCGTCAGCGGCTTCTCTTAACTTTTCATGATAGATATCAATTCCAAGTATAGAAACTTTTGGCCATTGCAATAAATGATTTATAACTAAAGAAATTTTGTTATTTACTTCTGATAAGAACCGGTTATACAAAGAATCTGCCGTTATTGTTCTTGCAGCATCATCATCAAAAAATTTCATTTCATCTTCTACATAAGCAGACTTTACGTAAAATTCGTTTATTCCGACATTCAAACGAATAATCGAACTTGCTGAAGTTTTGGCGCCTTCTGAATAAACTATTCTTGCAATGCCTGCAACATAAACATTATTTTCATAATGTTCAGGTACATGATATTCTTTTTTATTTAGGTAATTGTCATAATTGATTATCATTGCTTCAAGCGCTTCGCGCTCCGCGGACGTAAGCGGGGTTATCGCCTGTCCGGGATTGGACAGCTCCAGCCTGTCGCCTTCCAGCCTTACAATTCTGGTATCCGCCGGATAGAAAGGCGAATCAACGGCATACTCCCAAAGATTGGCGTCCGTGAATTTAAGACGCTCATAAATGTCGTTAAGTATAATTTCCGCAGTGTTTTCCGGATTTACTTCCCCCAGTATGGAAACGTATTTCTTGTTTTTTGTGCCGAAAAAATCGTAAGTGGCAAACGGGTACGACCCTGCAATTTTATCCTTGTCCGTCAGAATTCTGCTTGCGAATATCCGCTGCGGATTATTTGCCGTTCCCGCGAAAATAAGGCGTCCGTTATAAAACGTAACGCATCTGGGGTAATTGCCTTCCCCCCGCAGGTATCCGTTTTCTTCATACAGCTTGTCTTTTATGTCGTCAGGGAATTTGCCCTTAATCTCATTCTCTTCCGCGTTTGTCGCTTTTACTTTTACCCCGTTGTCAACTGCAACCGTTTTAACATTTAACGAACCGGTTTTTTCCAGCCTGATTTCAATCGGCGGATATTTCTCATGGCATAAAATCATCGTGTCAAAGTTCTGCGCGTACTGCGCGGCGCGCACGTCTTCAAGTTTGTCAAACAGCTTCAATCCGGCGCCGTTTTCAAATTCCTGCGTTCCGGTGATTTTACCGTCATGCAGCTTTAACGTTTTCATTTTCCCCGCGGCCAGGTAAATCAAAAACGAATGTTCCCTGTCCACAATGAACGGGATAATCCTGCCGTCTTCTTCCAGCTGCGCAATACGCTCCGTTCCGGACCTTCTTTTAATGCCGCCGGTAGGTATCACGTCGAAGTTTTCAATGTACGAAGCGCCGCCGAAATACTGCTGGATGTCGATTCTGCCGAATAAAGTCTTTGAAAGTTCGCCCGCCGAAAAATTTGTTATAAGCATATTAAACCCCTCTTCCAAGCCCGAGCCTTTCGCTCCACCACGGGCTCTCTTTTAACTTTGCCGATTTGGACGACCTGCTTGCGTCCACCGCTTCCTGTTTTACAAGCAGGGCCTCCTGCAGCAGCTGGGTATGAAGTCCCGGCTGGTCCGAAAGTTTCATTGCGAATTTTGCGGCAAGTTTTTTCTCGACGTACTCATAAAACTTTGATTCATAGTCAAGCGCGACATAGTCGGGATAATCGCTGTCAGGCTCGGGATCAGACAATTCGTCTTCAATGTCCTCTGGCGCTCCCGGATAAAGCGTAACGTCCGGCTCCGTCCCCGGGGGCCCCGCCGAAAAATATTCGATTTCCGGAATGTCATCCGGCAAGCCTCCGGACGCCATCGCAATGTTTCGCAGAACCTTGCCGTTCGACACGTACAGCAGCTGCGCGTCCTCAACATCGGCAAGGATAAGCCTGTCTTCCGTAAGAAAGAATTCGTTATCCTGCAGCTCGATGGGCTTGGCGCAGTCGTAAGGCATGTCGTAAGCAAAAAGATAACGACTGTCTTTAATGACGGGCCTTCCCGTGAGGACCAGCTTCACGCGTTTTCTGCCTCCAACCCATTCGACCTCAGAGAGAGCTTCAAGAAAAGTCGCTATGTAAAACGCCCTGCAAAGTTCATAAGAAGCGTTTGCGGCTTTTATGTCATCATTTGTCAGAGAGTTTTGTCCTGTCGCCAACAACGCGCGGTTTACTATTTCCGTGTTCATGTTCATATAGTTTTAAGCTCCGCCTTTAAAGCGTCCCTTGCGGCGCCCAAAACAGCCAGCAGCTGCGGAACTTCCGTAACAAGCTCGTCATCGTACTTTATGCGGCTTATGGCAGTTCCTATCCTGTCCATCTTTTCCGTCAGACTGAGTATCCTGTCCACTTTTTCGTTCCCGTCAAATAATGTTTCCAACATTCATTCCCCCTTAATTTTTTTTATGCGGCGGCAACGGCGTCCAGCCAAAGATGCCGCCGCGCTACTTCAGGCGCTCATGCGGCGGGCTAACCTCCGCGCAAGAATAAATATTCCACGATTCCCCTCCTTCTGCCCCATAGGGCCGCGCTTTCCGCTTTTCTCGGAATTATTCTTCATTGGTTTTCACAAGTTCAAAATGCGGGACTTCTTTCTTTTCCGAAAGAACGATTATTTCCCCCACCTTCCGGAACTTGCCCCCATAGGTGCATTTTTCCTTCGCCCTGTAGCGGTAAACTTTCGCTTTCTCTTCCTGCTTCTGCTCAGCCGCAGGAGTCGTTTTGTTTTCAAACATTCGTTCCTCCTTATTTGCCCAAATAGGTGTTGATGATTGCCTGCACCGTACCGGTAAAAGAACCCGACAGCGAAGCCTTCAAAAATTTGAATTTGGTTTTGGGAATGGGCAGGGCATAACCTTCGCCATTCAAGTCCGATGCCTGCACATCGCTTCCCGTAACAATGTCGCTGTATGTCCCGTTTTCACTGTCGCTTCCCTTTACGGAAAGCGTCAGCGTACCCGATTCAAGAGGCCCTTGTGGCAGCTTGAGGTCAACCGTCATGCGCTCCGCGGAGGCTTCTCCCATGTTCATGACGTTCGGAAAATCTCCCGCCGATTGCAGGTTTCCGAAATCGTTTAACGCGTCATATAAAAAACTTACGCTCATGTTTTGCGCGCCCCCTTACGCAATCTGTTCTTCGGCGCTGGTAATGACATCCATGCGCCGGCAGCGAAGATCGCGCACATGGATGATTTGTTTTCCCCACGGGTCTGCGGTATTGTGTACCACATTCCCCTTGTCTCTTGCCGCCTTGTCCAGCTTGATGAGAATGTCAATATTGCTGTACATCGCGTACGTGGAAGCGCCCTGCGGCAGTTTGTAGCTCGCTTCGATGATAAGGTCCACAAGATCGTCGCCGCTGATGTCTTTTGGGATATTGCAGATGCGCTTTAAGGCGTCCGGAACTTTGACGGTTATACCGTATTGAGCTTCAAAATAGTTTTTGTACGCCGGGTATTCCCTGCCTTTTTCATCCTGAACGTCAACCAGCCCGCGGTCTTCCCTTATCACGCCTACGCTCTTTGAGCTTTTGGGGTAAATCAGGTGTAATAAATCCTGCCCGATTGCGCAAAGATAAATGCTTGTAAGGTTGCTTCCGGTACCGCCCGCGTCAATGACGTTGGGATCGCCTAAGCTGTTGCGCCTGGACATAAGTCCCGCAAATTCGTCAGGTTTTGTTTCATCGCCGTAGACGATTGTTTCTGCCTGGGTAAGCCCCATCCCCTTGATAATGGCCACGCTTTCACTCATAAGAGCCGCGGCCTTGTTTCCGGAATGTTCAATCAGTTTCGCGTCAACCTGTGAGTAAGCCGAAAGTATGGCGATACGGTCCCTGATGACGCTTGTTTGTGTCGCGGCTTTACCTACGCCTTTGTTGTAGATTCGGTGTTCGCCAATCGGCTGTATGTTGCGCTGTATTGCGACATTGACTGTAGCGTCATTGGCTTCATGAGCCGGAACGTCAATCAAAAGTTCGTTTGTCAAACGCATCAACTCGATAATTTTAAACGGATCAGGCGCGTTGGCCCTTCTTGCGAGCTCCAGCGCGGTCATCTGATCTGCCATATTCAATGCTGGCATTTAAATCTCCTTATATGTCTTTAAAATCAAAAGCCCCTCCGTCTGAAACGGATTTCATGGAGTCTCCCGCAGAACCGCCTCTTGAGGCGGCGCTTTCCGCGGTCATCTCCCCGAAACTTACAAAGGCTTTCACTATTTCCGGGTTGCCAATCAGTCCCGCCTGATTTAAAAGACTGCCTACATTCGGGCCCGCAGCTGCCAGCCCCCTTTTCAGCAGTTCCATTTTTTCCGCATACTTTGAGCCGTACTCGGCGGACAGCGCCGTCGCGGTCTCTTTCATCCGCGTTGCCGCGGTCTGCCTCTGTTCTTCCAGCTTTTGCGCGCCAAACGCACTCAACGTTTTGTACATCGCTTCGGCCTGCGCCGCTGTCAGATTCGCCTTCAAAGCGGCGTCCGCAAACACGTCTCCGTTATGCTCTTTGTCTTTTGCGAAAGGGTATCCGTCCGCCGTTTTCGGCCGTCCGGCTTTTTCCCAGAACGCCGCAACTTCTTCAGCCGCGGCGTCTTTTCCGGGAATGCCCCATGAAGAAGCCTTGCCTTCAAGCTCAAGAAACGCTTTCGCCATGTCGCCGACCTTGTTGAATTTCGCAAGTTTCGCCGCGGTGTCAGGATTGCCCTTCATCTCCGGCGGAAGCTGCTCCGTCCACGCGGCCAGCTTTACGTTTTCGCTTTCGGTTTTTTTTCCCCCGGCGGCGTTATTCCCCTCGTCAGGTTTGGCCGCAGGCTTCCCGCCTTCAGCGCCGGCCGCGCCCGTAATGGCGCTGTTAAGTAATTCTTCCGCGTTACCGGGCGCCGGTGTCCCGTTATCCGCCGAACCGCCTGCGCCGTCAGGCGCAAGATACAGATTTACCCTGCCTGTCAGGTTCTTCATATTATTTCCCTCCTGTGCTAACGGCGGTTTGCGCGATAAAATCCGTAATGGATTTTGAATCGCTTATTCCCATCCGTTCCCGAATAAAAAATTTTGCGTATTCATTCAACGCGTACTCGCGTTTCGTGCGCGTGTTCTCAAACAAAAACAGGTCCGTCAAAAGCATGTTCAGAACGATTTTTCCATCATCGCTTGAAAACACTTTCCTGCAGGTTTCTACCAGCATTTCGTTTTTCGCCTGCGCCGTAAGGTTTTTGTCTTCCCAAAACCGCCAGTTGATTTTATTGTTCATTCGTTAATCCTCCCGTTATCTGCCTGTTAAGCGCGTCCATTGGCGCCCCTTCCTGCGGCATCGATACATTAGGCATGCCGTTGCCGGCCGCCATATTTTTCTGCTGTTCCACCGCCATCGCCTGCCGCTGCGCCCGCTCTTCCTGCCTCGCCCGTTCCTTGCGCATCTCTTGCACGTCCCTGTCTTCGCGTATCGCAATTTGCGGAAAGCCCATCCCCTCAAGCCCGTTCTTGAGCGTTTCGTCAAAGTCAACTATGTCCAGCGCCGTCTGTGAAATATTCCCTACCGCCGCGATTAGCTGTATTCCCTGCGAAATGCCCACGCTTTCGTGGAATTTCTTCTGCGCCTGCGCAAGCGGGCCTATAAAGTCAATCTTCAGCTGCGCCCCGGTGTCCGCAAGGGAATCGGGCGGAGGCGGGATTTTCCCCTGCTTCAAAAGAAGGTTAAAAGTCCTCTGTATTATTTTTGTAAGCGCGCTGTTAAGGTTGACCACCAGGTCCGAAAGAACGGCGGCTTTTTCCCCCTGCAGCTCCATTACGTAGGTCGCCGTCATTTTCGCGGGCCTTTCGTTCATCAGCGCAAGGAAAAAATCAACGTAAAACCAGTCCTTAACGCGGTTTTCAATTTCCCTCTGTATGTCAAGAGTTATCGGATAGTTCTGCCCGGTGTTTATCGGCGTAACAATTTCGTTCGGTTTAATGTAATAGTTGTACCCGTTCGGCACTACGCTGGGAGGTCCTTTCATCGAATCAGGAACGTTATAAGGCGGCTCCGCGGAAAGCTGCGTTATTTTCATTTTTGCCTCATCGATGATGTTCAAAAGTTTTATGTCGTCTAATGCCTGTATCGCGGGCGACTCCCCGTACGCCGTTCCGTTAACCGAATCCCAGACAAACACCGCAAACGGAAACTCGTTATACCCGCTTTCGTGTATCAGATGATCCTGCTCCTCTTCAAGATACACGGACGCGTAAGGCATGTTGCCCGCGCTGCGGGACTCGCCGTCAAAATCAAGCCGCCTGTAAACGGCGTGCAATATTAAAATTTCGTTTCTCCATTTCTTCTTGTCTTTTAAATCTTCCTGCCTCGAATTGGACAGTTTCTCTTTTCCGAACAGGCTCGCCGCGTTTTTTAACGTCATTACATACCTGCGGAATACGGTGTCCACTTCGTCGTACTCGTTTATGTCCAGATAAAGTTCCTGTAAATTGAGATTGGTAAAACGGACCTTTTTGTCCGCAAGCTGCTCGTCTATCAGCATTACCGCATGCCCGCAGGTTGCCGCGAACTCTACAAACTTCGACACCTGCGGATACAGGTTGGACCTGTTAAACTCCGCGTAAAGCGTCTTTTCCACAACTTCAAGCCAGTCTTTTACGCCGTATCCCTCCCCGGTTCCGTTATTCTCCAATCCCAGTTTCTGCCACGCTATGTTAGGCGATATCGAATAACCGGTAATTCCGGAACGCAGCGTCTTCAGGAAATTTGTCGGCCTGCTTGTAAACCTTGGCGGGCGTTTCGGAGTCTTGTCATGGGGGTTATCCCATGAATAAACAGACGGAGCGACATACCTTTGCACTTCTTTCCAGTCGCTTTCGCGCTTTCTCCTTTCATCCCTGAGCTGCTCAAAGCGGTTTTTAAGTTCGTCAACAAATTCTTTTTTGTCCTTCATCATTACTCCCCCTATGACGCCATTCTTTTAAACGGGTCCCAGCCTTCGCCCTTGCGCTTCAGGTTCCATTGCCCGTTTTGCCTGCGAAGCGCGTCCGCGGGATTATGCGCAAAGTCGCTCATCATCCCGTAACGGGCTTCGTCGTATATGTGGTCTTCCAGCTTGGTGTTTACGTCTTCCGGATTCGACGGGTCAGGCGTCAGTACCGGTATCGTCCTTATGAAATCAACGCAGTGATCGAATATTAAAAGCATGGGTCTTCCGTCTTCGCAGTTTGTCTTAAGCCTCTGATGGAATATCGCAAGCCCGTTTATCCTGTCCTTATTGGCTTTTATCATCGTAAAACCGGCGTCTTCCCATGTCTCCGCGGCGGAAGGACCGTCGTCAATCTTCGACCACATGGCTCCGTCCGCTACAATTTCCGTAACGCCTTCAAGCACCGCCATCTCCCACGCTTTCGCCGCGGCTTCGGCGCTGCCCATCTTTATCCCCTCGTCCATCGCGTCCTTCGCGCAGCCGTACCACTCGCCGTAACGCACCATTCGCCCCTCTCCGTTTACAGCCCACTTGCCCAGGGAAAACGGCTTCGCGTACCCCCAGTCAAGCGCGTAGAACTTTTTCCACAGCCCGTTCTCAAGCGCGAAAGGTTTTACCACGTGCAGCTCGCGGCGGAACTCGTCAAAAACCTGTCCCGCGAATATGTCCCAGTCGCCGCCGCGCATCGCGCGGTAGAGGTGCGTCGGCAATAATTTCAGGCGGTTGGCATAGTCCGGATCGTTCTTCATTAGCGCCGGATTGTCTTCCAGCTTCGACGGTATGAAACATCTGGTTATCGGAAATCCGGATGATTCTACAGTCCTGTGCGTCCTGTTCGGTTCAAAACCGTCTATAAACCGCGACTTTATCCACGCGTGCCCCACCCCTCCCGGATTGGCGGTCGCCCTCATGTAACAGGGCACTCCCGCGGCCGACCGGCACCGGATTATCATGTAACGCCACGCGAAATCAGTAGGATAGTTCCCCAGCTCGTCAAACCCTATCCACGTGTACTGATGCCCCTGATAGTTCAATACGTCGCCGTCATGTTCCAGATACCGGAACTTGATTGACGCGCCGTTTGCAAACGTGTACGTTTTGTTTTTGTCCGTATATCTTGCCCCAAGAGGCAGGTACAGCTCGTTCGCGCGCTTCAACAGTTCTTCCAGCTCCGCGTATGTCCTGCGGAACAATATCCCCTGCCACGCCTTGCCCCATCTGTTTACGCCCGCGTAGAAATCTATGAGCAGAAAATCGCTCTTCCCGCCGCCTGCGGCTCCCCCGAATAACAGTTCAAACGCCGGGCATTTTAACGCAAGCGCCTGTTTGTAGTGCGGTTTCCATAAAACGTTATTGATTATTTTCTGATCAAAACCTGTCATTTTTTCACTCTTTTTCCATCACTTCGTATTCGGCTTCCACATCAGTGCAGGCGTCTTTGACGTGCGAAGTTTCTTCCTGCTCCCGCAGCGCTTCCACGTCCTTGTCTGTTATGCACACAACGGGGTTGATGACGGTGTTGCTTTCAGGCGTCCTTATCATGTCCAGGTATTCGCATAACACGCTTAATGACTTTGTGCGGTCGTACAGCCTGTATTCCCTGCCGTTGCGCGTTTTCTTTATCCCCGTTATGCACATGGCAAGCGGGCCCAGCTCCTCCATGCTGCCCTTGAGGTTTCCGAATTCGTCAATTATTTCTTTTGGATTGTAAAAGGTGAGCGTCTTTAACAGGTCAAGCACCTGGTATTCCGTCAGCCGGTCCTCTTCGTTCTGCCTCGACCTCAAAAGACGCGCTATCGCGTCCCTTATTTTGGGGTCCCTCATCATGCGCGAAGAGTTCGACTGTATCGAACTTTCAGAGAGGCTCTTTGCTTTTCCGAATGATTTTATGTATGCCGCGGTCGCGTTTAAAAAACACGTGCGGTCCGTGCAGTAGTACTCTACAAAAAGACGCCTGCGGGCGGTAAGCCCTTCGTACCATAACGGCGCTTCTTTGAATAAATCTTGCTGGACGCTTTTTCCGGACACGGACTCTCCCTCACAATTTACGCTTAGGCGTTATTGCGACAGGTTAGAGCATGCCGATTTTTAGCATTCTGTCTTTTTTTTTATTTATAAGGTATTTGTTTTGTTTCTGTCAAGCGTTTTTGTTTTTTTTCTTCATGCGCCGCCATACCGCCATACAAACACGCGTATAAACTTTTTATATATTTATAAATTAAATTTTTTTATTATAAAAACTTTTCTAGCATTTGTTTGGCGGTATGGCGTTTAGTCATGTTAATTCCTTATGTAGTAAGGAATTAGAAGACGCCGGACCCGGAAAAACAGTCCGGCGTCAGTCCGGCGGTCTGGCGTAACTTTGCATTGAAACGGTATTTGTATTACTCCGTTTTGCAGTTTATTAACATTTTTCCGCGCCTGCGCCGCCTGAATTGTCCGCCTCCTTCCGCCAAAAAACGCAAAACGCCGGACTCGATTCGGTTGTCCGGCGTAAAATCAGATTGAGTTGTTTGTTTTTTTTCTGCTTTCTTTCTTTTCGCGGGTTATCCGCCGCCGCTTTCTAACGGCGGCTGCGGTTTGTGTTTCAGCTTTACTCCGGTATAAAAATACGCGTCCCCGAAACGCTGCTTCTTGAACTTTGTCAGCAGCTGCTCACCCAGCTTGTTCCGGCTCATCACCTTGCGCACGCCCTCTTCCTGCGCCCATTTGCGGAAATCTTCGTATAAATCCGCCGAACTCTCCGAACTCCCTTCATCCGCTTCCGTTCTCTCGTTAATCCATCTGCCTACAAGGTCCTCGCTTGCAAGGTATTCGCTGCTCGCTTCGTCCACCACCGCGCACGGAGGAAGCGCCCGCGGTCCTTCCCCTCTCCTGTAATATTCATGCGCAAACCATATCAGAAGCGCAAGTATCGCGGGCGCTTCCTCTTTTATAAGCTGCCGGTGCAGGTTTGCCACCAGTTTGTCGTCAGGCACTATGTAGTCAAAAGGAACCATCCGTACGCGCCGCCTTATCGCCATTCCCGTGTCCTTCAGCGTCAGCTTCGGATTGCTCCCCACCGCTATCTTGCATACAGGCTTGAAATTAAAATCTTTCAGATATTTCCTTTTGGCGTTTACCATGTCTCCGGAAATGATGGGCTTTAACATGTCCATGTTAAGCCGCCCTTCAGGAGCGTCTATCAATACGCCAAGCCTTATTCCCGGAAGCCCGGCAAGGTCAAACTGGCCCTGAAAACGGTTCTCTATTACAACGTCCTGCGGCAAAGGCGCCGCGTAGTCCCCGAACAGCTCCATCATCAGGTTCAATAAAACCGACTTGCCGTTCTTGCCCTGCCCGTGAAAATTGACGAAGAAGGACGCGCCGTTGTCCCCCGTCAGGCAGTACCCGAAATACGACATTATGTAAAACGCAAGATCGCTTCTCAGCTGCCCGTCCTTGCTCGTTACCTTGTTTAAAAAATCTTCAAACTTTTTCGGCAGCGCCGGCATCTCCCACGCGCCGTCCTTCTTCTTCAGCTCGGAAGCCTTGCACATGACGCTCTTGGAAAACATGTCCTCCGGCTGGGAGGCCCTCATCTCCCCGGTGCGCAGATTGTACGCGTCCCCCATGCAGTTCAGCTTGTCCCCGTCCGCGTCAAACGCTTCCTGTTCTACCGCTATCCGGACGTTGTGTTTCAATATGTTTTTTACCGCCCCAATCCCCGCGGCCGACAGTATCCTGCGCGCGAACGTTATCTCCCCCTCGTTCGTCTTCATCGCGTTTTCCTGCAGCAGATACCCGAAATGCGTTATCACCCTCGTTACCGCAGATTCCGCGTAACGTTCCGTCCATCTCCCCTCGTCTTCTTTGTATACAAGCCAGCCCGTCTGCGGGCAGAAACGGATGTAACGCCCGCAGACCGATACTATCGCTTCCACAAAATGCACCTCGTTTATGTCGCTGTCTTCGTATATGTCAAACTTTTCCGGTATCTTGTTTATTATGTACGCCGCAAGTTTGCCCGAAGCGGTTTCTTCACGCTTGTCCGACAGGCGCGTCTTCATGCCCGTCTTTATGTAATGGTCTTCATTTGTCAATTTCTTTCTTGCCATTATTTAAAACCCAGCCTCCCCGCAAGCCTTTCCGTTACTTCAGACAGCCCGCCGTTTAATCCGCTTTCGCACAAGCCGCGCAAATATATTTTCCCTCCCACCTCGCCAAGAAGGCCCGCAAGTTCAAGCCCGCGTTCCAGCCACGCCGCTCCAGATGAGCGCTCTATCAGTTTTTCCTTGAACTGCCTTGCCGCGGCGCTCCCCGGCGACCCCATTACAAGATCGTCCCCCGGCGCGTCATTAATGGGGTTCGCTTTTGCCTCGCCTTCCAGCTCTTTTTCAATCACGTCCATACGCTCTTCCACGGTCTTAAGATCAAGCGTCTGTAACGCGCGCCATAACGCCTTGTGCCGGTTGTCGGCAAACTGCCTCCAGCTTACAGAAGGGTATTTTTCAGATATGACCTTGCGCAAGTCTTCGTAATCAAGAGCGCCCAATAAGGAATTCAGGAAACTCCACTCAAGTTCCGTCCGCTCCTTTTTCCTGTCAGAACGGCTCTTCGGTTTCGTCATCATTCCACTCCGTTACATATTCCGTCTCGTCATCAAGTTCATCGTCAGGTTCATTCGGACTGTTTTTCTCAATCCTGGAATTCCTCTGCGCCATTGTTTCTTTTTTCTTCTTTTCTTTTTTCTCCTTCGGTTTCAGCATCCTGGCGGTCGCTTCCTTCGCCGCCTGAAGGTACAGCGCCCTGTATTCGTCGGCGCCAATGTCGGCGTAACGCAGGAATATTTCATCCTTCTCTTTCTCTTTTTCAAAGTCTTCGGGTTCAGGCACGTCGCTCCTGAAACCCATCGTAATTAACAAAAAATGAAACATCTTCTGCGCGTCTTCGTCAAATTCTTTCGATATGCTTTTTATGCTTCCTACGCCGAACAGTCCGCGCAGCCATCTTTTCTGCTCGTCGTCAAATTCTTCTTCAATGTATGTTTTCCGGACAAAACTTTCATCGTCCAATATTTCCATAAACAGCCCCAGATAGTCGCGCGGCTGGTATCTTCCCGGATTCTTTTTGCTGTTTTCGCAGTCTCTCTTTATGTTCATGTCAATAACACGCCCAATAACCAGATCGGATATTGCTTCTTTATAGTTGTAAGAATAAATTTTTGTGTCTCGCAGTTTCTTTACCAGTTCCGCAGAAGTCGTTTGCATCTCTTCCGCCGCGGCTTCCAGCGCCTCACGGCCGTAAACGTCAATTTCTTTTTTATTGATTCCTTTGCCGGAAACTTTTACGTTATCCGCTGCTTCCGCTTCAGGCGCTTTCTCTCTCACCGGCCGCGCCTTGTATCCCACGCGCTTTATTTTGACATTCCCTTCATAATCCGTACGTATCTCCCAGCACGCGTCTTTCTTTCTGTTGGTCTCCGCGCCGCGTTCGTAATCTTTTTCGCGTAACACTTCAAAATCGATAAGTTTGTTTTCTATGTTGAATTTTACAAAGTTCGCCTTGCCGTACATCTGTTTCGCAATCTGGCCGTCAAAAAATATTTTATCGTCCGTCTTTATTCCGGCCTCGTTCATCTGTATCATCACCGCCGTCAGCGCGGCGTTTATCATCTCATACCACGTCGCGCGGTAACAGTCGCCGTCAAGGCACACGTCGGTCAGGTAATCGTATTCCTTGAACAGGGAATTGCCTTCGTTATGCGTTCTTTTCACGCACAATTCGCAGCCTTTCATGCTTTTTTCTATTTTGTTTTTCTGGCTTTTATAAAAAAAATTGCTCACAACAGCGTGTTCTACTTCTTTGTCTTTGTGCCCGTACAGCTCATGGAATTTTTTCTGATTTTCGTCAGGCAGCTCCGCAAGCAGCGCGGCACCCGCAATGTTCAATATGCCGTCCCGGAACATCCCCTTCAGTTCCTCCGTGAGGGCCGAAAGGCGCAATCTCTTGTATATCGCCGACGGGCTTCGCGCGTAATGCCGCGCGATTTCTTCAACTGATTTTCCCCCGTCCGCCATCGATGAGAACAGCGCCGCCTCGTCAAGCGGGTGCATTTCCAGGCGGTTTATGTTCTCCGCCGCGGCGATTTCCTCGTCGCTCGCGCAATCGCCGTCGCCGTATACCGCGCAGTCCGTCTCCGCGACGTTCAGCCTGCGAAGCGCCGCTATCCGCCGCCGTCCGGCTACCACCTTGAACCGGCCGTCTTCCAGCATCCTGACCACCGGCTGCTCGATTATTCCGTGCCGCTCAATGCTTGATACCAGCTGCTCAAAGCCGTCTTCCTTCGTGTACTTCCTGTTGTCATCGCTGACAATTTCTTCCAGCTTAACCGTTTTTACCATTTTCTTTCTCCTAATTTAAATTTTTTTCAGAATTAAAAATTCTGAAACATCGCAAATAAAAGAACGCCAAGCACAACGCTTAAAAGCAGAATGACAAAAAATACTGCAATCGGCATTTCAATCATCGTTTTCCTCCCACTCATATTTGTCAGCCCAATCCTCATCCGGATATACTTCACCGCAGTCTTCTTCCAGCCAGTACGTCAATTCCCGAAATTTTTCGTCTAACATTTCGTTTGTTTCCTGAAATTCTTTTTTAGTCATAAACTTTTCTCCTATCCGCCGGACGCGCATGGCGGCCGAAGCCCGCGGTCCGAATTTATCTTCTCCACAATGCTCCTTAATCTCTGCTGCAGCATTTTTATTTTCATCTCAAGGCGTTCTTTCTCCTTCAGCAAATAGTCAAATTCGTTTTCTTTGTTTTGCGTGGATGATGACGAACCCGCCTGCCTGACCTGGGCCACGCTCTTTCCCGCCTGCGCCGTTACCGACATTATCCGCCGCTTTTCCTCATTGCGTTCTTTCGCTATCGCTTCCTGTACGTCCGCGCCGACGCCTTCCGGAAGGTCAAGCGCCGCTATCATTAACACCCTGTTCACGGTGTCAACAGATATGCGCGCTTTTCTTTTTACAACGTCTTCGTATCTCACTCCTTTTTTAACGCAGGCTTCGTTCAGTTTGGCCAATACCTTGCCAAGATCACGCTGAAGGTTTGCAATGGCGCAGCTTATTTCTTTAACTTCCCTTACAAGCTCTTTTATCTCGCCGTCAATCTCCGGCTTGTAGACGCCAGCCTCTTCCGCCTTGTCCGCAAGGCCGTCCATAATCGAATGAAAAAGTTTTGTATGGCAGCGGACTCCCTTTTGCCTGAACTCCGTAAACTGAATGTGATGCGCAAGTTCGTGAATCGCCGTGTACATTAACGCCGATTCGTTCAGGCGCCCTCCGTCATCCGTAAAATTGAGGTTGTGAATGACAATCTCGCGGCTTGCGGGCCTGTACACCCCGTTAGCGCTTTTGCTTTTCTTTCCGGAGAAATTCAATTTAAACGGTTCTTTGCACTCGTGCAATTTTTTAAGCCGCACAAGCACGTCGTCCTGATTCATTGCGGGCTCCAGTCGTTACCAGGAATTCCGAACGGAGTGCATGCGCAGATTATTATGTTTTCTTTGTATCCGATAATAACACCATTACTGAGAGTTTCATAAACAGGTTTTCTGTTTTTTTCTTTTTGGTATTCAGTTATACGCCACTTTGCTTCACCACTTTCATCAATATCTATCACATATACCGCAGCTTCATCAGGGTAATTCTTTCCGTATTCTTCTCTGTATTCTTCCGGGTTTGGATGTTTAAGGTGATAACATTCACACACACGGCAAACGCCTTGTGTCATCATACATTTGCCATCGATAAAATCATTGGCGGAACAATAATAATATTTGTCAATTTCACCTAATAAATTAACCCGTTCTTCCTTCAGGCGTAAATGTTTTTTATTTTTATCTTTTATGCTCTTTGCTTCATGAAGAACATGCGCCGATTCTTCCAACGTGGTTTTTATCTTTGATATTTCTTCCGCAATAGCTATGGTTGCGTCTTTTTGATAAACTCTGCAGCTTCTACAACTTTTTCCCTGAATGCTTAACGGGACATTACAATAAGCAATTCCCGTATTGCCGATTTCGTCCATGTTTTGACAATAACTCTCACACATGCTCCGCCTCCTTTGCCTCACGAAGCGGCGGCGTCCTGAACGCCGTTCCCGCTCCATACAACTCGGGCCCCCACAAACGGAAACCCGTCCTCAAGCTCCCTGACTTTCCTTGACACAAAGTTCCAGTTATGCGTCATCGACTTCGGCATCCAGAATTTCACGTCGGTCTTTTCTCCGTTCGGCCTGACCATCACGCACCGCAGCAGTACCGCCTTGCCGGTCTCCCGCTCAAGCTCAAACTCCTTAAGCGCGTCAAAATTAAAATGCTGCCAATGCGCTTTCTGTGCGTCCCGGAACGCCTTCCATCCCGCAGGCGTAAGTTTGCCGTTTTTCATCCACCTCTTTTGAATCCAGAACGTTACCGCGTCATGCACAACCAATAACGCCTTTTCCGTTTCTTTTTCCACATACATAACATTTTTCCTCCAGCTTTTACGCCGGTATCTTTACCGACTCTTTTCTTTTGGCAAGCGCCAATTCGGCAGCGCTTTCCGTTTCGTACCAGTCTTTATAAACGGTTACCCCGTTGAACACTTTCAATTCATTGTCAGGCTTTATCTCACTTCTGCAATAAAGCGGAGACACTTTAACGGAATCGTCGTCATAAATTTCCGTCATCACCCCAAAAAACATTATCATCATACAAACCTCCTCCATGCATTCCAGTTCTCCAAAGGTCCGCATCGCGGCGGATAAAATAAAAGCGCCTTCTTGTTCTTGAAACGGCGTTCTTCCTCTTCCCGCTCTTCAATCTCTTCCTGCTCTTCAACCTTATCGTTTAACGCGCGGAAGAATTCAAAGCCCCTGTTTTGAGCGTCTAACTTGAGATAAATGTTTTTCTTATGCAAGCTGACTGTACAGCAATTAATTTTAAGTGCATGAGCTATTTCTGCAGCCGTTTTACCTTCCAACAGCATGTCATAAATTTCCCGTTCACGGGCAGACAAATTGTTATTTGACATTTTTTTCCCTTTTCTTTTTCTTTCTGTCAAGGCTTTCAATGATTTCAACCGCTACGGCGGCAACCTGTATCATTTCTTTGCGCTGTCCTTCCTCTTCTTTCTCCAGAAAAGCCTCGCAAAATTCTTCCAGCAAAATATCAAACCAGCCGAAATTTCCGCGTTCAATTCTTTTTCGTGTGGATGTTAGCTGTTTACTGATTACTTCATCCCAAAACTGAGAATAGCCTTGATGAAGCATGGAATGGTTTTGTTCACCCCATTTTTCATCCTGACGGCGGCGTTCTGCCCTGATTTCTTCAAAAATGTCATCCATCATGATTTCCTCCTTTAAAAAGCGGGCGAACCGCACCCGTCTCTCTTTACATCAGTGGTTATTTGGCAGTAACAAACAACCCAGAAGCTAACCGGTTCCCATTAGCTTCTTTACTGATTTCTTTTTAACTTACCGATAAAAAAACCTCCGCTGAAACCTCTAACTGTTTCAGGGAGGCATACAAAAATTTCCTCGTGGGGAAGGAAATTTATTGCCCAATCGACTTTAAGTAACCGGTTAGAGTGAACGATTACTGTCTCAAAAATGCTGTCTCAAAAAGCTGCATTTTCGATAATTCTTTATCTGATAAGGATTTAGCTGATGAAAAACAGGTTTGGATGTAACAGGCCTGTATGCGCTTCGCCGCTTTCGCGGCTCGGGCTATGAAAAAACGCAGTCGGGCTTACGCCCTTTGTGCGTTTTTTCGTAGCCACATTTTTTGTGCGCTTGAATTGCTTCGCAATTCCTCTATCGCGCACAAAAAACGTCGCATACAGCCAAAACGTTATGCGTGATGTACCCTAAGCTTATTGAAAACGGCTTGACAAATTGTGCAATTTTTGATAAATTGAAAAAATGAATCTTTCAATATATGGAGGAATATAATGACAATAAAACAAAGGGCTGAGAAATTATACAAAAATGTTAATACTTTTATTTTAACTTGCATTGGGGCAGACGGCTACCCGCTTACTAAAGCAGTGGTTCCAGGTAAATATAGAGAGTCAATAAATGAAATGTACTTTTGCACAAATACATCATCAAAGTTTGCTGCCGAAATAAATAAAAACCCTAAAGCAAGTGTTTATTTTTATACTCGCAAATTAATTTGGAAAGGTTGCTTACTCAAAGGTAAAATGGAGATCGTTTCTGACCTTACTCTCAAAGAAAAATATTGGCAAAATAAATTCAAGAACGCATATCCAAAAAAATCATACACAGACCCGGATTTTTGCCTACTTAAAATTTTATCCGAAGCTGGCAGATTTTATTCATGGTTTAAACCGGAAGATTTCGAAATCTAAAATAGAAAATGGAATACGGGTACACTTCGCATAAAACTATTTAGGCGAAAGTTAAATAAAATATGTAGGGAAGGACTATACAAATAGATTATTCAAAGATACAATATTATTCTACGGAGGATTTATGAAAAAAGTATTATTTGTTTGTATTCTGTTGTTTTTTCATTTTAATTTATTATTCTCACAAAACAATTTTATAGAATATATCGTTTTGAGTAATAATGTAAATATTATGGATAACCCAACATTTAATTCAAATATTATACGGAAAGTATCATTTCCCGAAATATTAATTGTTTATGAAATTACTGGGTCAGGAACTTACCAAAATGGTGTATTTGATAAATGGGCAAAAATATCCAATATAAAGTCAGAATGGATAAATTATTATTATATAGTTTCTTTCCCATTTGTAATTAGTGGAAACAATGGATTTAATTATGATTTATCTGATTTAATGGATTATAATACTATTATAATAAAAAATTATTTAGGTCCAAAATATAGTGAAATAAAATATTTTACAGTAGAAAGAAATCTTACTGCTTTTCATGAATATAATAAATATGAATATACAATTGACGCTAAGCCAATAATTGACGGAATAAGTTTAATTGATAATCCATGGACACGATTATATTTTTTTTGTGATAAATTTCAAGAATATATAAAAAATATAGACAATAATCTTTTAGGATGGAGAATAACTATTGAGAATGATATTATTCTGGAATATGGAATTCGTGTGGGAATGAATATTAATGATGTTATAAAAATATTTGGAAATGGTTATGAAAAAAAAGAAAATATATACCATTATGTAGCAATATATTTTGGATATGGTCATGAACTTTATTTTTATACTGAAAATAATAAAATAACTAAGATTATTTATTCAATGATAAAATAAAAATAATTGTATATGCAACCTTGGTCTTATAGGTCGGTAAGTGTACGCCGCCTAACGGCGGCTAGGCTAGGCCGCAGGAACGTTATGCGATATGGTTGCTAGAATTCATTGAAATTGTATGAAGTGCTTACGGCACTAATTGGAATAAAAATGTATAAAAAACAAGTTCTTTACAGACATAGTTGAAATCTTTGTTCCGGATACAGTTTTATACCAATTTTCAACGAATTCCCTACAACCGCCACAGTTTTTAACTAAATTTGGAAAGAACCAAAAAAACAGTTGACAAACCTCTAATTTTTCATTATATTGAGTAAAAACTCAATGAGGAAGTACTCAATATTGAGCCGAAAAGAACAGAAGGAAAAAAGGCGGGGAGAAATTCTGGCTGCCGGATTGGATTTATTTATCAAAAAAGGCTATGCCGCAACCAAGACACAGGACATCTCCCAGGCGGTTGGCATGAGCGAGGGCTTATTATTCCACTATTTTGAAACCAAGGAAAAACTCTATGAAGAACTGATAAAAATCGGTATTTCCAAACCAAAAAATGTTCTTTCCGACATTGAAGGCGATCCGCTTGAGTTTTTCCAAACATCGGTAAAAGAGATTATCCACCATGTTAAAACAAAGCCGTTTGTAGCCAAAATGTTCGTTCTTATGAAACAGGCGCATTGCAATGATGCCGCGCCCGAGTCCGTCAAAAAAATGCTTTCAAAACTTGATAACATCACACCCTCGGTAAAAAAAATCAAGCAAGGACAGCGCAACGGTTCCATAAGAAAGGGTGATCCTGTAGCCCTTGCGAATGCATTTTGGGGGGCGGTACAGGGCATATCCGAACAAATCGCCTTATTCCCTGACATTCCGGTTCCTGAAAGTGAATGGATTATAGACATTTTACGGGCAAGAGATAAATAAAGGAGAAAATAATGAAATTTTGGAAAATAATGCTTTTAGCATTTTTGGCTGTATCGGGAGCGGTTAATGTGTTTGCGAAAAATGTTAACATTGCCGTTGAATTGACCGGAGTAACGGTAAATGGGGGGGATGTACATGTTTTTGTTTTTTCTAATGAACAAGACTATAAAAAAGACATCCGCTTTAAATCATTTGTTATGGAAAGCGCCAACAGCGTCCTTGTTTACATATTGGACTTGCCGGAAGGCGAGTATGTTATATCGGCATTTCAAGACACCAACGGTAACGGGAAAACAGACATAGGTTTTTTGGGTATCCCCAAAGAACCGATTGGTATAACCAATTATAACGGACGAGGCGCTCCAGGAGGCTTTAATAAACATAAAGTTTCTGTTAACAGCAGCATAGGTAAAATATCCGTCAATTTAGGCGTGATAAAACTGTAATTTTTTTAGGGAAATGGTAAACATGAAAAACTCGATTTGTATTATAGGGTTAATCCTTATATGCGGAATTACTTTCGCAGAAGAAACAAAAGAAAAAGATGCTCATATAGTACCTATATTAAACTATGAGTATGTATCATTGGAACATCAGAAA
>Ga0268262_10000935_pt1 | contig 37710 bp, 37 predicted proteins | sample TergutNc150P3_FD_190354 | JGI IMG/M metagenome (GOLD analysis project Ga0268262, IMG submission 190354) | Nasutitermes corniger P3 segment gut microbial community from laboratory colony in Florida, USA - Nc150 P3 (SPAdes) (version 2) | ecosystem: Host-associated > Arthropoda: Insects >...
GAGCGGATACTTTGTCCAACGCCGACTCAACCTGTGTACCGTATTTCCCGACAATATTTGAATAGTAACGGCGGGTCTCGTCCATATAATCCTTGGCGAAATCCACTTCGTCCGCAAAAAGGGCGCCGTTCAACGCGCCGAAATGTCCGAACGCGTCCGCTGAAAAAAGAATTTTAGCCGAGGAATCGTAGGTGAACATGACTTCCGGCCAATGCACCATCGGGGCCATAATAAATTGAAGATTGTGCTTTCCGGTATTCAATGTCTCATTTTCTTCGATCAGACGGACGTGCGAATCTATATCAAAGTCATAGAATTGTTTGATAAATTCCAATACCCTCGCGCTGCAAACTATTTTTAATTCAGGGTGCTGATGAATCAAATCGGGGATCACGGCGGAATGATCGGGTTCGACATGATGCACCACAAGGTAATCCAGTTTTCTGCCTTTTAGCGCTTCTTTAATATTTTCAAGGAATCTCTGCCGCACCGCTTTATCGACAGTATCAAACAGCACGGTTTTCTCGTCGGTTAAAAGGTATGAATTGTACGACACGCCTTCCGGTACTGAATAAACACCCTCGAAAAACGCAAGCCGCCTGTCATTCGCGCCGACCCATACTAAATCGTCAGTTATTTTCTTTATACAATGCATATTCTATTCTCCTTATAAGCGGTATATGTTTACAAAATTTCCCATCCAACAGATGAAACATGTTTTTCATCGCGGATTTTTTCGATCAGGCTTTCCGCTATTTCTTCCCGGTGTTTGCCGTAAACGTGCATTTTTGCTATGATTTTAACCTTGTCGTCGGAAATGTTCTTGCACTCCAGATCAGAAAGAACTAATTTTGAGTTGGAAATATAGTCCATAATTATGGAACGGATAAGCTTTTTTTTATCCTCCGCGCAGACAGCCGTTATCTGATAACATTTACCTGTTTCATCAAACATCGGGTTGATTTTATTTGAAAGGGGCCTAAGTATAACATTAGCGGTAATCAGCAATAAAGTCGCCACAAACGCGTACAGGATAAAGCCTGAGCTTGCTAAAACGCCGATGGCCGCCGTACACCATATAGTAGCCGCCGTATTTAAGCCTCGGACATTCACGCCGTCCTTAAAAATAATACCGCTGCACAAGAACCCCAAACCTGTTACGATTTGACCCGCTATCCTTGTCTGATCCGGCGTTTCAATGATAAAGGATAATATGACAAATATACACGAACCCAAACTGACAAGCACGTTTGTGCGGATGCCTGCCGGATGGCCAGTCAACTGTCTTTCAAACCCGATTAGAAACCCGAATAACGCCGATGCCGCTATTCTGATTATAAATTCTATCAATTCCATGTGAACCTGCCTTTAAGTATTATAGTATTTAATGGATTTATTTACAATTTGTATAAAACGAACATAAAATTACCCCTTAAAGAAAGATTAATACCTCAATCCCAAATTCCGATATATAAAGAGAGGTATAATCATGATATATGAGAAGTGTAAAGACATTTTATTAAGGGAACGGGAACTCGTCCAAAACGCAGCTTTAGAGCAGGAAAAGATGCGGATTGCGGTTTTTAACCGTGAATGGGAGGGTTTTGAGGACAATGTCAACGCGCTGACTGTCATAGAAAGGCAGTTGGCGGAAATGGAAGACGAGCGCGAACAGCTTTTTTGCGCTTTTGAGGCGCTTTTACAGCATAATAACAGCCACTACGATAAGGACGGAAAGGGGCGTTTTTACGCTATGGTAGCTCTTTTGCCCGAAAATCAACGCAATGAATTAACCTCAATTTACCGCAGTCTTAAAATGGATACCTTGTCCTTAAGGATAGCAAATGAGGCTTTAAGGACATATCTGGGCGGAATCAAGAATACAATAAGGGATTTTTTCGATAAGGCTTTTCCGCAGAGGGCAGGAAAGATATATACGCCTCAGGGAAAGCATCTTTCACATGATATGCGAAGCATGGTGCTGAATCAGAGTTTTTAAGGAGTAAATATGACCTCGACATTTATGGGATTAGAGATCGGTAAAAGGGGTATTTTTGCCCACCAACAAGCGCAGGCTGTTACAGGGCATAACCTTGATAATCTTGAAACAGAAGGGTATTCACGCCAAAGGCTTGAAATAGTTCCTTTTGAACCCATTTACCTGCCGGGCCTTAACCGCGCCCTTACTCCGGGCCAGATAGGACAGGGCGCTGTGGTAGAACGGATAGAACGTATTCGAGACGAACTTTTAGACAAAAGGATTGTGGCGCAGGCTTCGGGAGAAGGTTACTGGGATGTACGCGACCGCTATGTCAAAGAGATGGGGCAGTTTTATCTTGAATTCAACGGTAATAATTCGGTTTCAGTTAGAAGCAAAATGGATAAATTCTGGGACGGATGGCAGGAGCTTTCGCAGAACGCCTCGGACGCGGAATTCCGCACGGCCGTTCTACAGCGAGGGAAAACCTTAATCGACGGTATTCACAACCATTTTAACAATTTAAAAAGACTTCAAACTCAAGCTGATGAAGACGTACAGATAAATGTTGAAAGAGTAAACGATTTAACTCGTCAGATAGCGATGCTTAACAAGGATATAACCCGTATTAAAGCTATCGGAGACAACCCCAACGATCTTTTAGACAGGCGCGATTTATTGGTCGATAAGCTTTCTTCAATTATTGACGTTACCGTCAGTAATCTCGATAAAGATGAGTATATGGTGCATACTTCAGGGCACGTTCTTGTACAGGGGCAGAATGCTCGTCAGTTTGATATGCGAAAAGATATGGATACAGAAGGTTACGCGCATATATTTTGGCGTGATACAAAAGATCAGATCATTTTTACAAAAGGCAGCCTTGGCGCTCTTTTGGAACTCCGCGATGTTACCATAGAAGATGAAATTCAAGTTCTTGACAATATGACGATGAATTTCACCGACCTTGTAAACGAAATTCACAGCGAAGCTTACGGCGCTAACGGCACTACAGGGAACAATTTTTTCTCGGAATATCCTTTTGTAACCAACGTAAACGGAAATTACGACCGATCGGGAGACGGTGTTTTTGATTCAAGCTACATATACAGAATAAACGGACAGAATACTCTTGAATCCAACGCTCAGCCGGGTTTTGAGGGCGTTATTACCCTTTCAGGGACAAACGGGGATATAAATGTGCCTTATCATCCCACAGACACGGTTATGGATATTGTGACAAGAATCAACAATTCCGGCGCGGAAGTTGTAGCGCGTCTTAACAGAGAAGGTAAACTTTCCTTAAAAGGGACACCCGCCGAGACCATAGAAGGCAGAAGAGAAAATCCTGATTTTGTTATACGCCATGTTGAAGATTCAGGGCATTTCTTGGTAGGTTATGCGGGACTTTTGCTTCAATCGGGACCGGAAGGCGCTTATTCTTGGGACAGAGCCGACGCGGTAGAAAGCCTTAGAGGCGGAGCGCAAGATTACGCCCTAGCGCCTGTCGCCCATCCTTCGGGCTGGATCGAAGTGAATCCTGCGCTTTTAAAAGACCCAAGTTCAGTCGCCGCCGGTTTCGGTTTCAACGGAAGAACAGCAAATCCCGGGAACGGAGACGCGGCAGCGGAAATTTCGCTTATAAGAAACAGCCCTGTAATGGTAGGCAAGCTTGCAACCTTTGACGATTATTTTGCCGATTCAGTGGGACGAATAGGATATTTAGGCGAACAATCGGAAAAGGCGCTTGAAACGGAAAATAAAATTATGAAGTTTTTAAAAGATTGGCGCAGTTCAATTTCGGGAGTAAATATAAACGAAGAACTGGCGAATATGATTCGTTATCAGCAGGGATTTAACGCCGCTGCGCGTTTTATCACAACGGTTAACTCAATGTATGACACGATAATTAACCGTATGGGTGTATAAGGAAAGGAGTAGGTTATGAAAAGAATATCAAGTGAAATGGCGCCGGCGGACATGCAGTTTTATCTTAAACGTAAAGATAACGCTCTTTCAAATATTCAGAACCAAATGGGTTCAAACAGCAGGCTTAATCAAATAAGCGATGATCCTATTGCGGCATCTCATGCCGTTCGTTACGAGTCTTTTTTAACTCGGCTTGCCCGTTACGAAACCAATACCAAGTACGCTATGGAACATTTCAACAATACGCATGATTATCTTGACGAAGCAAATGCTATAGTGCAAAGGGTGCGCGTGCTTGCTGTAAATGCCGCGAACGGCATCAATTCTCCGGAAGAACAAAAGATCATGGCAGTAGAGGTAAATGAGCTTTTAAAAGAACTTGTCGCAATTTCAAATAAGACCGGCCCCGATACAAAGCAAGCGTTTGCCGGCGACAAGGTGTTTACAGAACCTTTCCGTGTTGTAGAGGGAAGAGTAGACGGCGGCGATGAGTCAATGGTAGTCCGCGTTGAATACAGAGGAGCGGGAGCTACACGCAGAGCTGAAATAAACGACCGAACATTCTTGGAATTGGATTTGGGAGGAGGCGATACGTTTTGGGCGGAAAGAATGAAGATTTTTTCATCGACAGACGCAACCGATTACCGCGTACAGCAAGAAGGCGCGTTTTTTCTTGACGGAGTTGAAATAAAAGTTACTCCCGGCGACACTCTGCCCGGCATTGTGGCAAAGATTAACGATTCGCCCGCTCCCGTAAAAGCGTATATAGATCCTGATTCAAGAGGACTTGTACTTGAGGGAACTACTGCGCACCTTATTCGCGCGGAAGACAAAGTAGGAGGCGCTACAACGTTACGCGATTTGGGAATAATAAACGGAAACATGGAGAATAACGCGCCGAATTGGAGCAATACAGCCCGAGTTCACGGAGGTTCTGTATTTGATATGGTAATCCGCGTAAGAGACGGAATGTTAAGGGGAGATCATGAATTTATCGGAAGTCAGGGCATTGCCGGAATGGATCTTGCCGTAAGCAATATCGCGGTAAAAATGGCTGAAGTAGGAAGCAGACAGGAACGCGCTCAAATGGCGTGGGAGAGAATTAACAGGGAAATTCCCGACATAACGAATATGCTTGGCCGTGAAACCGGGCTTGATATGGCTGACGCTGCTATGGAATTTAAACAACTTCAATTGGCTCATCAAGCGACGTTACAAACGGCGGCAAAAATTATTCCTCCTTCTTTACTTGATTTTTTAAGATAAATGTTAAATGATAAAGTAAATCGGCGGAAATATTAGGAGAGAAAATGAAAGTAGATACAAAGGCTTTTGGACCGGTTGAAGTTGACGACAGGCAGAAAATAAGTTTTCCGGAAGGTCTTTATGGTTTTGAAGATTATATCGATTATGTGCTTATGGACGCGGAACGCCAGCCGTTCTTCTGGCTTCAGTCTATAATAGACAAGGATATAGCTTTCATTCTGATAAACCCTTTTCTTTTCCGCCCCGATTACGAACTTAACATTCCTAACGAAGACCTTGAAGATATCGGGATTAAATCTCCCGACAAAGCCTTGATCTTTACAATTGTTACAATTCCCCCGGACGGAAGCGCGATGACGGCAAACCTTCAGGGGCCTCTTGTTATTAACCGCGATAATATGACCGGAAAGCAGGCGATTCTGTCCGATGTCCGTTGGAACACAAGACATGACATTGTCGCCGAGTTAAATAACACGGGGAAATCATAATGCTTATACTTTCAAGAAAAATAAATGAAAAAGTTGTAATAGGCGACGATATAACCGTTTCCGTAATAGAAATCAGAGGCGATCAGGTTCGTATCGGAATTGACGCGCCCAAAAAAGTAAAAGTTTTCCGTCAGGAAGTTTTTGACGCGATAACCGCCGAGAATAAAGCGGCGCTTGGTTCGGCTCCGGTAATCCCGAAAGTGGATCTCCACGGTGCAAGCAGACAGCCTCTATAAAAAATCAAATTTTTTCCAGTTGTTTTATCAAAGCCGACATATCACGGGCTATTGGAGCTGTGAGCATTTGTTTATCGGGGAGCGTTAATTCCAACGCATGAAGTCCTAACCTTGACAACAGCGGTTTTTCGTCTGCGGGGTCGCCTTTCCAGCCGCGTTTGAAGGACGAAAGTTTTATTGGGTTTTCTTTCCCGTACAGGCTGTCGCAGACTACGGGGTGTCCCAACGCTGCAAGATGAACCCTTATCTGGTGGATTCTTCCTGTTTCGGGGTACGCTTCAAGAACGCTGTAATTTCCGGCGCAAAGTAAGCAGACAAAACGTGTAAATGATTCTTTTCCCTGATATTTGTCTATTATTGTCATGTGTTTTTTGTTGCCGTTGGGGACAAGGGCAAGATCGCAAGTGTTTTCTTTCCATGACGCGCGTCCGTGAACAATCGCTGTATATTTTTTAGATACTTTTCTGTGTTCAAACGCGACGGAAAGCTCGCGGTGGGTTTCTTTTTCTTTCGCGAAGATTACAAGGCCGGAAGTTTCTTTGTCTATGCGGTGAACCGTGTATATTTTTTTTAGCTTTAAGTCGCGCTCCAAAAGTTTATCAAGCCTTTCTTTTGATTCATCCCATCTGTCGCCGCCGATGGAAATTCCGGAAGCTTTGTTAACAGCGATAAACTTTTCGTTATCTGTAATTACCGAATACGGAGATAAAGATTTCATTTTTAAAATTCAACTTATGTTAATTTTCTAGAGCCGGGTTTAACGGCGGGGATTCCCTTCTTGCAAAGAGCGCAGTCGGAAGCGTCCCAGTTTTCAGGGTTTATTTTTACGCCTGGATAAAAAGGCCAGGGGATATCCTGCGCGTTCTCTGTGCGCCTGTCCACGATACAGGCAAGGGACGTTACCACGGCACCTGCGGTTTCTAGCGCAAGTGCGCACTCCAGAGAGGATTTTCCCGTAGTAACTACATCTTCTACGATAAGGACGTTTTCATTAGGCTTTAACTCAAAACCTCTGCGAAGAAGCATGGTGCCTGTCTCGTCGCGCTCCGTAAAAATGGCGGGAAGCGACAACTGCCTCGCGACTTCCCAGGCGGCGATAATTCCGCCCATAGCAGGCCCTACTACAATATCAACCTTGATTTTCTCGTTTTTAATATCTTCTTTTATTTTATCGACAACGGGCTTTAACGCCGTATACGCTTTGTCGGGATACTGTAAAAGTTTCGCGCATTGAAAATACTTATCGGAGTGCCGCCCTGAGCTTAAAAGAAAATGCCCTTCCAACATAGCGTTTGATTTGCGCAATAAATTAATAATATTTTCCATGATCTTCCTTTTCTACCCTTATTGATATTTGATTTATATTTGACATATTATTCTTAATAAGATAATTATTTATACCGCCTATAATTTCAGTCATTGTGTTCGGATTTACAAAAGTAGCCGCTCCTACCTGTATCGCGGAAGCGCCGGCCATAAGAAATTCAAGAGCGTCATTTGTACAAGCAATTCCGCCGATGCCGATAACGGGGACATTTGACTTGGAGTCTCTTAAAATTTTTATAAGTTCCCAAACCATGTTAAGCGCAATCGGTTTTATAGCAGGTCCTGAAAGCCCGGCGCTGATATTGTCAAATATCGGTTTACGGTTAACAGTGTCTATTGCCATAGCTCTAAAGGAATTTATAAGCGATAGGGCGTCGGCTCCCGCCTTTATGCAGGAAAGGGAAACTGCCGGCAGAGAAGGAGCGTTAGGGGAAAGCTTGACAATTAATGGTTTTATCGTACATACGCGTTTTACCGCGGCGACAAGGGTAGCCGCCGTTCCGGGATCAAGCCCGAATGAAATGCCGCCCGCCTTTACATTTGGACAAGAAATATTAAGCTCTATCATGTCTACGGTCGATTCGTTAAGAATAGAAGCGCCTTTGATATATTCTCCGGCTTCCGCTCCCGACAAGTTAGCGATTATCACGGGACCTAACTGTCTAAGGTACGGAAGATCATGTTCTATAAAATGATTGATACCCGGGTTTTCAAGCCCTATTGAGTTTAGGAGTCCTGAAGGTGTCTCGCAAATACGAACCCCCGTGTTGCCAAGACGTGGCGTCAAAGTAAGTCCCTTTGTACAGATGCCGCCAAGAACGGAAATATCCGTCATCGAACTGTATTCACGTCCGAATCCGAAAGTTCCCGAAGCCGCGATAACCGGATTCCTGAAATGAATCCCGGCGATTTTAACTGAAAGATCGGTATTGGCGGTAAAATTTATATTTTCACTCATTGATTATTATTTCCTCCGATGAAAATATAGGACCTTCCGTACAACAACGTCGATTTCCTTTTGTCGTATGTATTGTACAGCCTAGACAAGCGCCCGCGCCGCATGCCATACGGCTTTCCATCGATACAAAGCACGGGATATTCTTTTTTTTGCATCTTTTCATCAAGGCTTTTAACATTTCACTCGGACCGCAAGCGAATATCACTTCGTATTTTTCAGGTTCAAAAAGAAATTCAACTATCCTGCCGTTATTGGCGTTTACTCCGTCTTCCGCGCTTACAATTACTTTTTTTGCGTTTCTTCCGGCACCAAGCATTGCGTCTTCCTGTTCTTTTTCATGAAACCCGGATTTAAAACCCGCGTAAAAATGAAAATTGTAATCAGGTTTTTCCGCGACAAGGGCGGCAAGAGGAGCTACTCCCGCGCCGCCGCCGATAAGAGCCGCGATTCCGTTTACAGGAAGAAAATCTTCCCAAGCGTTTCCAAAGGGACCCGTTAGTTGAATATTTTCTCCTTCCTGCATTTGCGAAAGTTCGTTTGTTCCCTTGCCGTGGCGTGTAATAAGGAATTTTACCGACTTCTGCACAGGGTTAAATTCAAAAACGGCGATTGGGCGGGGAAGAAAGAAAGAACAGCGGGTGGGTTTTAACATAAAAAATTGACCGGCTCTGGGCGTATGACCTTCCCATGTGCATTGAAGAATAAAATTCTCATTGTCAACAGGATGATTGGCTGTAACTTCGCATAAAATTGATTTTGTATTCATGGACGAACTCATCTATGTTCTCCCGTTTGTTTCATGCAATATTTCATCGCGCATTTTTATTGCCGCTTTACGCGCGGACTGTGCGGCAAAAGCGTTATCGGCGTTTTCGTTGTTGTTCTCCTTCTGCCATGCAGTAATAATTGAACGGGAAGCGTTAACAACTCCGCCGTTTCCCTCGCGCAGAAGCAGAGCCGCGTCCTGCGCCCCGCCGCCCTGTGTTCCGTATCCGGGGATAAGGAAAAAAAGATTGGGATAATTCTTTCTTATATCGGAGGCTTCCTGCCTTTCCGTACAGCCGACAACCGCTCCGAAAAGACCGTATCCCTTTTTTCCCGCGTATTTGCAGGCAAGTTCCGTCAATTTATCCCCCACCTTATTATACAGCTTTTTTCCGTCTGTGGTTTCTAAATATTGAAAATCTTTCATCCCGGGATTGCTTGTCCTCATAAGGACAAAAGCGCCGCCGCCTGAGTTTTGAGCTTCGGAAATCCACGGCTCAACCGAGTCCATTCCCATATAAGGGCTTAATGTTACAAAGTCCGCCTTAAAAGCGCCTGAAAAGTGCGCCTTAGCGTAGCAGCGCGCGGTATCGGCTATATCCCCGCGTTTAATGTCCGCGATAACAAGACAGCCTTTTTTGCGGGCATACTCAATGGTTTTGGCGTAGGCGGCAAGGCCTTCTAAGCCCATTTCCTCATAATAGGCGATTTGAACCTTGTAGCACGCGGCAACGTCGCTTGTCGCGTCTATAAGGGCCGTATTAAAGGCAAGAACCGCCTGCGCCGCGCTTGGGGCTTTCTGCATTTCCGTTTTCGGCACATAGTCGGGCGAAGTATCAAGCCCTACGCAAACGTGTCCCTTTGACGCTACTGAGTCAAACAATAAATCCACGGCCGGCGTATTTACCACTTTAACAAGTCTCCTGTAGAAAAAATTTCATCGCAGTATTCACAGCGGTATGTGCAAAGCTCGCGGTCTTCAAGTCGGAAAACATGGGTTATATAATTTTCCGTTGAGCTTATACAACGGGGGTTTTTGCATTTAAGCACATTCTCGACTCTTTCCGGTAGCTGTAATTTGATTTTTTTTGTTACCCGCTCATTCTCGATAATATTCACGGTTATGTTGGGGTCGATTAAACCAAGAACATCAAGATTAATGGATATGGTGTTGTCTATTTTTATTATATCTTTTCTGCCGTACATTGGCGATGACGCATTGGCGACAAAAGCTACGGTATATGGAACTTTATCCAGCCGAAGCCAGTTAAATATTTTAATGCCAAGCCCCGCTTTTATATGATCGATTACGATTCCGTTTTTTATTTCTTCTATGTTCAACATATTAAACAACTCCCAATACGCTTGATAAAAGCGCCATGCGGACAAACATTCCGTATCTTGCCTGAGCGAAATACGCCGCTCTCGGATCCGTATCAACTTCTACGGAGATTTCGTTTACTCTGGGAAGCGGATGAAGAACAATCATGTTTTTTTTGCCCGCCTGCATTTTTTCGGCGTTAAGTACATAGGTGTCTTTTAATCTGATATAATCTTCCTCGTTAAAAAAGCGTTCCCGCTGAACCCTTGTCATATAAAGCACGTCGATATCGGGCATGGAATCTTCAAGTTTTTCTCTTTCGATAAAGTTAATATTTTGTTTTTGTAAAATACTCTTAATGTAATCCGGAAGGACAAGCTCCTCGGGGGAAATAAAAATCATTTTGATTTTTTCATAACGGGCGAGCGCTTTCGCCAGAGAGTGGACGGTTCTGCCGAATTTCAAATCGCCGCAAAAACCGACGGTAAAGTTTCCGATTTTTCCCAAAAGCCGCCTGATTGTAAGAAGGTCGGTTAATGTCTGGGTAGGGTGGTGATGCCCTCCGTCGCCGGCGTTGATGACCGGAACCGAAGAATAGCGGGTCGCCAACAGAGCGGAGCCTTCCTTGGGGTTACGCATGACAATCGTGTCGGCGTAGCTTGAAGCCATGCGGATTGTGTCGGCAAGGCTTTCCCCTTTTGACGCGGAACTTGAGCCGGGGTCGGCGAACCCGAGACAGCTTCCCCCAAGGCGCAGCATGGCGGCCTCGAAGCTAAGGCGGGTTCTGGTGCTTGGCTCAAAAAACAATGTGGCTAAAAGTTTGCCTCTACAGCTTTCCCTAAGGTATTTTTCGTCTTTTTCGAGCTTCTCGGCCAGAGTAAAAAGCCCGTCCAATTCAGCGAGCGAAAAATCTTCAGGTTCTACAAAGGATCTTCCTTTTAACATTTATCCCCTCTAAGGTTGCTTTATCTCTTAATTTAATGTATTATTGAGTATGAGTAAAGGCTTATCTTATGTTTTTGTAACCCCTTATACAGTCGCGAAAAGCAGGACAGGCGGTGTTCTTTCCCGCCTTCTTACCCGTACCGATTTGGACCTGATTGGAGCGCAAATTTTCGCCCCCGATCAGGATTTTGCCGACAAATATTCATTTTCTCTTAAAGAAAGAGCGCCTTCCAACCAACTTGTGCTCCTCGCTGACTATGTACGGCAGTATTTCGGCCCTTCAGGCGGCAGACCGCACAGGACGCTGTTTCTTTTGTTCAAGGGAGAAAATCCATGTGAAAAGCTTCTTAACGTATGCGGCCATTTATATACCCAGCATGTTGAGGTAGATGCGCTCGCGGGGGAGACAATCCGCGATACTTACGCCGATTTGATTTTTAACAACGGTAATCCCGATGACGTGCGGTATTTTGAGCCCGCCGTCCTTACCCCAAGACAGCAAAATGAGGCGAATACAGACCTTCGTTTTATCGCCGATTTCCTTGAAGGAAAAGAAAATATTGTACAGAATGTGGTTCACCCTGATCCTTCAAAAATTGAGAGAACCCTTGTAATTATTAAGCCCGATAACTGGACGCACAATTCATCCCGCCCCGGCGCGATTATCGATATGTTTTCAAGAACAGGTCTTCGAATTATCGGTATGAAAATCCACCATTTTTCATTATCGGAAGCCCTTGATTTTTACGGCCCCGTTGAGAATGTGCTAAAAGATAAATTATCCGAAAAATTCGGAAATAAAGCCAAAGAGCTTTTGGAAACGGAATTCGCCATAAAAATCAGCAAAGAAACAACAAATATTTTAATTAATGATTTTGGAGCGCAATGCGCGCAAAAACAATTCCATGACATTATAGAATTTATGTCGGGCAGGCGCCCCGGAGCTTATCACGAAGACGACATGAAAAAACCGGGACAGGTAAAGTGCATGATTCTTGTTTATGAAGGCGAGAACGCCGTTCAAAAAATCCGCGATGTCTTAGGCTCCACGGATCCGACCAAAGCCACGGACGGAACAGTTCGCCGCGAATTCGGAAGCAACGTAATGGTTAACACCGCTCACGCTTCCGACTCCAAAGAAAGTTTTGAGCGCGAGCAGAAGATTGTAAGGATTAATCATAACTCGGTGGGAGCGATAATTAAAGAACACATCGGGTAGGGCAAGATGTATGCCTAAAGATTTTCTTAGGAAAGGCAGGGCAGGCTGCTTATCGAATAAGCTCGCTAATAAATAAAAGCCGACTTACGCAAACCCCTCCCGGTGATATTGCCGTGAATCGTATAATGCCATTTTTAAATTATAAATCAAACGTCAAGCCAGATTTCAATGCGTTGACAATAGACCTGTCTCTGTAATATTATCTTAACAGGCCCCTTCGTCTATCGGTTAGGACATGAGATTCTCAATCTTAAAAGAGGAGTTCGATTCTCCTAGGGGCTAAAAAAAACCGAAGTCTTTTTAAAATTATTCCAGACGGTAAGTTGTTAAATCGGGCAATTTGTCTAATGTGATTACCGAAGAGTGATTATATACATATTTCTTGTGAGCGTTTGTATTGTGATATTCGCCTGTCCAGAAATTGTCTTTATGCGATTCGCCGATTTTTTTAAGACCGTCATTCCATGTCATAAACCATGACCACATAGCTTCGTCTTTAACACATTCATTCGGGTCGGGAATTTTTCCGTTTTCTGTAAGAGCTACGATATACTCCTTGTTTCCCATTCTTTTTGTACGATCAAATTGGTTTTTTAATGAGGAATAGTCTGATGCGTAAATATCTCTGCCGATTATATCAACGGTTTTTGGGTCAGGAAACCAGCTTTCATCGTCCCCGTTCCAAACCCAAATAAGATTATCAAGTCCTTTTTCGTAGGTTAAATAATCCCACATAAATTCCCATAATGCGATATAGGGTTTGGGGCCGCTTGCTCCCCACCAGAACCAGCCGCCTGACGCTTCATGTAAAGGACGCCATAATACGGGAATATCTTTTTCTTTAAGCGTCTGTAAACGTAAAGCCAATCTGTCAAGGTCTTTTATTATAGCTGTAAAATTAGCGCTTTCGGTGTCAAGCTGTCTGTTTTTCCACGGAATATAAAAATCGGTTTGTCTTGTATAAAACTCGTTTTTTACGCCTGCCCTCCAGTGCCAGCAGAATGTAACAATACCGTGAATATTCGGTTTGTTCGGTAATAACGCTTTATTGTTGTTTTTTCCTTCCCACCATTCAATAGCCTCGTTAACCTGTTCCCTTCCATTCATAAAAGGAGCGTAACTATGGGAAAGCATGATAAAATCAAAGCCTTTAATCGCAGGATATTTTCCGGTTTCAGCGTAAACGCGGGATATCATATCTATATCTTCGTTAGTGGCCCACGATGTGTCCATTTGGCCTGAAATAATATATTTTCCGTATACGTCAGACAAATAATTTAACAGGCGTTTTTTATTGGGCGATGATTCCGCAGGCGGACGGACGGGTTTTGGATTTGCGGAAGTCTTCACTGCCGATGATGACGAGGTGTTGCAAGAAAATAACAATAATAACGATAACGGCAAAAGAACACTCGCTTTTTTCATAACTTATTCCAACCGCATATTATCAAAGAAAATCGGACCTTTGTAATTCGTCCTGTAACCTGCAATGCTTAAAATTATATTGTCAATCGGCTCGAGAGACGCGGCGATAAGCGATACAGTGCCTTTAACATAACCGTTTGGAAGCTCATCAAGAGCTATAATCGCGTCGGTAATATTGGAAGCTAATTCTTTATTGCCGTTAAAAATAATTACTTTACTCTTAAAATTACCGCTTTTGGAAAATGCGGGATTATATATAAAATCAAAAGTAATTTTTTTTACGTTATTAATCGGTTTTTCAAATTGCATTTTCATCTTAGGTTCTGACCAGTCAGAGTTGGCGTCTTTTGTAAAATCAACATCCATACGAAGCATTGGTTTTGCGAAAGTTTTTTCATCGCGGCTTAATACCGCCGTTCCGTGAAAATCCCAATATTCATCCGGTACTAAAAACCAGCCTGCTGTTCCGTTGCCGGCGACAGTAAAATTCCAATTGTACTTTACGGCAGACGCGGTTTGAGTCTTCTTTGGCTCTGCGCCGGAAGCGCAGGAAAACGCCAATAACACGGCAGACAGTAAAATCATTTGTTTTAACACGTTCTTTTTCATAAAAAACCTCTTTCTAAAAAATTTACGGTATTAAATACCGTTTTATATCATTCAACGCGGTATGCGGTTAAATCAGGAAGTTTATCCAAAGTTATAACTAAATTATGGTTATATACATGATTTTTATGCGCGCGGGTATTGTGGTATTCGCCTGTCCAGAAATTATCCTTATCGGTTTCATCGACAGTATTTTTAGCGTCGTTCCATGTCATAAACCACGACCACATTGCGTTATCTAGTTTGCATTTGTCGGGGTCAGGGATTGCGCCGTTTTCCGTAAGAGCTACAATGCGGTTCTTAGCGGGAACCATATTTTGTGTTTCTTCGAATTTAGCCGATTGTGAAGAATAGTTAGCGGCTGTCTGCGATGTCGCCGAATTTGTGTATACATCATACCCTGCGATGTGTACCGTATCGGGATTTGGAAACCAATCCGCGTGTTGACCGTTCCATACCCAGATCAGGTTATCTAATTTTTTTTCATTGGTAAAATAATTATACATATATTCCCATAGAGCAATGTACGGCTTTGCGCCGCTTGCCCCCCACCAGAACCAGCCGCCTGACGCTTCGTGCAGAGGACGCCAAAGTACGGGGATGTCTTTATCTTTTAACAGTTTCAACAAGGCGGCTGCCTTATCCAGATCGCTTTTAATTATATTTTTAAAAGCGGCGCTTTCGGTATCCAGTTTGCCGTCCGCCCAGGGAATGCGAAAAGAAGTTTTGTTTGTATAAAAATCATTTTCCGAACCAACCCGCCAATGCCAGCAAAAAGCGATAATGCCGTGAATATTCGGCTTATCGGGCAGGAGTTTTTCGGCAGTAGACGCGCCGTTCATCCTATTTTTACCTTCCCACCATTCAATTGCTTCATCAATTTGTTCTTTGCCGTAACCGCTCCAACTATTGGGAAGATCGATAAAATCAAAACCTTTAAGCGCAGGATACTTACCCGTATCGCTGTAAACGCGCGCTATCATGTCCATTTTACTGTTGGTAGTCCATGCAGTATCCATTTGACCTGATATAATTTTATTTCCGTACAGGTCAAGCAGATAGTTCATAAGTCTTTTGGCGTTAAGCGAAATACTCGCTGTTTCACCCGGCTCAGGCGGAGGAACCTTGTCAGGTTCGGAAGGGCAGGAAACAAGAGTCAGTATAATTATTAACGGGAAAAGCTTTAGTATTTTGCTCATAACCCTTTCTAAAATCCCACTTCAAGCATAATGGGAAAGAAGAAATCCGCAGGTTGATTGGTTCCGTGCCATGAAAGCGGCAAACGGGATATCAAACCGGTTTTGAATGTAGCGTTTCCGAGATTGCGTTGAAACCAGAGTCCTAAGCCCGCCTGCATGGCGTCTTTTCCTTTAAAATAAGCTTTATTAAAATCATCTTCCTGTTCGTATTCAAATCCCAAGTCTAATCCTACTGTGCCTGCTTTGAACTGGTATGAAGGAATTAAATAGACAATCATATTAAGGCCGCGAGTTTTTATTTCTGTCCCCGTTGAATCGGAACCGGCAAAAGCCGTATCAATTCGCCCTGAAAAACGGAAATCGTAGTTACGGTAGGTCGCCGCAAGCGAAGCTTGAAAATCCCTTTTCTTTTTATAAGACATCTTGTCATCTTTGTCGGTACCTTCAAAAGGAATTTTTAAACCGATATCAAAAACTAAATCTCCCAAAGAAGTAAGCTGAAAAGCCGTTTCTATGACGTTGCGTACGCCGATAAATTGAATGCGGGCAAAGCCTATGCCTTGAATAGTGTATCCCGCGCCTATCTGCATCTTTCGGTATACTTTATTAACATCGTAAAAATCCTGGTTAATATCATCATCTCTTAATGGGTCGCCGTTAATTGATTCGGTATTATTCCATGAAACGCCGCCGATATTTCCCCAATCAGTAAGATTTCGCATTTCAGGTGCTACAAAGACACCGAAGAACAAATCCTTAACAGGTTCCCAAGTAATCAATGCCGCCGAAGCTATGCGAGGCCACCAGAGATTTTGTGTGTTGGAATTGGCGTTGCCCCATGAATAAGGGTTAAATTTTGTAAAAGTATTATATTGCGGATTTTGTTTTTCCAGACGAAAAGCTCGTTGATCGTTTTGCGATAAGATATAATAAGAATTATTAAGCACATAAGTCGCAAAAGCGGATCCGCCGACTTTCCCCGTTAATTTATCGCTGTTGGGGTTTCCCAGATATATTGTTAAGCTTTCGATATAAGGATTAAAGTTAAAAGGTTTTACCCATACATAACCTGATCCTTTTGCGGAAAAAGGATGCGCCGCTACGTTGCCTGCGCCGTTGGCGATATCAATGCCAAGATGAATGCCGCCGAATTCCGACCAACCGTCTATATTAACTCCGGCGCTTATATCGGGTTCGCCCCAAGGAACCTGTACGGCGGTAGTATTATTTTTACTCCCGTCATCATTAATCGTAAGCCGGTAAGGAATCCAGTAAGATTTGGCATAACCTCCCACAGTCAACTGGGCAAATGCGGATATAGTTACTGCGCAACTTAGCGCTAATAACGCGGCAATCTTTTTCATTCGGCCTCCTATTTTTCAATCCATCTGATATTGTCAAAGAACACAGGCCCCTTGTAGTCGGTTAAACAGCCTGCAATGCTAAGGCGCATATCGGGAATAAAACCGCTTCCCGGAGTAATAAAAATTTCAACATGAGCTTTAAGGAAACCGTTACCCATATCATCTTCACCCTTAATATCAAGTCCTGTTTCATTAATTAACTTACTGCCGTTGTTGCTCCATATTTTGGGTTTAAATGTACCGCTTTTGCTTAGGGAAGGATTATAATAAAAATCGAAAGCAAATCTGCTCATGTTTTTCATATTGATAGACTTTGGAAAATCATTGGCTAGTTTAACTTCCGCCCATTCAATATCCTTATGGCCGGTAAAATCAACATCCAGCCTGAGCATAGCCTTTTTAAAAGTTTTATCGTCGCGGCTAAGCTTAGCCTGTCCTTTATATTGATAAAATTCCGCAGTGGCTAAATACCAGCCGCCGGTTTCGTTATCAGGGTTTTCAAAAGTCCAGACCCCAAGCGGAGCGCGTCCTTCGCTGTTTCCGCCGCCGTCTTTACCGGATGAAGCGCAGGATAAGGTAAATAAAAGAACCGCGCTTACTAAAAAAAATAAAATACATTTTAACGACTTCATATTAATCTATTCCTCCTGAAAGAGTTTTATTACTAGAGCGTACAGCCGGATATGTGTCCATAATGCGTCGGCATTATGGACACTTAAGATAAATTAAAATTGCGGTTTGAAAAGTTCGGCCTTTGTAATGCCGCCATTCCAGATATTAAGCGATATATCACCCTCAGGGAATATTGATATAATAGCGGAAATTTCAATTTCGCAGTCGAAACTTACATTGTCTCCCGCAACTGTGTCATCCGGAATATTTATTTTAATAGAATTTATACCTGTACCTTCGCTAACCCAACCGCCTATACTGCCTATTCCCCATCCCGGTTCATTACTGCCGCTATCTTTCGCTCCAACAGTAACACCGGAAACAGAAATAACTATTTTACTTCCTTCCGGCATACCGCGAATTTTAGCAGTATCATCTGCTGAAAGAGTGCCTTTACCGGGATTAGATTCAGAGTTTCCTAGCGTTACTTCTCCTTCGGAAACCCAACCGCTGACTGCCTGTTTTTCTTTGACTTCAAATGAGCCTTTTATACGGAAATTTTTACCTTCAGGATAATTATGCCATTCGTTATCTTGAGCTTCAAAATGAAAGAATTGCTTGCCGCCATCAGGGGTAGTTGCGGGATTCACAGGGGTTTGACTATCCGAATTTTTCTTTCCTGCCTCAAATGTCCACCTATATGTTTTTGCAACGCTAACAGATTCGGTAGAGGGTTTACTCCAACCCGATAAAACAAATTCTTCACCATCTGCGTCTGTGAAAGATATTTTCCCGCCTAAATAACTGCCGATAAAGTCGTCATCGCATTTTTCAATGGTTAATATTACATCATAAGTTTTGCCGTCTACAATTTTGGGAGCATCAAAAAAATAATCATATTTCCCGCCCTTAAAAACCAAATTAAAATCTTCTATTGGCGGGGTGGGATCCGAAGTACAGCCGAGAATAGCTATTCCGGCTGCCGCTAAAATCAAAACAGGGAAAATAAAGCTAAATTTCTTCATTTTTTGCCTCCTCATGGCTTTTATGTTACAATTGCATATAATGCTCGCCAGCTAAATAAACCCAGCATGCGCGGAGTTTTACTTATAAATATATAATATAAAGCCGTTTTTTCAGGAAGTCAAGGAAATTTTTTTATGATTTTTTAGTATATTTACTAATAATTACTCGGATTGATAGTCAATTAACGTAGTAACGGGAGTAGGGTCAAGCACTTTGTGGTAGTTAAGGAACGGAAGGCCGAGCACTCCGAAGATTTCGGGAACTTCCGCGCCGCCTTCGATAAGAAGGGATCTTGCGGCGTTAAGAGTGCCGCCTGTCGCGATAAGGTCGTCTGTAAGCAGAATACGTTTGCCTTTTGGAACGTCGGAACTGTGCACTTCAATTTCTGCCTGGGCGTATTCAAGATCGTATTTTTTGGAGAGGGTAACGCCGGGGAGCTTTCCTTTTTTGCGGATAGGAATTAAAGGGATGCTTAAGCGAATCGCGAAGGGGGCGGCGAATAAAAATCCTCGGGCTTCTATCGCGGCAATCGCGTCTATCTTCTTGTTCTTGTAAATTTCTACCATGCGGTCTATGCAGTAAAGAAACGCTTCGGGGGAAGAAAGAATACTTGTAATATCGTAAAATAAAATCCCTTTCTTAGGGAAATCCGGCACTTTTCTGATATAGTCGTCCAAGTTTAATGAAGACATATTTAACCTGTTATTCCTTTGAGCCAATTTTCTATGACGGCCCTGTCTGTTCCGCCGTTTATTAAAAGCGGTTTCGCTAATTCAGCTTCGCAGTCTTTTAATATACTGCCAAGATATTTAAGCGATTTTTTATCCGAAGAAAAAATACCGCATTTTCTAGAAACAAGATTTATGTGAGAGAGCATTTCCTCAAGATAGGAAAAAGAAGCCGGGTTTGGATTACTGCATCCTAAGAAAAACATTTGAGCGGGAAGAAGTTCCGTACCTTTAAATTCCCTCGCTTTGCATATTTCTACCGAATAATCTTGAAGGCAGTCTTTAATTGATTGGGCGGTTAATTTAAGCGTTTCATCGGTATCCGTAATTATTAATACTTTTTTCCCCGTATTCACTTGTTTATCCTATCCTTTTTAAAAATAATTGTCAATTAAGGTTCAGTTCCAAGCCCGCGCACGGTGTAATTTACAATTTTCCAGATATTGTCTTTTCGCTCGAGATAATATGTGTAACGCCTTAACTCCGTAAAATTAGCGTATTTGAATTTTGCCAGAACCGTGACAGTTCCTTCGTTATTGTTATATTCAGTTCTTTCAATATTGAAGCTTGAAGGAATAACATTGATGTCTCCGTCAATAACGGAATTCTGAAGGTTTTTCCTGTATTCCTTAACCATGTTTCTTCTGCCTTCCTCGTTTTCCGTATTCCATCTTTGTTTTTGGGCTGCCTCGCGGGAAATCATTTTTTCGACATCAAGATACAAAAAGAACCTTTCCCATTGGGACTGCTGGCGGGCGGTAATCATATAAGATACAACTTCATCGGGAGGGATGGGCTGGCAGACAAGGACAGCGCCCGTGGCGACATCCATTTCAAGAGGAATGCCGTCCGGCCCCGGAATAGCGGCAGGGCGCAAGTTAAGCGCAAGATAATTCGACTCGAAAACAAAGTTTACCGCCCTGTAGAGTTCAGGGAAAATAAGGGCTTTTAACCTGTATGAGCCGGGTTGAATTATCTTTACATAGTCGCGAAGGTTTTCAACAAAGGAAAAAGATTCGCCGCTTTCAATCGCTATTTCGCGGAAGTAAATCTGCTGATATTCAGTCCGTTTCCTGATAAGGTTGTCCGCTTCGGTTAATCGGCGGTTTGTCATAGTCCTGATGTCAAAATCAAGGGAAAACACGCGTTCATCCGCAAGCTTAAAACGGTAAGTCGAAGGGGTTTTGTTGTTAATGGTGATCTGAATAAAAATGGGATCGGATTCAATATAGTAAATTTTCCTGTCAAGAAAACGGATATTAAATTCGACGCCGGGATCGGGTTCAGCCGCAAAAAGGGACGAAACGCAGGCAAGCCCCAAAAGAAACGGAATTAATTTGCAAAAATTTCTCATTTTACTTCCTTTTTTAAGGTTTTCAAAACAAACACACTTCTATATTATAGTAATCGGCAGTTTAACATGAATACCTTATCTTTTAATGAGCTTATCAAGAAAACCGTCGCTTCAAAAGCGGTTTGCGCCTGTATTTCAGCGGTAAAAGAACAGAAATTCCCCATAGAAATTGAGGGAAGCGAGGGGTCTTTTAACGCTATTTTGACCTCTCATATATATTCCGCCCTAAAAGAACGTTCAAGTTCCCATATTTTCCTGATAACTTCGACGGAAGCGGAAGCGAGGGATATAGCCCTTGATCTGGAAGGCACAGGCCTTCCTTTCATGCTTTTTCCCTGCTGGGGCTCTGTACCGTACAGGGAGTTAAGCCGGCTTTCGGCTGTGTTCGGGGAAAGGGTAAAGGCGTTAAGCGAATTGGCGCAAGCGGGGCAGGTCGTTCCGATCCCGAATGTCGTCATTATTCCGCAGAGGGCTTTGGTTAACCCCCTGCCTCCGCCTGAATATATAAAAAGCCTTTTAATACAGGTTGCTGTAGGCGGTAAAATCGACACTTCCGGTCTTGCGAAAACGCTTGTCAACTACGGGTATACTCGCGTTCCCCGCGTTCAGTCTCCGGGCGAGTTTGCCCTGCGAGGCGAAGTCCTGGATATTTTTATGGGAGCGGATGATTACGCTTACCGTATTCTCTTTGATTTTGACAAGGTTGAGTCAATAAAAATTTTCGATCCTGTAAATCAGACAACCGAGCAAAACGCGCAAAGCGCAAAAATAAAGGAAGTGATGCTTCGCCCGGTGCGCGAGGTTGTTTGGACGGACGAGCGTATTGATGCGCTGGAAAAAAACCTCGCCTTATTTAAGGAATTTCACGGCGGCGGCAGGGAGATTATCGAAGAGCTTATAAACCGCCGCTATGTTACAGGCGAGGAGATATATTTCCCGTTTGCGTTTGAAAAAGCCGCAAGCCTTATGGATTACCTGGGAGAAGGCGCTCTTCTTTTGTTTGACAGGGAAAGACTGGATAACACAAAAGAAACAATTTTTCGCGAGTATCAGGGAATGTATTCGCAGTCCGTAAGGGAGAAAAAAAACGAATATCCGTTACCTGAACGCCTGCTTCTTGATTTTGAGGAATTAATCAAAAACCGAAAAAAGACAATTTCTTTTATGACAATCAAAAGCGCTCCGAAAGACGGCGTTTGCAGAATTGAGCTTCCGTGCGAACCTTCCCGCAGTTTCTTCGGCAACATCGACTACATGAAAGACGAGTTTGCCTCCTTGCTTGCCTCAGGCTGGCATATTACCGTCGCCGCCGAATCGGAAGTGCAGGCCGAGCGTATTAAAATGATATTTTTACCGCGCGCGGATGATATCGAAGAGTCCGCGTCAAAGTGGCCTGCCGCAGGTTCCCCTCTATTTAAAAATTTTTCGATAACGGCAACCCCGCTTACAGCTGGTTTCTCCCTTCCCGATATCAAGCTTATGCTGATACAGGAAAATGAAATCTTCGGAAGAAGAAAAAGACCTGTCCGCTCGTTGCATACCGCCCGTTCAAAACCCATCGATACTTTTATTGAACTTAACCCCGGCGATTATATTGTCCACGTTAATTACGGCATCGGGCTTTTCAAAGGGATAGAAAGGATCACGGCCCTTGGGCATGAGAGGGATTATATCAAGCTTGAGTACGCGGACGAGGAGACCGTCTTTGTCCCTGTCGAACAGGTTAACCTTGTACAGCGTTATATCGGAAGCGAAGGGAATCCGCCGAGGCTTGACGTTATGGGTTCCAAAAGCTGGGAGAGCCGGAAGAACAAGGTAAAAAAGTCGGTAGAGGATATCGCCGAAAAACTGATAGAACTGTATTCAAAGCGCAAACAGGCGCAAGGTTTTGCCTTTCCGCAGGACAGCGAGTGGCAGACAATGTTCGAGGCGGCTTTTCCTTTTGAAGAAACGGAAGACCAACTGCGCTGTATCGCCGAAATTAAAAAAGACATGGAAAGCCCACAACCCATGGACAGGCTTGTTTGCGGAGACGTGGGATACGGCAAAACCGAGGTAGCCGTCCGCGCCTGCTTTAAGGCGGTCATGGGCGGCAAACAGGCGGCATTCCTGGCCCCTACCACAATCCTTGTAGAACAGCACTATGAAAATTTTCTGGAAAGGTTTTCCAATTTCCCAGTAAATGTCGCCATGCTTTCACGTTTTGTGGACAGGAAAAAGACGCGAATAATCCTGGAAAAACTTAAAAACGGCGAGATTGATTTAATCGTAGGCACCCACCGAATAATACAGCGTGATGTGCAATTCAGAAACCTGGGATTTATCGTGATAGACGAAGAACAGCGTTTCGGAGTAAAAGACAAGGAACGCCTTAAAGAACTTAAAACAAATGTTGACTGCCTTACGCTATCGGCGACCCCTATCCCCCGCACTTTGCACATGAGCCTTGTAAATATACGCGATATGAGCCTGTTGGCGACAGCCCCGCCGGGACGCCGCCCTATCGAAACCTTTGTGGAAGAATACGACGATTTATTAATCGCCAACGCGATACGCTGCGAGGTTGAAAGGGGAGGGCAGGTGTTTTTCCTTCACAACCGCATTGAAACCCTGCGCGAAACGCGGCATAAACTCGAGCGCCTTGTGCCTGAAATGTTAATAGAAACCGCTCACGGTCAAATGGACGCTTTTGAGCTTGAGGACATAATGCGCCGCTTTATTCACGGCGGTTTTCATGTTCTGGTTTCCACGACAATTATCGAAAACGGAATCGACATCCCCAATGTAAATACAATCATAATAGACCGCGCCGACAAGTACGGCGTTTCCCAGCTTTACCAGTTAAGGGGCAGGGTAGGAAGGTCGGATAGAACCGCCTACGCTTACCTTTTCTATCCCGAGTCAAAATCGCTTTCCGAGATCGCGATGAAAAGGCTTCAAACCATTTCGGATTTTACTGAACTGGGAAGCGGTTTTAAAATCGCCATGAAGGATATGGAAATAAGGGGCGCGGGAAACATCCTTGGAAAAGAACAATCGGGCGACATTTATTCCGTAGGCTTTGACTTATACGTTAAACTTCTTGACGAAGCCGTAAGGCGGCTTGAAGATTCAAGTTTCGAGGCGGAAACAGAGACCCTTATGGAACTTGAGTATTCGGGCTTTATTCCGGATTCTTATATCGAATCTCCCCAGCGCAAAATGGAAATTTACAAGATGATTGCAGCCGTAAGAGAAAAAGACGAGCTTGAGCGCGTTTACGGCGAGCTTATCGACCGTTTCGGCCCGTTACCGGATGAAGCCGCATCTTTGCTCGCTCTCGCCGAGATACGGATTATCTGCCGGGAACTTGCGGTTTCTTCGATAAAGGAAAGGGGCGGCATTGTACGCATAGAATTCGCGAAAGTCGCGCGCGTTAAAGTTGAAACGCTTCTGCGCATGATGCAGGAGTCTCAGGGAAAAATAAAGATCGATCCTAAAAAGCCGAACGTGCTTCTGCTTACTGCAGGCAATATCGGCCTTGAGGAAAAGAGCGAATTTATACGCGAAAAGCTGTCCGTACTAAAACTTGGGTAATGTCGGCGCCTTTATTGCGGGTTGTTTTCCCTGTACGGCATCCTGAACAGCCTGCTGACCCTGCTTTTTAGCTTCGTCTTCAAGCGCTTTTATCTTTTTCTCAAACTCTTTTTGCTTATTTGACAAAGAGTTTTTAAGTTGATCAACCGCGGCTTTGTCGCCTTTTGCCGCCTTAAACAGCAAATCGACTTGATCTTTAGACGCGAACCTGTCGCCGATGTATTCGTTTATTTTTTCCTTAAGGATGCGTTCAACTTCCTGCATTGCTTTTTGTACATATGCCGCCGCAATTTTCTTTAATGCGTTTGCAAGCAAATCTGCAAGGTTTGAATTAATTCTAAAAACATCGCTTTGCCCGATTCTATGGATATATTCAATTCCAAGATCAATGTGACCTGCGTCGCTTACGGCCATGGCCGCCGCTTCGGCAATAGTCCCTTTCGGTTCCAAAAGGCGGGCGTTAAGAACGTTAACGTCTCCTTTTGTCGAGAAACCTCCGTCCGTAAATCCGTTAAGTGCAAAATTTAACGCCGTGACTCCCGTTAAGCCTTTTATTCCTATTTTATCAAAATTGTTTCCGATATTTACGGGGAATCCGCTGCCGTTTACATTTGCTCCGAATCTTTGCTGGGTATTTGTCCTTAAATCCGCGTTTCCCGAAAAAGACACCTGCCTGCCCAAACTGCCGCCGGTTTCGGTAACTTTAAGATTTAAGGTTATTGGTTTATTTGTTAAATCCGGATCTGAGCTTATGTCATTTAACTTTAAATCCCAATTCCACGAGTTTACCGTACAATCCGAAGAAAGCAATCCAAGGTAAAAAGTAGGATAATTTCTTGTCGGGAATATTACGTCTCTGCCCTTAAATACAACTTTCTTTACTTTCTTGGGTTTTGGCTGAGACTTGGGTATTTTTTTTGACTGCGCGCTGATTTTTTCAAAAGCATCCAATGCCATAAGTCCGTAGTCAAGGTACTGTTCAGCGGTATCGGAGAGCATATCGTGGATAAAAGGTTCAATTGCCGCAAAAGCCGCGCCGCTTCCCAAATCTATATATGATTTTAAATGGTTAATATCGTCTGTAATCGCGTTACGCGCGTCCTGTTCAAGGCGGCGCGCGGTGTTAATGTCTTTTTCTAAACCGTTGACAAGGTTTGTTGCGGTATTTGTCGCGGATTGCACGGATGTTACCATGTTGTTTAAATCCTGTATTGTATTTCTTATCGAATTAATATCTTTTAAATTATTAACATTAATATTGAGTATAGGCTGAGCCGAAGTGCGCAGATTTTCAATTTGTTTTTTTGTATTGTCTACTTCCGCCTTGTATTTTGTAACAGTGTCGTTATAAAGGTTAATTGCGTTGTCGTATAACTTCGGCGTTTTTAGTTTGTCGAATTCCTGATTTAGAAGCGCTTTGGCGTCGAAATTCTGCAAGTCTACAAGCGGCGGTCCGTCGTTTTCAACTTTTTCTTTTTTAACCTTAGGAGGCTTTTCCGGCAAAGCGCCTGAAAAAGTACGCTGAGTGCCGAATTGAATTGTATCCGCGCGAATTTCGGTTATATAAATCTTCCCTCTTAGGACGGCTTCAGGTTTCATTTTAATTCCCGCTCTGCCCATTTCAAAAAGATTTGTCATAGGAGCGTTCTTATTCGCTACGGTTATATGGTTAATCGTAATTTCAAATTTTAAGACGCTAAGGCGGAACCCGGAAACATCCGATTTCGCTTCAAAAATCGCTTCAAGGGCGCTTTCCAGTAAACTTGAAAGAAGAGGATTCGCAAAAACGGTAAAGAAAAGAACAATGACAGCGGCAATCGCTCCGGCAAAGATAAGAGGTGCAAATTTAACGGGACCTTTCTTGTTTGTTTTAACCCATTTTAAGATATTTTTTAATTTTTTTACGTCATCTTTGGTTAAGTTATTTCGAATAACATATTCATCGTCCTGTTTGGTAAAACAACCTGTAAAAAAGTCGCGATCTCCGGGATGTTCAATATATTTAATATACTTTTTTTCAAATTTTCCTGTATTAAAAGGTCTTTTTAATTCTCTTGGCGGTTTTGCGGGTTTCTCGATATTTGTTTCTTCATTGCTCATTATATACTCCTGTTACCTTATTTTTTGAATATACTGTCAAGAAAGCCGAGGATTGGCGTGCTTGCCAGTTTTTTGACAAATTTTGATTCTCTTATTTTTGGAGCCAATTTATTTCTGTAAAGCGGAATAAGCGCCATAAAAAGAGCGAAAACGGGAAGCCATAGGACAATTCCTGCTATAAGCCCGCCCATAACAAGGGTGTTGTTGAACTTTGTAAAAGGAACAAACGGCATATTGAACATTGTTGTAAATAAAGGCTGTAAAGAATCGATATGAAGTATCTCCCATCCCAGAACATCAAGTGCGGGCAGAATAGACATGGAAAGTATTTTTACTATAGCCAATCCGAAAATTTTAGCGCCGTGATTATGATTAAAGAAAAAAGAAATGATTAACAATACGATGCCGAAAGGGTTGCTTAAAGGAACTAAACCCAATAATACACCCCAAGAGACCCCTGCGGCAATTTGGCTCTTATTTAAATTGCCGTTTAGTGCTGTTATTAATTTCCCTATGCCCTTTAACATTGATATACTCTCCTTATTTTTTTAATAATCTACAATATTGTATATTTATACAGGCTCATAGTCAATACTTGCCGCCGGTTGATGTAAAATCCTTTTTATGATAAAATTATTATATGTCTGTTTCAGAGAAAAAAGTTGATTTTTTCGGTAAAATTCAAGTAATTACTGAAAAATATTTATCGTACCGTAAAATGAAACGCAGGATAAAAAGAGAAGAAAGACAGGCAAAAAATCCCCTTTTTGACTGGGTAGGCGCTTTTATATGGGCCGCAGGCATGGTTTTACTGGCAAACCAGTACCTGGTTCAAGCGTACAAGATACCTTCAGGTTCTATGATCGATACGCTTAATATCGGCGATCATGTTTTTGTAAATAAAATAAAATACGGGCCCGAGCTTCTGCCCGGTATCCTTAAATTGCCAAGCCCTTTTAAGCCTAAACGCAACGACATAATTATTTTTGAAAATCCATCGTATATTTCCCGCGGCCCTGTTTTTGATATTGCACAGAGAATTCTATACATGGTGACTCTTACCATAGTGGATATCGACAGAGAAGACAACGGCGACCCGAGGGTTCATTTTCTAATTAAAAGAGCGGCCGGAGCGGCGGGCGACCGTTTTGTTCTGGAAAGCGGCAATATGCGAATCCTTTTTTCGGGAGAAAAAGACTGGGTAACCGAAAACGATTATATTAAGGCGCGGGGCTGGAAACACAATATAACAAGAATAATGAAAGCGGAGCAATATCCCGCCATAACCGCGGCAGGGCAGGTTGCCGCCTATAATGATTTGGGAATGTCCGTTTCCGAGGATCTGCTCGACTCGGCTTCTCAGGCGAGGAATTTAACCGCGCCCGATTTTATTGCCCACGAGAAAGCAAGGCTGGAAACTTTAAGGAAGTTGGTTCCCAATGAAAAACGTTATTCCATGCTTTTTGCAAGACACAGACTCGGCTGGTATATCGGCGAAGGAAGAATATTACCCTTAGGCGACAATCGCGATAACTCCCGCGACGGGCGGTACTTCGGTCCTGTCAGGATATCAAGAGTACTTGGCAGCGGAATGATTGTTTATTGGCCGCCGTGGCGAATGAAAAATATTAAATAAGGATACCGTTATGTTTGATAAATGGATGCAATATTCTTATGCCGCGCAAAAACATCAGCGCCACCGTTATTTAAAATTCTTTTTTATTTTTTTTATTCTGTTTTTATTGTATAATGCAATTTCGGTTTTTTTAATTTCCGTCTGGGCGTTGAACAATGACACAATGCAGCCGGGACTTTCTTACGGCGATCATTTGTTGTTTACCTCTTTTTTTATACCTTTTAAGGAAAACCGTTTTCCGATTAACAGAGGAAACATAGTCCTTGTAGATATGGGAAATATCAAAAACAGAAAAGCTCCAATAAAGGCGATAGATGTTATAGTAAGATTTTTCACGGGGCAGAGCCGCAGTATTTTCATGCAGGAAGATCAATATTATATTAAAAGGGTAATCGCTCTTCCGGGCGATGAAATTTACATGAATAATTTTGTATTCAGGATAAAACCCGCCGGAAGTCCTTACAGTTTAACCGAATTCGAACTTGCACAAAGGCCGTATCATCCTGCCATTCCGAATGTTCCCGCAATTTGGGACGAGACGATTCCGTTCTCCGGTAACATGGATACAATAGTTTTGGGGCCCGATGAATGTTTTGTAGTTTCGGATGACCGAAGCAACACAAACGATTCCCGCACATGGGGCCCTGTTTCTCCGTCTTTAATTACCGCAAAGGCGGTTTTACGCTTCTGGCCTGTTGTTAAATTTGAACTCTACTAGTCTTTATATCCATATTCCGTTTTGCTCAAAAGGCAAATGCGATTATTGTGATTTTTATTCTGTTGTTTTGGATGAAAAATCCGAGACAATTATTGATATATATATAAAATCTTTGATAGAAGATATTAAGTATCAGCTTGATTATTTTAATGTAAAAGAAATTTGCACGGTTTACATAGGAGGCGGTACGCCTTCCGTATTGGGGGCAAAAAAACTTCATGTTCTGCTTGATGCGTTAAACGCTATTCCCTGTTTTTCTCCTATTGAATTTACAGTAGAAGCGAATCCTGAATCTGTAACGGAAGATTTTTTATCCGTATGCAAAGAAGGCGGAATAAACAGATTAAGCCTTGGAGTGCAAACTTTTAGCGAAAGCTCGCGTCTTGCCGTAAACCGCAGGGGAAATGCGGCTCTCTTGGAAAAACAGCTTGCGCTTGTTTCAGGTGTTTTCCAAGGAGCGTTTTCCGCCGATTTAATTACCGGGCTTCCTTGCCAAAACGAGGAAAGCGTAAAAGAGGACATAAAACGGCTTTTGGCGTTTAATCCGGCCCATATATCTCTTTACAGTCTTACCGTAGAAGAAGGAACGACTCTTGATAACAAAATAAAAACAGGCAAAGTTATTCTCCCGAATGAAGATACTTCTGATTTTATTTGGCTTGCTTGCCGCGATGCCCTTGTAAAAGAAGGTTTTTGCCATTATGAAATTTCCAATTTTGCACGTGACGGAAAACGCTGTCTTCACAATATTCGTTATTGGAACATGGGCGGATGGCTTGGTGCGGGCCCTAGCTCTAGCGGAACCGTGATAAACGAAGAAAACGGAACCGCAAAACGTTTTACGTTTGCGCCCGATTTACAAAGCTATGTTAACTCGCCTTGTCTTAAAAAAGCCGTTTGTGAAGAATTGGATAAAAACGCGTTAATCCGGGAAACTTTGCTTATGGGCTACAGGTACCGTGAAGGCCCTGATATGGAAAAATTTATGCGCCGCTTTGGCCGCGCTATTGAAGATTGTATTCCCGAAACACTGGAGCGCTGGAAGAAAAAAGATAAAATGCTTTTTTTGAATCAATTTTTATTGGAGGCGTTTTCAGAATTAGGTGCGAATCAACCGGCGTAAGAATCGTAAATCTTGGCGAAGTCGCCGGATATTTCCTTAAAAACTTCGATAAGGTTAGGATCAAATAAAGTGCCGCTTTGTTCTATTATCTTTTGCTTGGTCATCTCGTGTTTTAAAGAAGGTTTATAACTGCGTTCCATGCGAAGGGCGTCGTAAACATCGGCTATTGTAACAATCCGCGCGGCAAGAGGAATCATCTCTCCTTCAAGCTGGAAAGGGTAGCCTGTTCCGTTCCATTTTTCATGGTGGGAAAGGGCGATTTCCTTCGCCATGGGGTTTGGGTATGTAGAAAGTATATAAGCGCCGTTTTGAGTATGTTCCCGCATTACTTCCCATTCCCAGTCGGAAAGAGGGCCTTTTTTATTTAAAATGTCGTCGGGAGTGCCTATTTTCCCGACATCGTGCATTGCGGCGAGAAAACCTATGTTTTCGATAAAATCTTCGTCAATACGCTTGTAAGTATCCGCGTGTTTCTTATATAGTTCTTCGGAGAGCCGTTTTGAATATTCGTTTACTCGGATTGTGTGATTTCCGGTATCGTTGTCTTTAAGTTTGGAAGCCTCAAGAAGCGAAAGGAAGACGCTTCTTAAAAGTTTTTTGTGCTCTTCGGTGAAATCGTCGAACATTACGACAAAATCGCTTGAGGCTTTTAAGTCCATTTCAAGCGGAAAAATATATACCCTGATATCTACCGCCGCCGAATTGCGCGTTTTTAACTGCGCGGAGCCTTTCCACGACGACACGTTGCCGCCGTTTATGATCATATCCCTTATTTTTCTCGCGTCTTCTATTTTAAAAACCTTGCCGAATAAATCGAAAAAGTACTTTCCGTTAAGAAAAGTAAAACCGGAAAACATGTTTTCGCACGATTCGTTCGCGTAAATAATTTTTAACTTTTTATTGATGATTAATACGGGAAGGAAACTGGTCTTAAACGGGTTAAGCGAAGAGGAAAGGAGCATATGGGTATGCGGATCATTATCGTCTTCTTCAATCTCGACTTTATTAGATTCATCCAGATCTTCGAGAACTTCGTATTCATCATCTACCATGTATGCCATATCATTCCCGTAACAAGTTAATTTCCGCGTCTGTTTTTCTGATATACTCAGGGCCTGAATTCAGGCACGCAGTGTTATCAGTATAAAACAATTTATTTTCTTTTGCAATAAGTATCAGCTCCTTTGCGTAACCCGTATTTTTACCTGAAAACCCGCATGAAAGCTTAATCTCAGGGGGCAGGGCATTGGAAAGAGCGTCTGCCGCGGGGCCTGTTACGGTTATTTTTTTATTTTCACGTGATTTTTCTTGTATTAATCCGGCAATTTTGTCTATGCCGCCGTCTTTGTCCTCTGTTATGCGACTGCCGCCGTCAAAAAGAGAGTAAAAGAAAGCGTCCTTTCTTGCTTGAATTACCGGGATGGTCAAGCCTGCGCTCTTGTATGCCATACATTCAAGCGTAGGAACAGGTACAAAGGGAATGTTAAGAGAGAGAGCAAGCCCCTTGGCTATTGAAAAACCGATTCTAAGGCCTGTAAAAGAACCCGGCCCTCCCATACATAAAACACCGTTTAAATCGGCGGGTTTAAGGCCTGCTTTTTCCGTTTGTGAGTTTATTATGTCCATGACAAGCTCCGAGTGTTTCATTCCCGCGTCCGTCTCGTAATAGAAAAATTCTTCTCCATGCGAAACGGCGACGGAAAGAATTGAACAAGCGGAGTCTATCGCTAATAAATTCATATTTTATCCAATCCGTTTATTTGAATTAACCTCGAAGAAGCCCCCGTTATTTTAAATATAATAAATATTGATTCAGGCGGCAGTGATTTAGGAATACGTTCGCTCCACTCTATAAGGGAGATACCGCCTGAGTTTATTGCTTCTACGCCGCCTGTGTTTTCAAAATCATCGTCATTTTTTAGGCGGTAAGCGTCAATATGGTACATAACAGGAGAAGACTTGTATTCGTTTATTATCGTATAAGTGGGACTTGTTACGGTTTCCGTGATGCCAAGAGCTTTTGCTATGCCTTTTACAAGATGCGTTTTTCCGCTTCCGAGTTCTCCTTGAAGGGCTACAACGGAACCTGCGCCGAGAAAAGAAGCTATACGCTGTCCCAGTGAAAAAGTATCCTCAGGCGAATTGGAAAGGAATTCAATCAGGAAGCACTCCGCCTGAATCCATTTCGTCGATATATTTTTTTAATTCTTTGTTTACGGGAACAAGAGGGTAGTCGATAGAGTCTATAAAAGTAATGCCGATGTCCTTTTGGCCTGTAGGTTTATATTCAATGGAAAAATCAATGCGGTAATTCTGCGGTCCTTTTGTCATTTCTATTACAGCGGTTCCTGTGTAGAGTTTGCGGTAGTAAATCGGGACATCTTTTCTTATTGTGTCTTTAATAGAAATTACTTTCATTCTTTCCACCCCGTTAATTACGATTTATTCATTTATATACTCATAAACAAAGGCATTTATTATATTCATTGATTTTCTTGAAACTTTCAAGAACTTTATATGAACAATCGTTACCATCCCCGCGCGGTTTGTCCTTAACACCTGTCCTAAAGCCGCCACAGAATAATCTCCTTGAGTAAATTCAATCTTCATTCTTGCTCCTACCTGTATTGGAGCCTTGGCTTTAATTGAACAGCCGCCGACCGATATATCGGCGATGTTCCCTGTAAGACGGCGTTTGTCAACAATAAGACGTTGTTTTTTACCGCTTCCTTCAACATACACTAAATAGAGATTACTTGCAATAACCATTTGTCTTCTGCGGAAGCGCCTTTGGGATAAAAATTTGAGTTTATTTGAATGGGCGACTAAAAGAGCGTTTCTCCCGTGTACGGTTGTATAGCCTGTAACATGAGTTTCAAAAGAAAAACCTTTATTATTTTTTGTAAACAATAAAGCGCTTAATCTGGTTCCTTTTTGCAGTTTAACAGAGCTTCCTAAGGCGTTTTGGGGGCATTCTAACGCAAGATTTTCCCCCGTCGTAGAAAGGATTAAAACCTCGTATTTTTCTTTGCCGTTGTTCAAAATCACGGAGGTATCGTCTTTTAATTGACGGGTAGAGGATATTCCGCCCGAAACGTTGCTTTCCAACATATTTCTGGTGGAAAAAAGCACCGCATGGCGGTATTGAACTTCGGCGTCCGTTTTTGACGTTTGTTCTATAACTCGGTAGGCGCGCCTGAAATGCCTGTCTAAAAGTGCGGGCGTTACAATTGATTTTTCCGGGTCAAGAACCTGATCCGTCCTAAAGACAAAATCCAGCATTTTTATCTGTTCGCCGTTAAGACCGATATCTCTTCCCATCCTGTGGAGAGCAAGTCTTGCAAAAAGCCCCGTAGATCCTTTGCCGCCGGAACCTGAACCGGAGCCTTTTCTGGAGGAAGTGAGAAATATAATTACCGCAACAACTACAATAATAAAAATTAATATAATTAATGATTCTTTGTTTGAAGAAGAATCCTGTTTTTTCCAAAAATCGGAAACATCGACTTGCAGAAGATACAATGTAAGTAAAACATTTAAGAGCGTCATTTTTCACCTGCCGCAGTGTTATAAATTTCCGCAAGCCGCGGCGCTATTTCATATTCCGCAAGGTCTCCGATAAGAACAGTGTCATTTTTTTCATAAGCCGTTAAAAGTTCTTTTACCATGCCGTTAAAATCATATATTTGCTGAGTAAGGTTTTTTTCCGCCGCCGTCTCGGGAATATACCCTTGGATTTCAAGCTGTTTGTAAACACGGAAAACTTTTTCAGTAATGCCTGAAAAAATCTGAATAGTTTGCGCGGCTTTTGCGTCTTTGCCCGTTTGAATGTCCAAAGGAAGATCAGTCAGTCTTGTGCATGTTTCTTCAAGCAGAGGTCGCAAGTTGGAAAATTCGTCAACGGGCGTTTGAATTTCGCGCAGTCTTTCTTCCGTTATTGAACGCAAGGTTTGGGAACTAAGTGCGCCGTTTAGAAAAGCGGCTTCAAAAAAAGAATAAAGGTCGGGCATCTGTTCAAGGGCAAAAACGGCTTGCGGCCTTTCTTTCCAGTTTGTATAAAAATTGATTCTGCCGTCATATGAAAGATTGTCAAATTCATCTATGTCGGCCAAAAGATTTACAATGCTTATAACCGCAAGTTCCGTTATAGCCATTGTCAGAATATCAATTGTATTAATAGTGTCGATTTCTTTTGCAAAAACAATGTCCAAAGACGATAAATCCGCCGATTGTCCGTCAATTGACAACCCGCTTAAACGGTGCCCGGAACCTGAAAGCCATTGTTCAATGCCCGCCATAACTTCGGCTACTGTTTTTTCATTGTCAATTGTTATGTCCGCCGTCCGGCCGTTGATTTTTATTTCCATACCTTACCTGTTGCCTGAACGGTTTTGCTGGCTGAAATTGTTAAGAGAATCCGACATCTGTTCCATTCGCGCGTAAGCGGCTTCCATTCTTGAATATTGAATTTTTAATTCTTGTTCTTTTGCCGCAAGCTGGCGTTCCATGGTGCCTATGCGCTTTTCATCACGGCTTATGCGCGAATCTATGGTGCCCGTTTTTATTGAAATAATTCCGCCTATATCTACAAACGGTTTTACAAGAGAGTCTACGTTAAATGCCACTCCCGTATCCGCAAGAAGATCGCCTGAAGTGTCGCTCGCGAAAAGTTCCCTTATTGCAGGAATTTTAGTTTCAAGGGCGGCGTCGAGGGTTTTCTCGTCTATCTCAAGATATCCTCTCATACGAGAAATATCGTAGCCGCTTGACCTGTTCGCGTTCGTGCTTATTCCAATCTGCGCCAAAAGAGCAAGCTCGCGCTCAAGGCTGGTGGGGTAGGGCGCGGAAACCGTGCGCTGAAGATTGTTTTTTAACGAGTTCAAAGTCGTGTCGCCGCTAAAAGCGCCGAGTCTTTTTTTCATTTCGGATGATTCATCGGGCGTTAAATATGTAAGTTCGTCTACAAGGCGGTCGTCGTTGCGGGTAAGAATGTTTATCTCCGCCAAAAGCCTGTTGTAGTTCCCTACAAAAGATATAATCGATTCTTTAACTTTTTCCGTGTCGCCTTTTATTTTTAATTCAACGGGGCGTTCGGAAACTCCTTTGACGTTAAGCGTAAGACCGGGAATAACGTCGTCTATGTTGTTTGTAGGGCGGGTTATCTCTATGCCTTCCATTGATATGATAGCGTCACGCGCGTTGGAAACTGAGTTAACCGGTTTTAAGCCGCCCGTGACGGAAGTGGGGTCGAATATTTCAATCTTGCCGACCGATACTTCGCGGTGGGTATTGTTATTCTCGATTTTTAAGGATGTAATTGTCCTGCCTTGGGCGATATTGGAAAGAGAGTACTGCCTTGTTACAAGCCCGCTTGAGTCCGTTATAGGCGGCAATTTGGCGGAAGTACCGTCGGAAAAAACAAGGCTTAAAACGGACATATCGTCGTTGCGCGGCGGAATGACGGGCGGTTTGTTTTCCGGCAGGGGAACGTCCGAAGGATCGTTCTCAATTGTGATGCCGCCGTATGTGACTGAACCGCTTGGGACTGTGGGGCCGGGCGGCGGTTGGGTAACGTTAAAAATTCCTGAGTCTTCCACTCTGGTAGAGGTTTCCAGTTTTATCATTAAAGGCGAATCGGCGCTTAAAGAAAGGTTCATCGGAAGCGTAGCGGAGGATTGAACCCCTACTTTCAATATGCCGTTATTGACGGTTGTGTTTTCCGGCCGCGTCCCGCCGTTTTTTACCGTGTTCTCGGATATTGTGATGTTCTTTCCGGTGTCGTTGCCCTGTTCCAACATTCCGATTTTAATTCCGAATTTGGCGGCGTCGTCCTGAAAGCCGAGCCTGTTGGCGGCGCCTGTTACTTTAGATTCTATTAAAAGAGATTTGGTTCCGCTTTGTATCGCGAGAAGGCTTGCGGAAATTTTATCTTTGCCGCGGCGGTTAATTACGTCAACAAAGTCTTTTAAAGTGCCGCCGCGGAAATTTATCGATATTTTTTCGTCGCCTACGGTAAAGTTATAATTACCGGCTTCGATCTTCATTTTTTCATCAAGAGGGGAGGATAAAAAGCGATCCGCCTGCGCCGTTTGTTTTACGGCGAAACGGTAAGATTGTTCGGCGGCTTCCCGCGAGGCGTTTGCCGTTATTACGGATTCATCCGCGGAAAGGGCAAGCCTTTCGTTAAAAGGATTTTGAAAAGAAAATAAATAGCGGGCGCTGTCCCGCACTGAGGATATACGTCTTCCTACTTCCTGCCAATACCCTTTTTGAGTCTGCAGATTCTCAATGTTACGCTCGGTTCTCTCTTTGGGGACGCGTTCAAGACGCATCAGTTTATCGATGATCTCTTCTGAGTTAAACCGGCTTTTTACTCCCGGTATATAAACGTCGGACATAGACCTGATCTCCCAAATTTCCGGCTATGACTGTAAAAAAACAGTCAAAAACTAAACCCGCTCATCAAATAAGAACCCAATAGACTCTCTAAGATTGCTGTGTAAACGCTGCAATTCTTCGGGCGGAAGCACCTTGATCACCTTATCGGTATCTTTGTCTATCACCTTTACGATTACCTCGTGAGAATTGTTGTCTACGACAAACTGCAATTTTCTGTTGAAAACAAGCCTTTCGAGATCCGACGCCGTGGCGCTGATAACGTGAGCTTTTACTTCAGGAGCTTTTTCTTTTTTGGGTTCTGTTGCTGCCGCATCCGGCCTGTTGTTAACTACTTGAACAGGCGTTGGTGAGACAGGGGAGTATCCCACACTTGCTACGGACATAATATACCTCCATGTAATAGGGCTTGTTGCCCTTCATTTCCGCCAATCCTTGGCAGAAAATGGAAAATTTTGTCCTACCACATAATTAAAATTATGTGGTAGGACAGGCAGTGGAGGCGCGAACTCCACTGTCGTTGTTAAAAAGACGACGTCCAGAAGTCTCTTTAACGGTTCTTATGAAAGAAGCTGAAGCACTGACTGTGTACGCAGATTGGCCTGGGCCAACATTGCGGTACCGGTCTGGGTCAGGATGGTGTTCTTTGTGTAGTCCACCATCTTTGACGCCATGTTCGCATCCCTAATGCGGGATTCGGCGGCCTGCATATTTTCGGCCGCTATGGCGACACCCTGCGCTGCCATTTCAAAACGGTTCTGATAAGCGCCCAAGTCGGCTCTCTGTTTTGATACAATCTTTAATGCCTTATCTACAGAACCAATTGCCATGTTAGCTTCGGTAGGATCGGCGATGGAAAGCTTCCCCGCGTCTCCCTGTGAAGTTACCAGTCCAAGCGCTCCCGCCGACATATCGCCTACATAGATCCTTGCGTTCTGATCCATGTTGGCGCCGATGTGAAGCTGCATGATTCTTCCTGACGGAGAATCCATAGCGAATGCGCCTGTAAGCATATTCATACCGTTGAATTGCGCATGACTTGCTATACGATTCACTTCATCAACCATCTGCGATACTTCGACCTGGATCTGCATACGATCCTCATCGGAATAAATACCGTTAGATGACTGTACCGACAATTCCCTGAGACGGTGCAGAATATCCTGAGTCTGCTGAAGATAACCTTCAGTAGCCTGAATAAAGGACACACCGTTTTGGATATTGCGTTCGGCCTGATGTAAGCCCCGAACCTGGCTTCTGAGTTTCTCGGAAACCGCGAGTCCTGAGGCGTCATCCCCGGCGCGATTGATTCTAAGACCGGAGCTAAGTTTCTCCATGTCTTTTGTCAAATCCAGCTGGGTTACGCCAAGCTGACGATCGGCGTAAAGAGCGCTCATGTTGTGATTAATAACCATA
>Ga0268262_10000936_pt1 | contig 37705 bp, 29 predicted proteins | sample TergutNc150P3_FD_190354 | JGI IMG/M metagenome (GOLD analysis project Ga0268262, IMG submission 190354) | Nasutitermes corniger P3 segment gut microbial community from laboratory colony in Florida, USA - Nc150 P3 (SPAdes) (version 2) | ecosystem: Host-associated > Arthropoda: Insects >...
AGGAAGAGGGCGAAAAAGTTCTGGTTTTCGGCGACAACGACGTGGACGGCATAACCGGCACAGTCCTTCTCACCGAGTACCTTGAAAGCATGGGGCTGGATGTAACATGGCGGATCCCCGGCGCCGACGATCCTTACGGGCTTTCGCTCGAGGCGGTCGAGGAATTCGCCGCCGCCTATGGAACCTTAATTATCACCGTTGACTGCGGCATCTCCCGCCTTGACGAGATCAAGCGGGCGAACGAGCTTTCGGTCGACGTTATTGTAACCGACCACCACGAGCCCCAGGACGAGCTGCCTGACGCGCTTGCCATTATCAACCCCAAGCTGAAAGACACGACATACCCCTTCAAAGACCTTTCCGGATGCGCCGTCGCTTTCAAGCTTGTGTCCGCCCTGCGCTTCGCCCAAAGCAGCGAGCTTTACGGCCAGCCCATGTGCCTTTTGAATACCAGGCCATTGAATGAGGCCTGGATAGTAGAGGCCATGAAAATGCGGAACCTCGTGGTTACAGGCACGTTAAGCGAAACCATTATTCCGGGGAATCTCCATATCAGCGACACAAGGCTTCCGGCTTTTCTGGAGGGGCAGCAGATACTCGTATGGGACGCGCCATTGCAAACACGCGTAATAGCCAAGCTGTTCGGTACCGGCGTCGAGATAGGCATGTTTGATGTCGCGCCCGAGATCGGCAAAGAGATACCCTCAGTCGCCGGTAAAAGCCTTCTTCGGATTAAGGAACTTTCCGCTGTCGCGAAATATTCCGACAAGGAAGCCGGGGAGCTCGACGTTTTCGCGAACCTTTTCAGGTCATTTGTCCGCAAGAAGGAAAACCGTGGAAGCGCTGAATCTGTTTTTGAGACGCAGCTTGCCGCCATCGGCACGATAGGCGACATTATGCCGCTTGTAAACGAGAACAGAATCATTGTCCGCTCAGGCGTCAGAACGCTAATGCCTTCGTCGAGCGGCAAAACCGGCGGCCTTGCCGGGCCAAAGCCGGGCATATCGGAACTGCTTGACAAGCTGGAACTCGCCGGCAGCCATTTTGACGTAAAGGACATCGCATGGAAACTCTGCCCGGCCATAAACGCCGGCCGCAGGATGGGCAGCCCGGAAAAAGCGGCGGCCCTGTTCTTTGAGAAAAATCCGGCGTTACGCGAAAAGCTCGCCCTCGAGCTTGTCAATATGAACAAACAGAGAAAGCAGCTTGAAGAAGAAATCTGGGCCAAACTGGAACCAATGGCGTTTAAAAGCTTTTCGGAACTCGGGGAAAAAATCGTCTTTGTTTACGGCGAAGAAATCAACAAGGGCGTTACCGGGCTTATAGCCCAGCGCGCCGTTAGGCGATTCAACACCCCGGCTGTAGCCGTTTCCCTTGGCGAGGGCGTGTATACGGGCTCCATCCGCTCGGCGCGGAATTACAATATCGGAAGCCTTCTGGAACAATGCGCTGATCTTTTTATTGACTGCGGGGGCCATGAATTCGCCGGCGGCTTCAGCCTTAAACCGGAAAATTGGGACTTGTTCATTGAGCGCCTGAAAACCACCGCGCTTTCCATGGAATTGGCCGACGCCCGTGAAGAAGGCATACAAATTGACGCGGAGCTTCCCCTTGATTATCTAACCCCGGATATACTCAACCTTGTGGACCGGTTTGCGCCCTACGGAAATGAGAACGAGCCATTGGTTTTCATGGCGAAAAAACTTTATATTGAAGAACTGAATTTTATCGGCAAGAACGAATCAAAACACCTGCGAATGACAATCGCCACAGGAAAGCACAAATGGCCCTGCCTTTACTGGGACGCCGCCAGCCGCGTAATTAACAAAGAATTTGACAAGGGCGATTACGTCGACGCGGTCTTTACCATTACGCGCGACTGGTACAAGGGCATAGCCACCCCGCAAATGATGATAAGCGATCTGAGGAAGAATGGGGTATGAGGGTATAAGGGTATAAGGGTATGAAAAAATTATTACTTTTTTCATTTTTAATTTTTCACTTTTCTCTTGTTTACGCCGTATCCTTCCGTTATGCGATCATACCGGAGAACCCCAGACCGGGCGAGCCTGTTACCATCGGGGTGAACATATCGAGCGGGGCGAAAACCGTGGCGCTTTTGTCCGATGGGAAGCGGCTGGCGAGATCGACTTTTTTTCAGGTGCCGGCCGGAGACGGAAAGACGGCCTTTATGGCGGCGGTTCTCCCAGTGCCCTCAACCGCGAAACCGGGCGGCGTAAAAGTTGTTTTCGAGGCCGCCTCAGGAATCCTCGGTGAAATTGACATTGAAATAGCAAGCAGGGATTTTGTTTCCGAGGTGATAGAGCTGACCCCGTCTCTGACCAACGTAAGAACAGCCCCTGATCCAAAAAAAACCGCAGAGGCCGTTCTTTTACAGACAATCATCAACCATAACGGAAACGAGAACTTTTGTTACGGCAATTTTGTCCCGCCAGTATCGGCTACAAGACGCACCAGTTTTTTCGGCGACCGCAGGGTATACAAATACTCGAACGGCGGCAGCGACGTTTCGGTTCACGCGGGGATCGATTACGGCGTTCCAAAGGGAACCGTTGTCAGCTCATGCGGGCCGGGAAAGGTTGTTTTGGCAAGCCCCAGAATCGTTACCGGAAACTCTATTGTTATCGAACATCTGCCGGGCATCTATTCCCTGTACTATCATCTTGATAAAATTGAGGTTGAGGAAGGAAATATAGTCGAGGCCGGGACGAGAATCGGGCTTAGCGGGGCTACGGGCCTTGCCACAGGGCCCCATCTGCACTGGGAAATACGCGTTTCCGGGGAAAATTCCGATCCGGACGCGTTTATGGCCAGACCCATCCTTGACAAAGAAGCGATTTTAAGTAAACTGAGTAATTAAGGGGTTCTTATGAACGCCTATCACACCTAATGGAGAAAGGAGGTGAAATTTTTTGGCGCATATCGTTATTGATGACAACGAACTGCTTGATAAAGCCATCAAACGCTTTAAGCGTATGGTGGAAAAAGAGGGCATAATTCGAGAATTCAAAAAGCGGGAGTATTATGAAAAGCCATCTACCATTCTTAACCGTAAGAAAAAGGCTATTGCCCGCAAATTGATGAAAAAGAACCGTAGAGGAAAGTCTGAATACTAGAATAGGGTTCAGGGGTCAGGGTTCGGGGTTCAGGGTATTTAAGAAGAGTTTCTTACTCTGTTCACTTTTCACTTTTCACTTTTCACTTTTTATTTTCTCTTGTACTACATTTTCTCATGTTGACGGAGCCGCGGTGCTTACCGTGCCGTCATTGGAGGCGGTATCACCGCGATGGACACCCTTACAAGCTAACGGCCTTGAATATTTTACCGGAAAAACAAAAAATCCCCGTCTTGAATTCTACGCCCTGCGTGTCGATCTTACAGAACCGGGTCTGCGTGTGGTAGCGTCTCCAGGAGGGTACAGTAAAAATTTCACCACGGAGGACACGGAGTTTCACGGAGTAAAAGTCTTCAGTACCAAAGTAAGTTCTTTTGTTCGGGACAACGGTCTCGCGGCCGGCATTAACGCCTTGCCTTTTGACCCCGTATCAGGAACAGAGGGCGAGCCGAGAACCAATGTCGGAATTGTCATTTCAGAGGGCGTTATGCTCTCGCCTCCGCATAAAAATTTTGACGCGATTGTTTTTTACAAAGACAACAGCGCCGCGATTGTCTCCCAGTCTGAAATTAATAATAAAATTGACAATATTGAAAACGCCGTCGGCGGATTTTTTAGAATTCTGGAACACGGTGAGCTTGTTCCGCGCGTTCAGGGCTTGAGCGAGAGCGCGGGCGGCAACCCTCGGCATCCCCGAAGCGCGGCGGGCATTTCCCCTGACGGAAAATTCTTGTATCTTTTGGTCATTGACGGGCGGCAAATAAAAAGCGTGGGCAGCACCGAGGCTGAAACCGCGCTTCTGCTAAAAGCCATGGGCGCTTCCGAGGGTATCAATTTTGACGGAGGCGGCTCAAGCGCCCTGGCACTGCGCGGCCCTGATGGAAAAGTCCGCGTGGTGAATACCCCCATCCACAAACAAATCCCCGGCAGGGAAAGGGCTGTCGCCGGATGTCTGGGGATAAAGATAAAAGAATAAATCATCACGCAGAGAACGCAGAGAACGCGGAGGTAGGAATTTCCATCTTTCCCTCCGTGTAACTCCGTGTCCTCCGTGGTTAATTTTATTTCAATCTAGGAATGACGTAGTTTTCTACTTCGCTGCGTACTTTCTCAATATCGATGGTTTTGTACTCGCCGTTCTCATAAATAATTTTTCCCTGCACCATTGTAAGGCATACGTCGCTGCCCCTTGCCGCGTAAGCCACGGTTGAGCAGGGGTCGTTAAGGGGGAACAGGTGCGGCGCGTCCAGGTTCAGCATGATCATGTCGGCGTCAAAGCCCGAGGCGATTTTGCCGGTTTCTTTTTCGCGGCCCTGCCCGATAGCGCCGTTTACCGTGGCAAGTTTGACAGCCTCGTAGGCCGGCAGCGCCGTAGGATCCTTTGTCAGGTATTTCTGCAATAGGGCGGCGGTCTTTATCTCCTCGAACATATCCATGTTATTGTTGGAACATACGCCGTCGGTGCCTAGCGCCACATTCATCCCGTGCGCCCGCATTTTCACTACCTGCGCCGCGCCCGCCGCCAGCTTGAGGTTGCTGATGGGGCAGTGCGCCGCGGTCGCTCCGGCCCTTGCCAGAATGTCCATGTCTTCTTCGCTGAGCCAGCAGCAGTGGGCGGCCGTGGTTTTTCTGCTGAACACGCCGTTCTCGTTTAGGATCGCCGCGGGAGTCTTGCCGTATTTTTTTATACAGGCCTCATGCTCAGTTTGGGTCTCGCTCAAATGTATCTGCATACGCAAATTGTTTTCAGCCGCGAATTCCGCGCACTTTTGCCAGGCAGCCGGGCCTGAGGTATATTCCGCGTGAATCCCGGCGTCAAGTATGAGCCTGCCATCACTATTATTCTTAAACCGCGCGAGAACTTCCCTGTTCTCAATAGTGCCCCGGTCTTTCTCAAAATCAAAATGATCCATGTCCATGCACAGAAGCGGGTTGGTTATATTCGCCTTGAGGCCGCTTTCAATCACCGCCTCGGCGATTTCCGGCAGATGGTAATACATATCCGTACAGCTTATGATTCCAAAGCGCGCGCATTCAGCCAGTCCAAGCCTTATCCCGGCAGCTATGCAGCGTTCGTCCAGTTTGCTCTCCGCCGGAAAAATACGATCAAACAGCCATTCCTGCAAACAGTAGTCGTCGGCATAGCCCCTCAAAAGCGACATGGGCAGATGGCTGTGTGAGTTAATAATGCCCGGCATCAAAAGCCTGCGCGAGCCGCTTATCACGCGTGTTGCCTGTTCCGCCGGGGCCTTATCTCCCACATACGAAACCTTGCGGCCCGTAATCCCCACATACCCATGCTTCAAAACAGGCCGCGCGTCGTCCATGCTTATCAAAACAATATCACTGAATAATAGATCCATGCCTGATTATACAGGAGAAAAGGACTGGGGACTAGAGTAAATGCAGAAATGTATGCTAGATAAAATACTTGTGGGGTGGCGGTGAAAAAAATACCGGTTTACCCCGGTGTTTTTTTTATCCGACAGGACCCCAAGTGAATTCTTTAAGCATACATTTCTGTACAGGCTTGTATTTACAGCGCATATATATTATGATGGTATGTACTTTTTTCATTAAACTTTTTTGGAGGAGTCTGTTATGGAAAAATTCTTTGACCTTCAAAGGCACGGTACTACCGTACAAAGGGAGATAGTAGCCGGACTGACTACCTTTTTGACAATGGCCTATATCCTTGCGGTGAACCCCAATATGCTCGGCAAAATCGGCCACGGCATGACCCCGGCGGCTGTATTCACGGCCACAGCCATAGCCTCCGCCATAGCCACCTTATTCATGGCTTTTTTGGCGAAGCTTCCTATCGCCCTGGCTCCAGGCATGGGCCTCAACACCTTCTTTACCTATACGGTAGTATTCGGCATGGGCTACTCCTGGCAGCTGGCTCTCACGGCCGTTTTCCTGGAAGGCATACTTTTCCTGTTTCTCTCCGCCTTTAATATGCGCGAATCCCTTGTAAACGCCATTCCTCCAAACCTGAAAAAAGCGGTAGCGGTCGGCATAGGCCTTTTCATAGCCTTCGTAGGCCTCGCGAACGCCGGCATAATCATACGCGGCGTAGGCAGCGTAGATAATATCATCAAACTGGGAAACCTTACTAATACCAATACATTCCTGGCCCTTATCGGCTTAATCCTGATTATCATACTTCATTCGCTAAATGTGCCCGGAGCCATCTTCATCGGCATTATCGGCACCACGATAATCAGCATTCCAATGGGCATAACTTCCATTTCAGAGGGCTGGAAACCTTACAGCCTGCCTCACGCGCCCCTTTTATTTAAATTCGATTTCTCCAATATTGTGAGTTTTAAGTTTTTCACGGTGTTTTTTACTTTCCTGTTCGTGGACATTTTTGACACCGTAGGAACCCTTGTCGGGGTTACTACGCAGGCCGGCCTTACAGACAAGGACGGGAATATTCCCAGGGCAAAACAGGCTTTCCTTTCCGACGCGTTTGGAACAGTCGCCGGCGCGGCCCTCGGCACTTCCACGGTAACCAGCTATGTGGAGAGCGCGGCCGGCGTCGGAGCCGGAGGCAGAACCGGCCTTACCGCCCTGTCCGCGGGTTTCTTCTTCCTTCTGGCCCTGTTGTTTGGACCCATTTTCGTCCTTATTCCCGAAGCCGCCACAGCCCCGGCGCTTATCTTCGTTGGCTTCCTGATGATGGCCCCTGTAGCGCAGATAAACTTCAAAGATCCTACGGAAGGTATTCCCGCCTTCCTCGCCATAATAATGATGCCCTTTACCTACAGCATCGCAGAGGGCATTGTTTACGGCGTTCTTTCCTATGTACTGCTCAAAGCCGCGACACGCAGGTTCAACGAGATTAACGTCGTTACCTGGCTGTTGTTCTTTGTGTTTATTCTGAGGTTTTTCTTAAAATAACGTCCGGGGATCGGGGTGCAGGGTTCAGTTACACTTGACATTCTCTGCCGTTTTCATTAGGGTACTAATATCAATGAAACATTGGGCCGTTAGCTCAGTCGGTAGAGCATCGCCCTTTTAAGGCGGTGGTCGGAGGTTCGAATCCTGCACGGCTCAGAAGGTGTAACTCTTTACGTTGTAAAGAGTTACGAGACATTTATCAGTTTTTAAAACTACCCGAAGACGGGCGTTTAGGACTAACTATGAGAAAAAGAATGAGAAAAACTCTCATTTCAAGTTATCGGGCAACCATTGTTCCGGAAACTCTTGAGAGTATCTCCGGGTTATCTGCGGCATAACTCAATACATCGGCCATAATGCCGGTGTAGCCTTTGCCAAGAGCTTTATACTTTGTCAGGCAGTCCGGCGTTATGCGGATGGTAACGGCAGGCTTTGTACGCTTCATGCGCTGCCGGAGTTCCCGCGCCTTTGCCGCGAATTCTGCAAGGGCTTCCGGCTTGGATTTGGGGCAATCATGGGTGTATTTTATAGGGGCTTTCGCCGCCGCCCTGATTTCTTTTATCTGCTCTTTAGTCGGCTTTTGCCCATTCTTTACGGTTACGTGTATCATGTCCATAGTAACTCCTCTTTTCCGCTTTATCCGCGACTCTCGCTGAAATTAAACGCGTTTTTTCTCCACGTTCCGTATAGACAACAAACAGTACCTTGTCCACTTTGCCCAAGGTTTGCCATCGTTCTTCTCCTGTTGTATTACCTTTGCTGTCATCGCGGCGTTCTATCCGCAACGGGTCAGTAAAAACAAGGGCAGCGGTTTCCAATCGGATTTTGTGTTTTGCCCAGTTATCAGCCGCTTTTTCCGGGTCAATCTCAAAATCCTGTATTGTCATGCTTTATTGTATTACATTTTTGAATGACTTGTCAAGGGAATTATATTGTTTTTTCAAGAATAGTGCTATGTAGATCTTCATATGAGATTCTTTTAGTAAGTTTTTGTAGAGATGCCAAAGTAATAGATGTTCTGCTACGCCTATAGTTATTAAGCTCATTGGTAGAAAGAACATAAAACTCCCATTGTTCAAGATCCAGAGGGTTCAATGTTTCTTTTTCCTTGTGCTTTAGGAGACAAAAAACATACACATCTGCTGAGCGTTGAGGTTCGGTGGCTACAATACCGGTGTTAGCATCCCAAGCCCGGGCAGGGCGTATTGAAAAAATAATTTTGGAGAGTTCTTTTTGTGTCCATGATTGAAGGTAGGCGGCGGACTTGACTTCAATCCGTATGCCTTCAGGGCTGGTTAAATCCTAGGCAGCCCATTCAATACGTGGAACTGAAAGATCAATGCCGAGAGCTGATGCAACGATAAACTCAGCCAATACGCCGCGTGTAGCGTTGCATGTTAAGTCCGATCCGTTCCAGCGCCAGAAATCCAGGAGGTTTTTTCCTGTAGTAGATAATTGTTCATTCCCGGTTTTGAGGGTTACATGGCGTTTTTCAAGGTTCATATTAATTCAATCATATTATTCTAGCTTGCCTTCTTTCAGAGCTTCTGCTAATTCGGGACGCAATTGCCAATACCAACCATCCTTTTTTTTTTGCAAGAAGAGAAACATGGAATAGAGCATATTTTCCGTTTTCATGCTTCGGACATTTTATATTTAAATATGTATCAATAATTCTCTTGCCATAGGCTGCTATAATACCATTACAAGCTGCACAATGACTATATTTTAGCTTTTTAGCAATTATTCCGGCACGTTCTTCATGCTTTGTAGAATCTAATAAGATTTTCAGAACATCCAATGTATTTTGATCAGTTATATCGTTCTTAAGTATTTCTAGCCACATTTTTTTATCAATGTTTATACGGTATAAATCCCTCACTTTTTTTGGAATCTGAATAAATGCACATCCTTTTATCTGCGCATATTTATTTTATATATTTTTCAATATCTTTCCTTCTTTTCATATTTAACGAACAATTATTATTTGACGATTTAATTACTAACCCCATTTTTTCCAGAATATTGATAACTTCTTCAATATTAGCAATATCTCTGCAATAATGATTACTTAAAGTATCAAATGATATTTTTTTTGCATTCCAATTTCCACGTCGAACCAAACATTGTAAAACTTTTCGAGTTTTCTCATCAATTTCTTCCTTTTTATTAATGTCAAGTATAGCAGATTTAATTGATTGTAGTATTGTATCGTATGTTTCAATACCAAAATAATGACTATGAGTTTTTCTAATTGCAGTTACATCAGATGAACCAATCATAACAACTTCATAACCTGCTTCAGCAGAATACTGTTTTTCCAGGTCTACGTACATTTTTATAGCTTCATCACTTTTCCCATTAATAACACGCCAATTTTGAAATGCTCCAGAATTCCAATCAAAAACAATCATCCAATTGTGAAAACTCTGTTTAAGATTTGCATCTCTATTAATCATTCCCTTAAAGAAGTCTTCATTAACAGAACTTTTGAATATATTTTTTTTATCTGATGATTGAATAATTTCTTCACATTCAAGCCTCTTTTTTTCTAATCTATCAATTAAATCAATAGATGGATTTCGTTTGTTTTCAATTTCATGAAATATATAAGAAAGAGATTTAAAATACTCTAAAACTCGTGAATCCCCCTGGAGCTCCTTCAAATAATAGCCATATATAACAGATGTTCTTTCAATCCTTTCAGCCCAATTATGCTGTATACGACTTCGTAATTGTAATTCAACTTTAATACCTTTACGAGAAAGTATTAAGTGGAAGGCCCTGTATCCAGAATCATCCCTTCCAAGTTCACGATAATCGGCTTCACGTTCAATTGTAAAAAAACGACCTTTTGCAATTTTATTTTTTATAAAGGACACGAAATCATTTATATGGGTATTATCCTCAAATATAACACGAATACCACCTATATCTTGCAACTGTGACAATCTTACATGAAGTCTTTGCAATTTCCGTAATATTTGAGGTTTCCTCTTAATACGTTGAGCAATATAAAAATCCTTACCAAATTCATTAAGCCAGCCTTGCAGCTTTAATGTAATTTCAGTAAGCGGTTCAAGATGTAGTTTGCGATAATCATCAAAGATTATCTCACTTTCGATATACTGGTCTTCACTATTCCATGTGCCTTTTGCGAGACATTCACCAGATTTGTCAATTTTAGTTTTTGATAATTCCATATATTAATCTTAAATATGACAATATATTTATTTTTTTATTTTGTAAAGATACCTTATTTTATGTTTTGTATGCCTTTTGTATAATTGCCCCTTTCATAATGATCTAGTTGAAATTATCGAAAACAAATAAGTTTTTTTTGATAATCATACCAACGGAAAAGAATACCAATGTCTATTAAAGATGTAGAAAAAACATGAGTCAATAGGAGTCAAGAAAAGATAAATGTTGAATAAAAAAGACTTGATAAACTTGCTATAATGATGTATAAAGATAGAAGAAAAGCAAAAAAGTCCTAAACTGTGAGTGCCCTTTTAAGGCGGTGGTCGGAGGTTCGAATCCGGTACGGCTCAAAAAAAAACCTGTCGAAAGACAGGGCCTTTTCTTTACTTCATCGCTTCGAATCTATCGCGGACTTTCTGTAAAAGCGCCAGTTCACGGTTTATGATTTTCTCGTAGTCAAGCTCGCCTTTTTCTATTCGATGGGCTTCGTCTTCCCAGAACTGTACTTTGGGCAAATTGATGAAATAGAAACGCCTCTCGCGCGCCTTGCCCGCCCATTCCGTCGCGGCGGCCCAGTAGGACAGGGCGGCGCGGTAGCAGGTTTCAGCGGTTTCCAGGCTTTCCAGATTCTGCTCTTTCCAGGGGGCGTTGTAAAAATAGGCCTTCCTTTTGTTCCACTTGTTCCCCAAGAACAGGTACTGCTCTATCATCTTGAGGTTGAGGTGCATATTAAAAAGGTAACGGTATTTCTCGTACTGGGTCTCGTTTTCTATCAGGGCGAGGGCGTAGAGGGGGTTGCAAAAATCGGCCTTAAGCGCCCTTTCCAGCCAGTAGATATTTTCCATTGTGTCGTCCGGGTACTGGATGAGGTGCAAATGGAAAAGGCGGTAATACTGCTCTTTATAAGTGACATAATACGCGTTCAGCGGCACATTCGCGCTGACTAACAGGAGGCATGGAAAAACAAATAAAAAGAGCTTTTTGATCATATTCTTGAGTTAATTATCGGCATTTTCGCTATCGCGCTCCATACATCTTGAGCCACTTTTTCCGTGTTTTTAGCGGCGTCTATGAGCTCCACCCGGACCCCGGCTTTCCGGTATTCATCAAGTAAAACGTGGTATTGATTTCGGACTTTTTCCTGGAATTCAATGTGCTCAAATATCTCCAGAGAGGGCCGTCCAGCCATACGTTTTTGGGCGGTTTCTGTGTCTATATCGAAAAAAAGCAGCAATTCAGGGACGGGAAAAGCGCTGTTCAAGCCGCGGGGCAGTTCCAAACCGCACTCAATTCCCTGGTAAACAAGCGAGGAAAGGGTATAACGGTCGCATACAACCAGTTCGCCTCGCTGACAGCGTTCAACTATACCGCCTGGAGCGTATAAATGCTCGTTTCTGTCCGCCGCGAAGAGCCTGGCGAGGGTATCCGGCCTAAAAACAAGTTCTTTTCTCAAAACGGAACGGATTAATTTGCCGATTACGCCGTCCGTGGGCTCAAAGGTAGCCGAAAAATTCAGACCGGGTACGGCGGAGCCCTCGAATTTCTGTTTCAGCAGGGCAAGCTGGGTGCTGGTGCCGCTGCCGTCCAGGCCCTCAAATACGGCGAAATTAACAAGCGTTTCCATTTATGATTTCAAAATACCTTAAAACACGAAAAAAAACAACCGTTTACCCGTGTTTATATTGATACAAAACCCCCTTTTATGTGTTATATTTAGTATAATAGGGAAAAAAGTGACTGAAAAAAGACTTCCGTTCAGATTATACGCTCAAATTCTCATTTTTTCGGGCCTTGTGGCGATTGGAGCGTTGATCCTCTGGTCATTGCAGCAGTCACTTTACGGCGGGATGTCGGGCATACGCGACAATCTGATAAACAGGCTTGAGCGTCAGATTGGGCGAAAAATCCGGTACACGTCAATCAGCCCATCCATCTTTGGTTCCTTCGATGTTCGGAACGTAAGCGTAATGGGACATGATAATGTTCCGCTCTTAACCATGTCGCGCTTCCGTATTGCTTATTCACTGCTGGACATCATTATGGGCAGAAGCCTCGCGATCAACTCGGTGCAGCTTGATTCGCCTTTGATTTATTACAACACGGACACCGACAACGATCTGCTCAATCTTTTCACAACAACAGGCTCAGAACAAAAATTTTCCTTCATGGAACTTTTCAATACGCTTCCTGAAAAAATCACAATACGCGTAAGAAACGGTAAATGCCAGATTTCATCCGGAAACGATAATTTTGAGCTTGACGCATTTAATTTTAACGCGGGAGTTTTCGCTAAAAGCGTTGTTCTTGACGGCAAATGGAATTTGAACGCCGCTATCGCTAAATTTACAGGCGACCCGATCACCTTTCAGGTCGCTATGACGGCTAACGGTTTATGCCAGGTGGATATGGGGGAGGGCGAGGCGCTTGTCAGCGTCTCATCAATCACAGGTGATGTCATAAGCGCGGATCAGGTTGTTTTTAACGCCGTTATGCGTAACAACATCGTGAATATCCGGAAAAAACCCGACGCTTTCCCCTTTGATGTGTCGCTTGAATACAGGACAAACAATAAAAACCTTGAAGGCCGCCTGTCCTGCGATAAATTAAAGCTTGCCCGTCTTGTTTCTTTCTCTGGCGGGCTGGAAGGCGCGAGGCCATTGCTTGAATCCTCGATATCAGGCAACGCTTCAATCGAGCGCGGAAACGAAGGGTACTTCGGCTATACTGTCAAGCTTGCCGGCTCAGCGCGTGACAACTCCTCGCCCGCGAATACTGCCTCTGATTCGACGTTAAAGGCTGTTTCTGACATCAGGCCGGCTTCTTTCGAGATTGATATTAAAGGCAATCAAAATCTCGCGCTTATAGAAAAATTACACTTTTCAATGCCCCATTCTAGCGCGCAAAGCGCGTTCTTTTACGGCGACGCCGGTTTTACAGGCTCTGCCGCTTTAAAACCTTTTTCCCCGGCCGGCGCGCTTTCGCTGGTCAACTTCAGCGTAAGCGGCAGGGAAAACATGAACGCCGCAATCGACATTGACAGCGGCGGCTCAGGAATAACACTGTCCAGTGACGCGATCAGCGTAGGGCAGGGCGTTATGGATATCACGGCGTTTAAAGCGTCGTTTGAGCCGTCTGAAAATAAAACAAACTTTTCAGTTTCCGCCGCGAAAGCCGCTGGCCCAAGACACGCGGCGGGAGCGCTGAAATCAGCGGGTAAAAAAGAATATTTTTCGGTTAACGGTTTTATGTATTCAGGCTCCGGAGGCATGGAAGCCAATATTTTGCTGGACTCTTTCTCAATCGGTGATTTGGCCGGCCTTTCGTCTCCCATCATCAGCAAACCGCCGCTGCCGGATATACTTATAAACCTGGCCGGCGACACGGCTATCACAGCGGAAATATACATCTCCGCTGATACAAATCGAATGTCGTATAACACCAGGAATCTTGTTTTTTCCGGAAAATCAGACGGCTTTAGCGGAAGCTTATCCATAAACGGGACTGAAAGCGGCTTTGAGCTGGAGAACTGCCGGGTAAAACACGGAGATGATGTCCTGCTGCTGTCGGCGAAGGCGGATTTTGAAAAAGGAAACGACATCGGCTTTTCCATAAACAGCGTTTATCATAACCGTGAATATAATATAAACGGAAAAACGCAGAACGGAAAAACAGTTAATATCCAGGGCTCATACGGGCTGAATGTAAACATTACAGCTTCCGGAAACAAAAGCTATTCCGGCGTTATACATACTGAAAATTTCCCAATTCCTTTTATTGGAGAGCCGGCTCTGTTTTCTCTTGAGGCGAAACTCCGTTACGATTCAGCGCAGGCCTGGTCAATGGAATTCAATCGTTTTGAGCTTGCGGACATAAAATCCCCTGTGGGTCTGGCGCAATTCTCGGCCGCGGGCCGCGCGGATCAAACCGGCGTTAACTTTCCAAAACTGTATTATAAAGACGGTTTTGGGCCGCTTTCAGGCTATATAAATATTAAATGGCCGCCAAACCGCTCGGAAATGTCCGGCGCTGTTGTTATTACAGATAACATGGAAAACTACAGGGTTGACGTCGCGTATTCGGACAGCAATCTTAACCTGATACTTTCAGGTTCCTCAATGCGGCTGGGCCGTTTTTCAGCCAAAGCGGCGCATTTAACGCTGGACGGAGAAACACGCGTGCATGTGAATCCCTCCGGTTCTTTCAACGCGGATATTAACCTATCATCGCTAAAGGGAAAACTATACGACAGGAATTTTAACCTGAACACCCAAATTGTAATAAACGACGATGAGCTTACCGTTAGGCGGATTGTTATCGGTCTTGACGAGCTTAACTGCGAAATTCCGCAGTTTGTTTTAAATAAAAAAACAGGAACCGCCGGCGCGAAGGGCGATCTTAAGCTGCTGTTAAACGATAACAAAACGGAAGGTTTCCTCACCTTAAACGCGAATTTCATACCTGTAAATTCATGGCTAAAGATGGGCGAAGCGATGGACTACTTTGAAGGCAAGGTTCATGTTGATAAATTCCGGCATGGAAACGGCCCTGAAACGCAGAATTTTGATATTGATTTTACACGCGGCGGCAATAATAACGCTCTTCTTGTATCAGGCGGGCCGAAAAACATGCTCAGGCTTCAGGTGGATAACGACGGCAATTTTTACGCCGGCCTTTCCAGCCCCTCGCCCGTGCGCGGGACGGCCATCGGAAATATCAGCAACAGTACAATCAACGCCTCCTGTAACGACCTTTATATCGACGCTGCCGGCCTCTTCGATATTCTGCCGAAAAGCAAGGATATCTATCTGACAGGCGGCTATGTTAACGCGTCGGTGGATATACGGGGTTCCCTCTCAGATCCGGGGTTTTTCGGACAGGCCAGGGGAACCAGCCTTCGTTTCAGGATACCGTCCTTCATACCTGTCGAGCTGCGGCCAATACCGTTTAATATAATCATAGATGGCAATGAGATACGCTTCGGCCCGGTATCGGCTTCAGTAGGGAAAGGCGCGGGCTCCGCGAGCGGGCGTTTCTTCATTGACCGCTGGATACCAAGCGTTTTCAACATCGACATACTTATCCCGCGCGAAACGCCGGTTCCGTACAGCGTTAACCTGACGGGTCTTGTAGCGACCGGCGATACTTCCGGCAATATGAAACTCTCAAGGGAAAATATGAGCCTTGATGTTTCAGGCGACCTGTACGTGAATAATACCGTGCTTGGCATAAATTCCGAAGATATTAAAAAGTCGCAGGGACAGGATTCATTTATGGATCTTGATACAAATTCAATAGTGAATCTTACCATCAGCACGGGCCCTGTCGTTGAATTTGTGTACCCGGATTCAAAATTCCCCATACTCCGGGCTAATCCGGATATAGGGACAAGACTCCGCGTAAAAGCGGATACAGCCAAAAGACAATTTTCCATAGCGAGCGAGGTAAAGATACGCGGAGGGGAAATTTTCTATTTTGAGCGGAGTTTCTACATACGCTCAGGCCTGATTGTGTTCAAGGAAAACGAGCTTCGTTTCGCTCCTCGGCTTTCGGCCCGCGCCGAGGTACGGGACAGAAACGAGGACGGGCCTGTCACCATAAGCATGATTGTCGATAACGCGCCGTTGATGGATTTCACGGCCCGTTTTGAATCAACGCCGCCTCTCTCCCAAATGGAAATTCTGGCTCTCATGGGCCAGAGCATTACAGGCAGCCAGAGTGACGAAAACGCCGGCTCATACATGGGTTTTGTCAACTCTACGACGGACATTTTGGCCCAATTATATATGTACCGGCAGTTTGAAAGCCGGCTCCGCAATTTGCTCCAGCTTGACATGTTCAGCTTCAGAACGCAGGTTTTCCAAAACGCCCTTTTCGCGGTAACCGGACTCGCGCAGCAGCCTGTTGACAGAATTGGCGGGCTAGGTAACTATTTTGATAATACCACTCTTTTTGGCGGTAAATATATCGGGCAGGATATGTTTGTACAGGGTATGCTTTCCATGCGTTATGACGCTAACAAAAATACTTTTGGCGGCATGACTTTCCAGCCTGATCTTGGCCTTGAGCTTCAGGGCGCCATGTTCAGAAATTATAATTTCCGTATACGGTGGGATTTTACCCCTGAACACCCGGAAAACTGGTATGCTAACGATAATTCCATCACATTAACCGTTAGCAAGACATATTAGGAGTTTTGATGAAGAGATTTGTTTTACCGGCTTTGCTTTTCTGCGCGGTCGCGTTCGTTTGTTTCGCTCAAAGAGGAGGCGATGAATGGTACCAGGGAAAAATTATAAAAAACATCACTTTTACCGGCCTGCGCCATGTAAAGGCGTCCGAGCTGGAAGGGCTTATGGATCCCTACAAGGGCCGCCAGTTTGATGACACGCTTTTCTGGGAGATACAGGGCAGGCTTTACGCCCTTGAATATTTCGATCTCATAACCCCGAATGTGGAACGCGCCGATATCACCGGAAACGAGGTAAACATCCGCTTCGCCGTAACGGAACGCCCCATTGTAAGCAGGATCAATTTTATCGGCAATTCCGGGATACGGCGCGCCGAGCTTTTGGAAACCATAACGATCAAAAACAACGACGTTATAAACAGGGCGAAGATATCCGTTGACGAGCTTGCCATTGTCAATAAATACCTGGAAAAAGGATACCCCGACGTAAAGGTAAAATCGGACACGCAAAACGCCGCCGACAATACCATCATCCTGAATTTTACCATCACCGAAGGCGATAAAATTTCAATATCAGCTTTCCGTTTTGAGGGCAACTCGGTCTTTTCAACGAGGACTCTCAGGGGCCAGCTTTCTCTGAAAGCCAAGACGCTGATAAACGACGGCGCTTTCCAGGAAGCGAAACTCATCGCGGATATAGCCGCCATTACGCAATACTACCATGACCGCGGATACATAGAAGCAGAGGTTATTGACGTTACAAGGGAAATAGCGAAAGACGCCAAGGGAAACAACAACCTTATTCTTACATTCAGGATAACTGAAGGCAGAATTTACACCTTTGGGGGCGTAACCTTTTCAGGAAACCAGATTTTCTCGACAGAGCAGCTCTCCGCCCTTATCAGATCGAAAAAGGGCGAAACAATAAACGCCCGCAGGGTGGAAACCGATCTTCAGCGCGTATCGGATCTGTATTATGAGAACGGCTACATCTTCAACAGCATAGGCAGGGAAGAAAAACGCGATCCCGCCATAGGTGTGGTATCATTCAATGTCCCGATTGTAGAGCGGGGCAGGGCGCATATAGAGAACATCATTGTCAGGGGAAACGATAAAACCAAAACCTATGTTATTTTAAGGGAAATACCTCTTGAGCCCGGCGACGTGTTTTCCAAAGCCAAGGTAATGGAAGCGTGGCGCAATTTGATGAACCTTCAGTATTTTACCTCGGTTGTTCCCGAAACGCCGCCCGGTAGCGAGGACAGCCTTATGGACCTTGTGTTCGTCGTTGAGGAGCAGCCCACTACGGATTTACAGTTCGGCCTTACGTTCTCCGGAAGCGCCGACCCGGAAACCTTCCCTGTTTCCGCGCTGATAAAATGGAATGACCGCAACTTTCGCGGCTCGGGCAACCAGCTTGGCGCGGAAGGAAACGGTTCACTCGATACGGCGAGCGTTTCGCTTAACTACAACCAACGCTGGATATTCGGCCTTCCGTTCTCCGGCGGTTTTGACTTTACAGCGCAATGGGCCCAGCGCCTCGCCGCTATGAACAACAACCCGCCGTTTTTCATCGGCAATGAGCCTAACGCCTATCCTGACGGTTTCGCGTCCATTGATGAATATAATACAGCGTATAAACTGCCCCCGAAAGAATTTCTTATGAAATACGACCAATGGTACTTATCGCTTGGTTTTTCAACCGGATACCGCTGGTTCACACAGTTTGGAATACTGTCTCTCGGCGGAGGCATAAGGACAGGTCTTATCAGAAACATCTATGATGACACCATATACCGCCCATTTGATCCGGCCTTAAGGGAGAGGCATAACGAATGGACGCCGAAAAACTCGCTCTGGAGCACACTCTCGCTGGATCAGCGGGATTTATACTATGATCCCTCAAAAGGATATTACGTTTACGAGCGTTTTGGAATTTACGGACTTCTCGCCAATACAATTGAGCGCGAGTACTATCTTAGAAACGACATAAAGGCTGAGTATTTTATTACCCTGTTTAATCTTCCAGTGACGGATAAATGGAACTTTAAATCGGTGCTTGGCTTCCATTCAGGCTTGTCATTTATATTCAAGCAGCCGGGGCGTGACTTGAACAGTTTAACCCCGACAGTAGAGGAAGCCAACCAGCTTTCAGTTGACGGAATGTTTGTCGGCAGGGGCTGGAGCATGGAGTACCGCAACAAGGGGCTTACCCTGTGGGATAATTGGGCGGAACTAAGATTCCCAATAGTGCCGGGTGTGCTGGCATGGGATTTCTTCTTTGACGCCGCAGGCGTGGAAACTGTTCAGGGCTTTTATTTCGGAAGAAAAAATTTCACGATTGACAATATGCGTTTCAGTTTCGGCGGCGGCCTGCGTTTTACAATGCCGCAATTTCCATTCCGTTTCAGCCTCGCCAAACGTTTCAGAACTTATGACGGGCAATTCAGATGGGAGCCGGGAAGCCTCTTCCGCGGCAAAGAACCGGATTCCGGGATAGACCCCGTTATCTCGTTCGCGATTTCGTATTGAGGAGTTTATAATGAAAAAAACTTTTTTATTTCTGGCAGCGTGGCTCCTGACAAATTCTCTTTACGCTCAACAGCTTACGCGCTTCGCCGTTGTTGATCTGTCCAGGGTTTACATGGCGTATTTCCGCGATTCCCGCGAGGTGCGCGAGTTTGAGGAACGCTCCGCCAACGTACAGGCGGAAATTGACAAGATGACAAGGGAAATCCAGGATTTAAGATCAAAGAGAGTCGATCTTATAAACCAGGGCGATCAGTCAGGCGCCCTCAGGCTGGAAAACGAAATTTACCGCAAGTCCGAATTCCTCAAGGAGTACTATACCGTAAAAACAGCCGAGCTTGAGGACCGGCGCAAGAAACTCTCACAGTCCAACAGTTTTCTGGAACAGGTGCACAACGAGATACGCTCCATAGCAGAAAGCGAAGGCTGTACTTTGGTGCTGCCCATAAAGGACGCGATCTGGTACAGCCCGACTGTGGACATTACTGACAAGGTTATCCAGAACCTTGCCAGCAGCTCCCGCCGTTAGCTATGTCAGACATACGTTCCAGCCCCATGCTGGATCAATACAGAAAAATAAAAAGAGAAAATCAGGGAAATGTTTTATTCTTCCGTCTCGGCGATTTTTATGAAATGTTCGCCGAGGACGCGATAGAGGTATCCGCGCTTTTAAACCTTACGCTGACAAGCCGCAACGGGCTTCCCATGTGCGGCATTCCATATCACGCGGCGCGTTCATATATCGCGCGTCTTTTGAAACACGGAAAAAAAATCGCCATCTGCGAACAAGTTTCAGAACCTGGCAAGGGACAGAAAATTATCGACAGACAGGTGGTCGAGGTAATTACACCCGGAACAACCGTTGACGAGGATTACCTTGAACAGGGCTGCTCCAATTATCTCGCCGCCCTGGCTGTAATGTCAGGGGAATGTTCCTTTGCCTATATAGACCTTTCAAGCGGCGGCTTTTACGCGACATCATTCCCTTCGGATAATTCTTCCGACAGACTGCGTCTGGAACTGGAGCGCATTCAGGCGAAGGAAATGATAGTCCAGGAATCGCTTCTTGAAGAAGAGCCCGCGATCGCCCGCGCCCTTCACGAGAGGCCCGGTCTTGTGCTTAACCGCTGGGCCGACTGGCTCTTTGACTTAGACCGTTCAAAAAAAAGGCTTATGCGCCAGTTCAATGTTTCCAGCCTCAGGGGCTTCGGCCTTGAAGACAACAGCCCGCAGATCCTTTGCGCCGGCGCCCTTCTTGACTACCTTGACGACACGGCAAAGGCTCTGATTCCCCATGTGCGCTCAATAACGGTGTACTCGGATAATGAATTTGTTGGTATTGATGAATCAAGCCAGAGGAACCTTGAACTTGTAAGGAATTTAAGGGACGGCGATGTCCGTTATTCGCTGCTGGAGGTACTTGATGAAACCCGAAGCTCTATGGGTAAACGCCTGTTAAGGCGTCGTATTTTACACCCCCTGCGCGATCTGAACCGCATACAGGCGCGTCTTGACATGGTGGAAACACTCTACCGCGATCAATCGAACTTAAGCCAGCTGAGGGAACTCCTTGGCAGGACGCCTGATCTGGAACGGCTCTCATCCAGGCTGGCGATGGACAAGGCACATGGCAAGGATATGTTGGCAATTAAAAACGCGCTGTTCTCCTGCAAGGCTATCAAGGAACTGCGGGAGAAGCTTGGCCTTGTATGCGAAGAAGATTCTTTTACCACGGAGGGGACAGAGGACACGGAGGAGGAGAAAATTCTCGTATCAAAACTCCGTGTAACTCCGTGTAACTCCGTGGTTAAAAATTCTTCTAACGACGATTTTACGAAGCTCCAGGAGCTCGCGGAACTGCTTAACAGGGGTATATGTGATGATCCGTCAATAACCCTTACCGAAGGCAACCTGATCCGGGACGGTTATTCGCCCGAGCTTGATTCCCTGCGAAAACTCAAGGACTCTGGCAACCAGCTTCTGGGGGCCTATCTTGAGGAAGAAAAACTGGCGACCGGTATCACCAGTTTAAAGATACGCTATAACCGGCTTATCGGGTATTTCTTTGAAGTAACAAACGCCCACTCGGGCAAAGTCCCGGCCCATTTCATCCGGCGGCAGGGCGTTGTGGGCGGCGAGCGGTTTTCCACAGAACGCCTGGCGAGCCTTGAGACCGAGATTAACAGCGCCTCGGATAAAATCATAGACCTTGAACGCAGGCTCTTTCTGGAGATACGCGACAAGGCGAAAACCGCCCTCGACGAGCTTGCCCGCGAAGCCCGCCGCACAGCCGAAATTGACACGGCCCAATCACTGGCAAAAGCCGCCTCAATCCGTGGATGGACGCGCCCAACGGTAGACGACTCAAACGCCCTTGAAATTTACGAGGCGCGCCACCCTGTCGTAGAGGCACAGCTTGGCAGCGGCGAATACATCCCCAACAACATCATCCTGAACAGCGAGCCCTCAGCTCCATATTTCGCCATGATCACGGGCCCCAATATGGCCGGTAAATCCACCTACCTGCGCTCGGCAGCCCTTATAACCCTTATGGCCCAGATTGGCTCATATATACCTGCCAGCCAGGGCCGCATAGGCCTCTGCGACAGGATATACTGCCGCGTGGGGGCCTCAGACAACCTGGCCCGGGGTGAATCTACGTTTCTGGTGGAAATGAACGAGACGGCCTATATCCTCAACACGGCAAGCGAGAAAAGCCTTGTGATAATGGACGAAGTGGGGCGCGGAACCGGCACCAACGACGGGCTTTCCATTGCCTGGGCTGTCAGCGAGGAACTGCTCGACAGGGTCAAATGCCGGGCCTTTTTCGCCACCCATTACCATGAGCTTTCGTTACTGTCCCATCCCGGCGTGGTTAACCGCTCAATGGAAGTGCTGGAAAAGGACGGCAGTATTGTTTTCCTGCGCAAGCTGCGGGAGGGTCCCACGGCCGAATCCTACGGTATCCATGTGGCGCGGCTCGCCGGCCTTTCACCCGCTGTGCTTGATAGGGCGGAAGAAATTATGAGCCAGATACGAAGATATTCATCACGCGGAGGCGCGGAGGACGCGGAGGGAAGAGAGAAGGGAGAAGGGAACAGGGAACAGGGAACAGGGGTCAGGGATCGGGGTAATTTTGTTAACCAGCAATATGAGAGAGTTAACAATGTTGCGGGTGTTAATGGGGAGGATTCGGTGGTTAACAAAAATGTCCTCAAGGAGCTTCGCTCAATTGATCCGGAGAAAATTACCCCGCTTAAAGCCCTGGGACTTATAAGCGAATGGAAAGAGCGCCTTTCCAGACAGGCCCCTGAAAAGAAGCCCCGAAACAGCAAATCTGCCGATAAAAACCCTTCTCTCTTTGATTGACTAAAAATCACCTCTTGCGCCTCTGCGCCTCTGCGAGATTTTTTTTCTTTTTTTCATTTTCAATGCAAGCAAAACGTCAGTTTGTTCCAATATAGGGTATGAAAAACTTTAAACGACTGGCGTTCTTTCTGCGGGAGTTCTTTTTCCAGTCCGGCTGCGCAATTTGCGGGCGGCCCTGTACGACCATGGACGAAACGTGGTACGGGCTCTGCGATAACTGCCGGACGGACATAGAAAGGGAACTCAAGGAAATGGGGGAATTGGCGACTTGCGAATACTGCGGTAAACCGCTCATCTCAGAGCAGGGACGCTGCCTCTACTGCCGTCAGACAGAAGACCGGGCTTTTGACAGGGTAATAGTTCTGTTTCCCTATTCTGGCAAATACAGGAAACTGCTTGCCGGCTACAAGTTTGACAAACAAATAGCCCTGGGGAACTTCTTTGTCGAGCTGATAAGGCAAACCCTTGAAAAACAGGGCATAGCGCCGGAAACAAGGATAGTACCTGTGCCTCCGCGCCCCGGCAAGCTGCGAAAAGCGGGATGGGACCAGGTGGAATACCTGGCGAGGCTCCTTGAAAGAGGGCAAGGCAGTGACAGCGGTTTTTCCGTCATCCGATGCCTTAAAAGGCTGCGCTCAAAGAGCCAGAAGGAACTTGGCCGCGAGAACCGCCGGAACAACCTCAGGGGGCGTATAACATCGATAAAACAGGCCCCTGGAACAGCCCTTGTGATTGACGACGTTATGACAACGGGCTCAACCCTGGACGCCTGCGCCGCGGCCCTCAAAGAAGGCGGCGCACGAGCCGTCTATGGATTATGCCTGTTCTACGATTAGAATTTATCGGTTATTCATCACGCAGAGAACGCGGAGAACGCGGAGATGAAAAAATGAATATCCCTCTTACCTCTGCGTCCTCTGCGCCTTTGCGCCTCTGCGAGAAATATAGCGAGTATGGTATAATATCTTTGGGGGCTTCGATTGCCGGGAAATCTACGGGACAGGTTAAAACGGATTCAAACGCTTAAACAGGCTCAGCCGGCTATCGAAAAGACCGTTGCTTCGGGCGCGGGCGCGGGCCCCGGTATAGAAGCCTTTATTGAGCAAGGCTGGTCGTCCGCAAGCCCCCTGACACTGAAGCGAACAGTAAAGACCGGCGCCATTGAACTACCCGAGAAAATGCCGGAGGCTGCTTATTTTGTCATGCCCGGCGTTAACAGCCGGACGGCTTATGAGGACCTCCTGTTCTTTGACCTGGAAACAACGGGGCTTTCAACAGGGGCCGGGACAGTGGCGTTCCTCGCGGCTTTTGGCAGGTTAACCAAAAACCATAATGCGGGAAAATACAGCCTCAACATTACCCAGCATCTGCTCCTTGACTTCCCCGGCGAGTATGATTTTATCAGGGCATTGCTGGCTGAATTTACCGGTAACAGCGTAGTAGTAAGCTATAACGGCAGGAACTTTGACTCCCCAATCCTGGCGGCCCGCTGCCTGATGAACGGTATCAAGCCGCCCGAATACTGCCACGCCGACCTTCTGTACCCGGCGAGGAGGTTCTGGAAACAGCTTCTCCCGGACTGCCGGCAGGCGACTATTGAAACCTGCGTACTGGGTATCGACAGGGAAGGGGATATACCCGGCGCTATGGCCCCTGAAATATGGTTCGCTTTCCTGAATAACAATGAGGCGGAACCCCTGCTGGGAATCTGTGAGCACAACCGCCGGGACATAGCCGGCCTGGCCTCGATTTTTGGCTTAATGGCGCGAATCGCCGAAGACCCCCTTATCGAATCGAAAAAACATAAATTTGACCTTGGGGTATTTTCGCGCCATGCCCGGCTCCTGTTCAGGGAGGGCAAATACGAAGAGGGCAGGGACTGGCTTAATAAAGCAGCCGAGCTTTCCGCGTCTGAAAGCGCTCAGGGCTTGGCCCTGCGTATGCTGGCTATTGACAGCGAATGGCGTCAAAAGGACAAGGCGCTCGCCCTTGAATTTACACAGCGCGCCCTGCGAATACTGAGCCCGGAGTCACCACTATACAAAAGTTTTCAACACCGGGAGAAAAGGTTACAAATTAAGAAATAAACTTTACTCGCAATTCATCACGCGGAGAACGCGGAGAACGCAGAGTTTCTCATTGTTCTTTGTTCTTTGTTTTGATATATTATCACTGAGGTGAGTTTTTCCCGCAATATTTTATTTATCGCTTTACTCTGCGCTCTGTCAGCGTTTATTTACGCCAGGGATATAACTATCACTGTTCAGGATGAGGAACTGGGAATGCCTCTTGAAGGCGCGACGGTTTCTTTGCGTGACGGGCGGCAGTTTAGCTGTGACAGGAACGGAACGGCGAAGGTGAATCTGCCTGATAACCGCCAGACAGTCGTTCAAATCACCTACCCGGGTTACGATACCAGGCGCATGAATATTCCAGCAGCTAAGGAAGGGGCGGAAGTTGAACGTTTCACCATAACCCTCAGGCTGGGCGGCGTAATGGAAGCCCGCGAGCTTGTTGTTGAGGCGGAAAAACCGCAAAGCAGCGAAACCAAAAGCGGCCGCAGTGTAGCGATTTCGGAAAAAGACCTGGAGCGTACGGCTGAAATAGGGATCATCGAGGACGTGATGAATTCCGTGAAGCTGCTGCCGGGCGTCGGCTATACGGGCATGTTCGGCGCCACGCCCTCAATACGCGGCGGAGACCCCGGCGACCTGATGTCCGTATTTGACGGCTTCTATCTTGAGCGGCCGTACCACTGGGTTGGGGCCGTTTCAATTTTTGATCCAAAAATGGTTTCAAGCGCCCGGCTATCACACGGGGTTTTTTCCAGTCGTTACGGGCATACAATCTCTGGCCTGCTTGAGGTAGCGTCGAAATCGCCCTCGTCAACAGAAGTGGAAATGGAAACTGCCATCAGCACAAGCGCGACGAGCTTTAATCTTTCGTACCCGCTGAACAAAAAGGGCGGCATACTTTTCATGGGCAAGGTAACCTACTGGGATACCCTTGTATGGACGGCAAAGGGCTTAAGCCAGGTAACTGACAATGAAAACCTTGACTCGATTAACGCGATAACAACTTCGCCGTATATAAGAAGCGCCGCGATTGCGGCTAACTACAGATTTACACCTGACCTGGAATGGCGCCTTAACGCTTTCTTTGGCAGTGACGGCGTAGGCGCGGATTACAAGAACGATTACAAAGAAGAAGGACTCAAAGGCAGAATGGAAATAAAAGCCGATTACGACAATTACCAGGGCTTTTTAATTTCGGGCCTTACGCTGAGTCCAACGCCGAAACTGGCCATGGCATTTTCAGGCGGCGCGGGTTTTATAGAAACCATAACTAAAGACAGGATTGATAATAACGTTACCGTCAAATACAATCAGGATTTCTTGGATAAAAACAGCAATTTTCTGAATAAATTTTACATGATAACATCGAAGCAGCCGCTGACTACCGATGATTTCTACATCGCGCCCGATGTTAACGCTGAAGTAGAAATGGAAAGCACGGTCTTTACGGCGCAGGCGCGCGCTGACGCCGACTATGAACTTGGGAAAGGTTTTATAACCGCGTTAGGCGTTCAGGAGCTTTATTCAATCTGGAAGCAGACAGGCGACATTGGCATGGATTTTATGGAAGTAAATATCCAGAGTTTACTTGAACTTATCGACAGCGGAAAATATAAGGGACAAATTCCGCCGGACATGAAAATATTTCTTGAACAATTCAGGGGTATTTATAACGCCGCAATCATCAGACCGAGCGGTTACAAGCTGAATGTCTATAACCAGGGTTTTACAACTTCCGCTTACGGCCTTGTGGAATACAAAAGCCCTGGTCAGAGATTCGGCGCGGAGCTTGGTCTGCGGCTTGATCATCTGTATTTTTTGGGAAAAGATTTTTCCGTTCAAACAGAGCCTGCTTTGAATCCGCGTTTAAATATTGATTTTAATATTTTTAAAAACAAAGGTATTTTTGATTCTCTTGACATTACGCTTGGCACGGGCCTGTTCTCGTCTGTAGACAAACTGATAAGTTTCCTGGATCCGAAAACTTTCGAAAGCGTGGATATAAAACTAAACAGGACATGGACATCGGTAATCGGATTTAAAACGGACATCGCTCAGGGTTACAGCTTTAACATTGAAGGCTATTACAAGTATGTGTTTAACCGGGCCTATGTCACGGCGGACACTCGTAATGACGATATCAAACCGAGTTTTAATTATGATGGAACCGGCAATGTTTACGGGTTTGATCTCCAGCTGCAAAAACTGGAATCCAGATACTGGGACGGATGGATTTCCTATTCGTTTAACTGGACCAAGTACAATAATCCAAAAAGCATGAGGAACAGGGGTTTTGGCGCGGAACCGGCCGAGAGCGGCAGCAATTTCTGGTTCTGGCCTTCCTTCCACCGTTTCCATAACTGCAACCTTGTTTTGAATATTAAACCCCTGCAATGGTTCAATATAGGTATACGTTTTGGTTTCGCCAGCGGCACCCCGAGAAACAAGGTTAGCAATGAAATTTATCCTTATCCTGCCCTGCTGGTAAAGGGAACCGACATTACCGTCCTCCAGAAATACAAACGTGATTCATGGTATGACGAGAACGAGAGAAGCGCGTGGTCGCTGCCGCTTGACGTGAAATTTTCTTTCTTCCTGGCGAATAGAAAGGGCGGCAGGGCGAACACGGAAATATACGTCGCGGCAGAAAACCTGTCGTCACTTTTTTACAATCCTGTCGGCAACACGACATTTAACGAGTACACAGGCAAAGAAGACAAAGGAAGCACCGGAACCAGCGGGTTTACACTGCCCCTGCCGATGATTTCTTTTGGGTTTAAATGGAGATATTAAAATAAAGAAATTACCACGGAGAAATTCGGAGTATACACGGAGTTTCACGGAGGTCTTATTCTCCGTGTCCTCCGTGTCCTCCGTGGTTAATTCTTAAAGATATCTGTATCAGCAAAGAGTTTTTTTGTGGCCCAGGCCTGGATTGAGTACACAAAATCTACGCCTGAGACTGTCGCGTAACGCTTGTCATCTTCATCGATGGGGGAGCTGAGGCGGAGCGTTCTTGTAACGCCGTTGCCAAATTCCAGCACCAGGCGGGCGTTGTTAAACATCGGATCGGCCGGGCTTATGTCATCAATAAAATCATCACCTGAAACGCTTAGAATGTCCTGCATATATGATTCAACTTTGCTGAAATCGGGAGAGGCAAGCTGGAAGTTAAAAGTCCATTCCCTGCCGCTTCGCGTGAATATCTGGGGTGGTTCGTTTTCTGATGGATATACCAAAAGCCTTTGAATATCTTTGACGCCAAGCTTGCCATCCTCGTTTTCAGGAAAAAGTTTCAGGTTGTACCAGAAGTTTAACGATGTTCCTGTGTATGTTGAGAACTTGTTCTCGCCTGAGCGAACCTCATTCTGATCCAGTTTTCGCAGATAAACATTTCTGCCTGTAACATCAGTCTGCCCGATAAGCAGCGTAAGGAGGGGAGGTCCCGAACCCGCAAGAACGGTAATCCTTGCAGCCGCCTCAGGCGTAAGCGACAGGCGCTCATGGGAAGACGCGCTGGATGAACGAACCGGGTATGCGTCCCTTTTTGAAAGAATCGTTATTAAATCATCAACGCGAACCTGACGGGCGGGGTAGTCCTTACCGCCGCGCGTAACAAACCATTTTCCGCCGTTACGCGCAAGTGTTACTGTCTCGTCGTCCCTTGAAATTGTAATTCCGGATATTTTGTCATTCTGTCCCGGCTGCAGCCATGAGTAAGCCTCAGATCTTGAGCCTCTGCGCTGTGGATCAAAAATTATTGTTAATATATATATAATGGCGAGCGCGGCGATAACGCTTGTCAACGCGGTGATTTTGTTCTTATACGTCATTTTTCAGCTCCTTTGGTGAGCGCTCCGGCGAACGCGCCTTTGGCGCGACGTCGCCTCCAGGCTAACAAAAGACCCGCGACAATAACCAAAATTGGAATAAGGAAAACGTTTACAAGCTGCGTAAAACCCATCGTGGCGGTTCTTTTGCCTGAGTCAATAATTTTATCGAGTCTGTTGGAACTTGTTTCCCTTGAACGTATACCTATAATGTCATCGTCATTGCTCAGCCAGTCTGCGGTCTGGATAAGAAAGTCTATATTGCGCTGGGCGCCCGTAACATTCATAAAAGACGTGGCAAAAACAGTGTCGCCTACAATTACCAGCCGCGAGGGTTTTGCGATGTCGGGCGTATCGGAAAGTTCCAAACCCTCAGGTTTAGGCTTATCGGCGAACCATGAGGGAAACAGCCCGGTAAGGCTTACACCGAGAATTTTTGTACCCGCTGTTTCCGCCGCGTCTTTGGTAAACATCATGAGAATTTCAGGGTTTGTATAGAACGGTTCCCTCAATGTCCATGCTTCACTTGTAGTAGTAAAAAGCCGCTCCGCGTTAACGCCTTCAACCTTATTTAGTTCGATGGGGCTCGCCCAATAAACATCCAGGCCGCTGAATTGGGCGCCTATTGGATGAGTGTTATTGCTGTTTTCGCCTAACACCCTGAACCACTGGGGATAGCGTGTTATACGAATTTGAACCGCGCCCGATGGAGCCCGTGTCTGATATTGCATTGAAAGGGCTGTCCTGTCCATTACAATTTCAGGCAGAATTGTCACCCCGTAAGAGCTAAGCATTGTCAAAAGGCCCCTGTCTGCCGCGGGCCTCGCTTCAAGATCGGTATCAGTATTTATATGAATGCCTTTTGCCGTAATCAGGGCCTTCCCGCCGTTATGAATAAATCTGTCCAAACAGTACAGGGTTGTATCATCAAAACTTTCAACTCCGTCAAGGGCGATTAACGCTGGAACTGTTTCGGGAATTTCTTCACCAGGGTTTACCAGCCTTAACTGGTATCCTGCCTGCACGTAGGCGTTCAGCAGGGTTTGGTATTCCTGGTTTAAACGCTGGGACTCAAGTCCGGAAAGCACTCCCAACACGCGGGAACTGCCACGCACCATTGAGCGAATCCTCGAGGTTAAATCGTATTCAAGAGTTTCCAGTGAAAACACAACAGGCAATACCTGTATGTTGTCCAGGTACTCTATCACAATGCCGGTATACACGGTTATAACGCTGGCCTGATCCTGGTCCACGGTCTGTATCTGCTGGGGAATAATTCCTAGTTGCTCAATCGTATCGGCGAGCTGGGCCTTTGTCGGATCTTTTACGGTTAGTTGAATTTTTCCTCTGGAGTAACTCGCGTATTCACGGAGCAGATCTTCAATTTCGCCGGGTATAGGGTGTATTGATTTAAGTTTGTCGGAAAGGTAATAGGTTATCCGTACCCTGTCCGGGATTTCATTATGCAGATTGCGCGTAACAGAAGAAATTGTATAGGTTTTTCCCCTTGTAAGATCAAGCCTGAACCACAGCCGTCTGCTTACCAGAAATACAAGGGCAATGACCGCCAGTATCAATAAACTTATTGTTGAAGCCTGTTTTCTGGTCATTTAGTTCCACCTCCTGAACAGTATTACCCGTGTGGTGATGAATAAAAATAAAAAGGTGCTTCCCAGAAAATAAATTATATCCCTTGAATCGAGCAGGCCTTTGGAAAAACTTTCAAAATGGAATGAAAGTGAAATAAAATTTATAAATTCATTAAGCCAAAATGGGAGGTTCATTGAGAAAGTCAGATTGTTAATCAGCATAACGGCCATCAGAGCGACAGCGCTTCCGAGAAAACTGCCGGCCTGGTTTTTTGAAAGCGAGGATAAAAGCAGCCCCAGAGAAACGGCCGAGGCCCCCATCAGGAAAGCGCCGATATATTCGCAGACAATAACGCCTGTGTCATATTTACCAAGAGCGGAAAGGCAAATCGGCAGCGGGATGGTAAGGATCAGCATCATTACAAGCAGGGCGAAAGTGGAAAAGAATTTACCGAGCGTAAGTTCCCATTCGGAAAAAGGCATGGTAAGCAGAAGCTCGATGCTTCCGGTCTTTCGTTCCTCGGCCCAGCTTTTCATTGTAAGAACCGGTATGACAAAAATAAAAATAATCGGCAAAAGCCCGAAGTAAGGCCGCATTGTCGCCACATTCATGGTAAAGTAACGCTGTATATAAAAAAACCAGACAGAGCTGAAGGCAAGAAAAAAAACTGCGGCGCCGTAAAAGGCCGGGGCGTTAAGGTATGAATAAATTTCCTTGCGCGCGAGGGCTATTATCCGTGATTTATTTATCATTTAACGCCTCCTGAGGAAGTGCCGCCTCCGTTAGGAGGCGCGCCGTCTCCGTAGGAGACGCTTCAGCAGTGAGGCTGACAAAAATATCCTCAAGGCTTATTTTCTTGCGGTTCATGCCGATTATCTTAAGCCCGTTTGAGACAGCCCAGTCGAAAATCTTCTCGCCCGTGGGGATAAAGGCGTCAGGATCCGAGGTGTTGTTCGTAGGAACAAAGAAACCAAGATTTATCAGCTGATTATCCGACCGCGCGGCGGTAACCGACGAAATTCCGTCGCCCAGGCTGTTCAGCCTTTCCTTTAATAAATCAATTTCCATGTTAGGCGATCTAAGCGTAAGTTCCCATGTGTCGCCGCCTTTCATGGTTCCGGCGATTTCCTCGGTTGTTCCCTGGGCCGCTATTTTTCCCTCATTGATTATAAGAACCTTCTGACAGATGGCTTCAATCTCCTGCAATATGTGTGATGAGAGCAGGACTGTTTTTCTTTTTCCAAGTTCCATTATCAGCGAGCGAATTTCGATTATCTGGTTAGGGTCAAGCCCGTTGGTAGGTTCGTCAAGGATAAGAATAGGCGGATCGTGGAGTATAGCCTGGGCGAGTCCTGTGCGCTGGCGGTATCCTTTTGAAAGGGTGTCAATTTTCCGGCTTCGGTACTGCGTAAGGCCGCAGGCTTCAAGGCAGGCGTCTACGGCGTTTTTCCGCTCAGCCTGAGGAATCAGCCTTGCCTCGGCTATAAAGGCGAGATACTCGTCAACTGTTAAGTCTTCATAAAGCGGGATGCTTTCAGGCAGATAGCCAATGCGTTTTTTTACCTCTACCGGGTCTTCATCAACCCTGATGCCGTCCACCAGCGCGCTGCCGCCTGAGGGAAAATGGAACCCGGTAAGTATCTTCATGATAGTAGTTTTTCCGGCCCCGTTAGGACCAAGAAAACCAAGCACCTGATCTTTACCCACGGAGAAAGAAACGTCCTGTACAGCTTTCACCCGCCCGTAGTTTTTTGAGAGATTTTGTACTTCAATCATGATTTGACGTTACATGATATTAGCCGGCAAAGTCAAGACCTTAGTCCACATACTCAATCGGAAAAACAGCCTTGTCGCGGGAAAGAACCGTGTCGGGGAATACCCCCTGCGCTTCCTTGATAAGCTGTTTAAGGTCGTACTCTGTGTAGCGGGGGCTGTAATGGATGAGGGCGAGTTTCTTTACGCCGGATGATTGCGCCGCTATTTGGGCGGCTTCCACGGCGGTCATGTGCTTTTTGGAGTGGGCGTCCTCCGCGAGCGCCTGTTCAAACATGCCCTCGCATACAAAAAGGTCGGAGCCGGCGACCTCAGGGGCGATTTCCGGGAAGGCGAGGCTGTCCGTAACAAACGAAAATTTTCTGCCTAAACGGGGCTGGCCAAGAACATCCTGCGGCCGCACGTCCGCGCCGCTTGTGGATTTTACCGTTTCTCCGCCCTGCAGCTTTGACCAGAGAGGGCCCCGCGGCACTCCAAGGGCCTCAGCCTTTTCAGGGTGGAATTCGCCGGGGCGCAGGTATTCTTCCAGGGTATAGCCGAAGCAGGGTTTTGTGTGCCTAAGCGGGAAACTGCGTATATGAAAGCCGTCGCCCTGGAACACCACGCCGGGCTCTGTGATCTCTTTCACAATGATTTCGTAATTGATGTACATGTCCAGCACGCGACGGCTGCTTTCGATGTATTCGGCGATTCTGGGCGGGCCGATTATGTACAGGGGGTCGTCCCTGTCCACCTGGGAGGAGAGCATTAAAAGGCCGGGTATGCCTGTAACGTGGTCGGCGTGGGTGTGGCTTACAAAAATGACAGAGATTTTTTTCCAGCGCAAATTGAGTTTTCGCAGGGCTACCTGTGTGCCTTCGCCGGCGTCAAACAGGAAAAGCTCGCCCTCCCGCCTAAGCAGTACCGATGTGAGATGGCGGTTGGGCAGGGGCATCATGCCTCCGCAGCCAAGTATGAATGCTTCCAGGTTCATGAATTTACACCCATCATATAGCTAGTATCAATAAAAACCTATCGAATAACAACCCCTTTCTTTTCCTCTTGGCGTTCTTGGCGTCTTTGCGCCTTTGCGAGACGAATAGCGAATAAATTTCTATTGACAATCTTCCTGTTTACCGTTAACCTAGTTCGCATGGGAGTTAACGCAAATAAAAACAACGCTGTCAGGCTGTCTACAAAGGCCAATATACTTATCACTCTGCGCGAACGGGCGGGTAATACGGTAAGCGGCAGTAAATTGGCGTCGGAGTTGGGGATTTCGCGGGTCGGGGTTTGGAAGGGAATTCAGGCCCTCATTAACGCGGGTTACTTCATAAAATCAAATGACTCGGGGTATTTCCTTGATCCTGTCAAAACCAGTGATTTTCTTTATCCCTGGGAGTTCGGCGAAAAAGAGCCGATGTTCCGTTACTTTGAAAACACGACCAGTACCATGGACAACGCGCGGGATTTAGCGTCACAGGGCCATGACGCCGGGACAGTTGTGATTGCCGACACGCAAAGCGCGGGCAGGGGGCGCAACGGCAGAACCTGGGCTTCACCGCAGGGGGGGCTGTATTGCAGCTTTCTGGACAGGCCTTCCATTTCACTGGCTGATTTCTGCGTGCCCGCGATGCTGTACCAAATAGCTGTCGCCAGGGCTATCAGCTCGATTTGCGGGAAACAGGCGAAATTGCGCTGGCCGAATGACATCTACATAGACAACCTGAAGATCGCCGGTATTTTAACTGAGCTTGAGGCCGAAGGGGACATGATAAAATGGATAGCGACCGGCATCGGGGTGAATGTCAACAACCAAAGCCCCTCGGCAAAGGCTGTAAGCTGCCGCGACCTTGTGCGACGCATGGTTCCACGGAAAATGGTGCTGGACGCCATTATCGACGAGGCTGAACGGCTCAAGAAAAGCTCCGGTTCCACCATGGCGTACACCCAGGGGAACAGGCATCTGGCGGCGGAATGGAATTCACTGGCGGACGGTATAGGCGCGAAAGCGGTAATTGTGGATTCGCGTACGCCGCAGGAAGATAAGGGCAGAATGCTGGCCGGGGGAATTTTCGCCGGGATTGATCCCGCGGGGCGCTGTATCATCAAGACGGAAAACAACAGCAAGTCGCTGTATTTCAACTCCGGGCCTGTGTCATTAATGTTTTTGAAGAAAGGGTAGGAAGGGTATAAGGGTATATGGGGGCTCAGGGAGCGCCGGACGCTGAGCTTGTCGAAGCGCCGGCCCCATACCTTTTATTTCCTGGGATTTTCCTCCTGCGAGAATTTCAGGTAGGTAAATTCCAGCCAGCCAGTGCCGCCGCCGGCCTCGACAAGGAATTTACATTCGTACATATTGCCGAGTTTCATATTTAACGCGTCCCATTTCTTATAATGCTCGGTAACAGAAATTGTCCCGGTCTTGCGGAGCGTTTGACGTATGCTGAAGTACTGGGTGAATGTTTTGGTTCCGTCTATTGAAGGCTGGTTGTTTCTTACATTTTTAATGACTTTATAAGTCGCGCCATCAAGCGTATAACTACTAACTTCAGACCCGCCCGTCGTACCAGTGCCCATAGGACCGTTGTCGTCCTGCCATTGGTTTCCAAACCAGTCTTCCACGATGTAGTACTCTATCAACTTCTCCTCGTCTTTAGTGGCGCTGGGATTCCTTGCCCAGCCGTAAATACCAATATAGGAATAATTCCCGGCTGTGCTTCTGCCCGACCTTGTGTAGTTAAAATCCACGTATATATTCTTGTATTGGGTGAACGGCCCGCCGTTGCCCCAGTAATAACCGACACGTCCCAGGTAATCATCTGGTTCTGTCCATTCAGCCCTGAACGCGGCTCCGCCTCCTTGATTTGGCCCGTACCATAAAAGTTTATTTCCAGTCCCTTTATTAGTCCACATTTCATAGTCATAAGATGTTCCGGAAAGAGCGCCTCTTCCGTTGCTGGTAAATGTTTGTACGCCAGCGGCGTTAGGGTTTAATGGGGTAGTTGTAATGGTGCCTCCTCCGTCTCCTCCGCCGCCGGTGCTTGTTTCAATTATTGAGATGGTAAAATTGTCAATGTAGTAGAATGTGGTGCCGCTGGTTTTGTCATTGTTGAGGTACAGGGCGGGGTTAGCATTGTTGGGGGTTCCTGTCCACTCCCCAGTCATGGTGAGCCAGGTACCTGCCGCGACATTATTCTGGTTCGCCACTGTAGGATATTTAGGTGAACCATCGGCATCGTTATTTATCTGCCATCTCAATTCACCCGCGGCCCCTTCACGTTTTACATCTACTGAAAGCGTTATTTTTATTTCTTTATTTTTATAGGCGGACAGGGAATACTGAGCCACCGCCCAGTTGTTGTTGAGCTTTGATACGTCTATTTTGGTGATACCCGTCCGGCTGCCTTCAGTAACATTTTGCGTGGCAGCGCCTGAGACGCTTGTCAGTTGATTGGTAGAATCTGTTGTACTTCCGCCGCCTGGAACCGTGACCGATGCCGTGCCGGATTTACCGGTATCTACTGTGGAAATCGCCCTGACGGTTAAGGTAGTCGCGGTTTCTCCGGCGGCTACGGTTAAAGTTCCGTTAGTAATGCTGGTTCCTGATATGCCGCCTGTTACTGTCCATGTAACTGTCTGCGCCGGACTGTTGTTTCCAGCTACCGTTGCGGTAAATACCTGTGTCCCGCCTTTGGCTACGCTCGCGGTTGCGGGGCTGACTGTTACGCTCGTGACTGTAGGAGAAGGGGTAGGAGGCGTCGAGGGGGTCGAGGGCGTCGAGGGGGTGGAAGGCGTCGAGGGCGTAGAAGGAGTGGATGGCGTCGAAGGGGTGGATGGCGTCGAGGGGGTGGAAGGCGTCGAGGGCGTAGAAGGGGTAGAAGGCTTAGAGGTGTTGTCTCCCGGATCGGTAGATTGAGGCTCGTCGCTTTTGCAGGCAAATAACGCGAAACTGAAAATTACAAACAAAAGAAAACAAATGGCTTTGGTTCGATAAGATTTTATATTCATTTTGTAATTATCACATGGCAAAATGACCGTGTCAATGAATTTTCTTTTATTGATATGTAATATCTTTACAATAAGTTCCCCTCTTGTTAAAAATCGGTTTTTCGCCGATAATAGCATTAATGAACCATAGAATTCTTTGCCGAATAACGGTTTTTACCTCTGTTTTCCTGCTGCTGACCTTGGGCCTTTACGCTCAGGCCGCGAATTCAACAAATCCAGCGAATTCAGGCGGAAGCGGTTCCGGTGACGACAAGAAAGAGCTGCCGACGAAATTCAGGGAAATAAGCCTGGGAATGGGGCTTGACGACCTGAAACAAGTCCTGCAAAAAGACAAATTGTTCAATTTTCGCGGCGACAGGGACGTCTCTTTCCTTCCGGCAAGGGAAGAAAGCCTAGTTGAGACAACCGGCTCCTCGTTCGTAAGAAGGGCGTTTTTCCAGCTTAGGGACGGGAAACTTTTTATTATGTCCTACGCCCTTAACACGGGCATGATGGACCATTACTCGATGTTTACCAACCTGGTTGAAAAATACGGCGAGCCCACTTACCTTGACCCCAAAGAAGCCGTGTGGGAAACCGAAAATACACGCGTAACCCTTGAGCGCCCGCTGACAATAAAATACATCGATAAAAAAGCCTTTGACGACATCATAAGCGAATCCACCCTTATACAATCCCGCCGTGTAAAGGAACGCCAGGAATTCCTGAATGAATTCTAAGAAATTCTCACCACGGAGTTACACGGAGTTACACGGAGTTATATCCGTGTCCTCTGTGGTTTTTATTCTTTTTCTATTTTTTAACGCAGGCTTCGCAAGTTGTTCACCGCAAAAAGAAAAACTAAAAACCACAGTATTAAGCATTGAAAGGGAAAACGCCCCGGCTGTCGAGTTGACCGTGGAAATCGCGCAAACCGACGAGGAACGCGCCCTGGGCCTTATGTTCCGGAAAAAATTACCGGACGGTCATGGTATGCTCTTTGTTTTTGACAGGGATCAGCAGCTTTCCTTCTGGATGAAAAACACGACAATACCGCTTTCAATCGCCTTTATAACCGCTGACGGCAGAATTAACGAAATAAAAGACATGGCGCCGAATGACATAAATTCGGTAAAATCCTCAAGGTCTGTGCGTTACGCCCTTGAAGTCCCGCAGGGCTGGTTCGACAGGGTAAACATTAAGCCGGGAGCCCTTGTTAACGCAGATGTTTCAGCGGTTAACAGCCACTAAAAGATGCCCTGCTAACGCAGTTTTCTTCGCAGTTTACGCCTCTGGTTGCGCTCGCTTGCCTTTTCCTCGTCTGTTTTAGCGATTTTTGGCCCGTCATTGGCGCTCGCGCCATTTTCGTAAATACGCACAGGCTCCCTGTTGGGCAGGCGGGAACAGATAATCAGCCAAATTATTCCGAAAGCTATCATGTAAAAACAGAGCACCTGACCGGTTGAAAAACTAAGCGGAGGGTGGGCATAGGCCTGGGGCAGGTTGTTTTTGATTAACTCAATACGGTAGCCAAGCTCGGCGTCAGGCTCGCGGAAGTACTCGATTAAGAAACGGATAACGCCGTAACCCAAAAAGTACAGGCCGATAAGGAAGCCCTTAAAAGGCTTGCGGTTGCGGAAAAACCAGATAATCGCCCAGAGCACTATCCCCTCAAAGACCATCTCGTAAAGCTGGGATGGGTGGCGGGGGAGGTTAACCATACCGTTTGTTACGACAGCGCCGGTTTTCTCAACAGCGTCTCGCACCCATTGTTCGTTAATTGAAAAAAGCCTGGTGGTTTTTTCGGGAAATACCATTCCCAGGGGGCCGGTTGTAACCCTGCCGTAAAGCTCGGCGTTGATAAAATTCCCAAGCCGCCCAAAGGTATATCCAATGGGTATGCTCGCAGCGTACATATCTCCGAGTTCCCTAAAGCTTAATTTCTTTACTTTGGAATATATTATTACAGCCAGACAGCCGCAGAAAGCGCCGCCGTGGTAGCTCATACCCATGAGGCCGGTAAACTGGCCGTCCCTGAAAGGCGAAAAGATCAGCCAGGGCTTACGGATATATATGTCGCTTGTCTCATAAATGAGGGTGGAAAAAAGCCTCGCCCCCAAAAGCAGTCCAAGTATG